>ENA-ORFA01000647-ORFA01000647.1-marine-metagenome-genome-assembly--contig:-NODE-647-length-14456-cov-2.848877_pt1 | contig 14456 bp, 14 predicted proteins | sample MGYA00248621_ERZ508587 | MGnify/ENA primary metagenome ERZ508587 (study PRJEB26250, sample SAMN06266239) | marine metagenome | isolation source: Columbia River Estuary | place: USA:Columbia River Estuary... | reverse complement strand
GGAACCGGGGTTGCTTTCGCGGAACAATATAACGGTACAGAAAATGTCGCTATCGTTTCTATGGGTGACGGTGCGGTTAGACAAGGTGCACTTCATGAAACCTTCAACATGGCGATGATGTGGAAACTTCCAGTGATTTATATCATTGAAAACAACAACTACGCTATGGGAACAAGCGTTGAACGTACCACCAACGTTACCGATCTTTCTAAAATTGGTCTTTCGTATGAAATGCCTTCAAAAATTGTTAACGGGATGCGACCAGAGGATGTGCATAATGCCATAGAAGAAGCGGCAAACAGAGCGCGTCGCGGGGATGGTCCTACCCTACTCGATATTAGAACATACCGTTACAAAGGACACTCGATGTCGGATCCACAAAAGTACCGTACGAAAGACGAGGTAAATGATTGGATGGAACAAGACCCGATCGACCATGTGTTGTCCGTGATTAAATCAAATAAATGGCTTTCTGAAAAAGAACTGTCGGACATCGATGCGTGGGTGAAAAACGAAGTAGACGAAAGCGTTACGTTCGCTGAAAACTCACCTTATCCAGAGGCAGAAGAACTTTATAAGGACGTTTATGTTCAAGCAGATTATCCATACATTAAAGAATATTAATACGACAAGCAATGGCTGAAGTAATTTACATGCCCAAATTAAGTGATACCATGACCGAAGGAGTTGTGGCATCTTGGTTAAAAAAAGTGGGCGATGCTGTGAAATCCGGCGAGTTATTGGCAGAAATCGAAACCGATAAAGCCACCATGGAATTTGAATCGTTTTATGACGGTGTGTTATTGCACATTGGGGTAGAAACGGGCAAGGCGGCTCCAGTTAACTCCTTGTTAGCTATTATTGGCCAAGCCGGTGAAGACATTTCTTCCATACTGAATGCAGCTCCAGCCGCAGAACCAGCAAAAACAGAAGAAGTTAAGCCAGCTCCAGTGGTTGAAACCCCTGCGCCAAAAGCTACACCAGCCCCTGCTGATGTTCCTGTAAGTGTACCTAAAAGCACACCCAAACCAGCCGTAAATAACGACCGTGTATATGCTTCACCGCTCGCTAAAAAATTGGCGGAAGAAAAAGGTATTGATTTACAATATGTTTCAGGTTCTGGTGAAAATGGTAGAATCGTAAAACGCGATGTGGATCATTACATGCCACATCCGAACGGTGTTTCTGCATCGGCTGGTAATTCAGGGGGCTTAACTACCGAAACCTATACCGATGAGCCTATTTCTCAAATGAGAAAAACCATCGCGCGTCGTTTAGCTGAAAGTAAATTTACTGCGCCGCATTTTTATCTTACCCTAGATATCCACATGGATAATGCCATGGCGTTCAGAACCTCTGTCAATGCGACTGAAGGATATAAAATATCGTTTAATGACATCGTGGTTAAAGCGGTTGCCCTATCGCTTAGAAAACATCCAACCGTTAATTCTTCATGGATGGGTGACTTTATCCGTAGAAATCAACACGTAAACATTGGTGTTGCAGTAGCGGTGGAAGATGGGCTATTGGTCCCTGTAGTTCGCTTTGCTGATACCAAAGGCTTTATGCAAATTTCAGCAGAAGTTAAAGATTTTGCCGGACGCGCTAAGGATAAAAAATTACAACCTGCGGATTGGGAAGGAAATACCTTTACCATCTCTAATCTTGGTATGTTTGGAATTGAGTCCTTTACTGCTATTGTTAATCCACCCGATAGTTGTATTTTAGCTGTAGGAGGCATTAAGGAAGTTCCTGTAGTAAAGAATGGGCAAGTTGTCCCAGGCAATGTAATGAAAGTGACTTTATCTTGTGACCATCGCGTAGTAGACGGTGCAAGTGGCTCAGCGTTCTTACAAACATTCAAAAACTACATGGAAAATCCAGTTTCGATGCTCCTTTGAGTAAGCGAATGGATATATGCCTAACCTAAAATTACTACCCCTACTTTTCACCTGTTGCGCGACGCTTTCGTTGTGGAGCCAGGCAACTATTCGGGTTACCGTACTTTCTGTTCAAGTTGGTATTTTTCAAGATTGTGACGGACTATTCTTTGGGAATTCAGACTTTGTTTGGGAATTCACTGGAACCGACAATACCGTTGGATACTCCAATAACAATCCCGCCCTGTTTGGAATCTTCGGCTTTAATTATGCCTACAAAAACAACGACAACGGGCCCTATACAATGAGTACACCCAACGGGAATTTCTCACCGAGTAATGGCCTCTTTTTCGATCACGATTACCTCTGTCCAACGAATGTCCCAACTACCATTAATTTAGCATGGGAGGCCTACGAGAACGACGATGTTGGCAATTATGATGTGCTTGGCCTGAACGATGGTCAAACCAACCTACAGAACGTTGCCATGCCAGTTCCTGCCGCTGCAGGCTCCTTGTTTTATACGTTTACTGCCAATTCGGTAGACCCCGGTTGCAACCAAAGCTATACGGTAAATTTGCGCGTGGACCGAATTCCCATTGTCGTGAATTACATGCAAGATAATATCTGTAACGCGAACAGCTTAACACTGAACACTACCTACACCTTTGGGTGGTGTCCTGGGACGCTAGAACCCAACGAACCCGCTGCAAATGACGTACAAAATGCCGGTTCACTATGGTCTAAATTTGTTGCTCCGCCTTCCGGCAGTGTAGAAATCACCTCGGATTTGGCAGGCACGCAAATTGGGACCTATTTTCAAATTTATCATGCGGCTGACCAAGGAAATTGTACCGATGGTATTCATGCCGTAACGGGGGTATTGATTAAAAATAAATTTGAATACCTTTCGAACGTAGACTTTTCTGATGGCGTGGATCTACTTGGAATTGACCCCGAGGCAGAAATTACCTTGAATGCGTGCGACCCGATTCCACTTATCTCATACCAAAAGTTAATTCCTGGTGAAACATATTATATTCAATTTACATCAGACCAAGTCAATGACAACGGGTATTTTCAGCTCCGAGTGAATGGATTGGGCGGAGGCTCACCCAACCTAGAAGACATTCCATGTTTATCCACTACCGTGACCTATGGCACGGCCGCGATTTCTTCGGGACAAAACAGTCCGGCGACCACGACCTTAAATTTTGGTTGTGCCTTTGATGGAGGAAACAATGCCGCAGAAACAGGACAAGCGCATAGCAGTTCGAATCCGAACCAATACCACGCCTATGACTATCCACATACTGCCGTTGGAAACCCTGTAATGAATGAAAGTGTTTGGTTGAATTTTATTGCTCCACAGCAAGGGAGAATTTCATTTGAAGCTGACTATCAAAGTGCCCTGTATGGAGAAAGTGCGGCTTTATTCGGATATGACAAATCGTTTGCACCCGGCGTTCCTGGGGATTATTTATGTTCCAACCTCAAGTTTATCGATTCTGATGAAGGAGGAACCAATGGATTTCTAGGCGGTGACCCTAACGCCTTGATTCTTGCTCCGTGTTTAGAACCTGGTTATAAATATTTTGGTATGGTGGATCCTTCCGATGCCATTACACCCCTAAGTTCACAATCCATTAAAACATGGGTGCACGACCCCAGTGTAGTGGATCCAAGTCAAAACCCTCCGGGGAATGATATCCTTTGCCTTACCATGCAAAACCCATTATATCAAGTCCCTGTAATTCCTGCAGGAGTAACTCCTCCGTTTCAAGCGGTAGCGGGTTCGAATGTGTTGGCTTGTCAAGAATACTTAGCGGGTGAACCAAATGTTGATCCTAACCCGGCCAACTGTGCAAACCAAACCGTTTGGCATTACTTTGTAGCACCGGCCTCTGGAGCCGTAGAAATTAGTTTACGTGCGTATATTGGGATGAACTTATTGCGCTTCAATATCTATGAACTGTTGAATGGAAATAGCTGCTATGGGGGACTTGCCCCAGCAACGTTTACCACGAATGGAACGCGCTATGATCCAGTAATTACCCCAGTGGTAAGCGGCGCCGCAACGCAAAATGGACTACAAGTTTCTATGTGCTGTTTAGACTCCGGAACCGTATATGCAATTCAACTGGATGGGGGCTCGCCGGGTGATGAAGGACAATACATTATTGATTATGTGCATGAAATCGAGGCGGATGCTGGAGATATTGAAGTCACAGTAAGCAATGGTGAATATACCAACATATTGGTTGGGGATACGGTACTGGTTTGTTACGGCAATACACTTCAACCGAACATCATGCTCGACGGAATCGGAAATTCCACCCAGCAACTTCCAGGGTGTTTGAGCCCGGGGTATGTCTTGCACAGTTACCCTACGGTGCCGGATCCAGTGTATAATTCAGGTTTTACATACCTTGACTCCTTGCAGTCAAACGGGAGTTTCGTGCACAGTGGCAATGGGAGCGGTTCCTTTGGAAACCCAGTTTACAATACCGTATATTACCTTTCTCCTGCCGGTGACTTACCCAATGCGTGGGGAACCTTTAGCTGCCAAACAACCACAGTTGAAGAAGGCGTCCCTGTGGTATTTCTATCGCCTTTAACGGCATCCAGTTCGTACGATAACAGCAATTGCACCTTAAGTTTTTCATTAAACGGAGGGGTTTCTGCTTATTTGAATCAAGGGTATGAATATTCGATAACAAATCCGTTGGGTGCGCTGGTTCAATCTGGGAGCCTAGTCCAAGGACAGTCTGTCTCCTATGTTGCGGCAATCCAAGGAACCTACACCATAACAATTCCAGATGAGCCGTGTCCCTTAACCTTAAGCATCGATGCCACGGGTTGTCAAAATCCGTGTGTACCGGTAACTGTTCCCGTTTCGGTAACGATTTGTCAAGGAGACAGCATACTGCTGGGAGGAGCGATGCAGGACCTTGCGGGTACCTACACAGACTCCTTAATTTCCATTATGGGGTGCGATTCTGTGGTCTTGAGTACGCTTAGTTTTCATCCGAATCCAAGTTATGGGTTTCAAAATACCACCTTGTGTCAAGGCGATGTGTTTTCCTTTAATGGAAATGAGTATACGGTAAATGGTCAATACCAAGATACGATTCAGAGCATTCATGGGTGTGATAGCATTGTAACCACCAGCATCTTTGTGATCACTCCTGTGGTTGTAAATCAAGAAGTACATCTATGTCAGGGTACATCGTATACCTTTAATGGAAACACCTACACGCAGGAGGGCGTTTATTTTGATACAACTACTACAGTAAACGGCTGTGATTCGATCAACGTGTTGAGTTTATTCTTAAATGCCGCCTATGAAACTAGCATCATGGATACCGTGTGTTTGGGAACGCCCTACATTTTCGGAATTGATACCCTAAATACATCGGGCACTTACACCCTACCCTTGGTGGCAGATAACGGCTGTGATTCTACAGTAACCTTAGATTTGTTATTTCTGGATTGTTCGATGCTGACGATTTTTGCACCGAATTCATTTACTCCAGATGCCGATGGCACGAATGACTTATGGTACCCGATTTTACAAAATGTAAAATCATATACCTATGCCATTTACAACCGTTGGGGAGAGCGTATCTTCACGTCAACGGGTGATCCGTGGGATGGAACCTATAACGGAAATAAATGTCAGATGGGGGTCTATACCTACATCATTGATTGGATCGACAACGAGAATATTGGTCACCGAGTAACGGGAAGTATAACCTTGATTTTGTAGTAAAAAGTCTGAAACGGTAAAGGTTAAAGTCAAGAGCTAAGCGTGTTTATATAGCGTTTCAATAAGTAAAGTCTATTTGCGTTAAGGATTCCAAAAAACACTATGGAACTAGAACACATCAAAAACAGCATCCTTGATATAAGAGGTAAGAAAGTCATGCTAGACATGAACTTAGCAAAAGTATACGAGGTCGAAACACGGGTATTAAAACAAGCAGTAAGAAGAAATATAGATCGATTCCCAAGTGATTTCATGTTTCAATTGACAGAAATTGAGATGCACCACTTGGTATCACAAAATGTGATACCCACGTTAAATCACTTTGGCGGTGCTAAACCCTTTGCCTTTACTGAGCAGGGCGTTGCCATGCTATCAAGCGTTTTGAAAAGTAAAAAAGCGATACATATGAACATCTCCATCATGCGGGCATTCGTGATGATGCGGCAATGGGCTTTAACCCATCAAGAATTAAGCGCACGCCTAGATGCATTAGAACAACAATACGGACACAAGTTCTCCGATATTGAGCAGGTCTTGAATTTTCTGATTCAGAAAGATCAAAAGAAAACGCAGCAACAACAAAGAGATCGAATTGGATTTAAAAAATAGCAATATGGAAATAGAAATCATCAAGAACAGCATTCTCGAAATACGAGATAAAAAGGTCATACTTGACTTTGAATTGGCGAAATTATACGGTATCGAAACAAAGCGATTAAAGGAATCGGTTCGAAGAAATTCAAAGCGTTTTCCAATAGACTTTATGTTCGAATTAACTAAAGAAGAATGGGCCATCTTGAGGACGCAATTTGCGACCTCAAGATGGGGAGGACCACGATACGCTCCCTTTGCATTTACAGAACAGGGTGTTGCTATGTTGTCAAGTGTTTTAAATACAGATAGAGCAATCGAAGTCAACATCTCCATCATGCGGGCATTCGTAATGATGCGGCAATGGGCATTAACCCATCAAGAATTAAGCAAGCGCCTGGATGCGTTAGAACAACAATACGGAAAGAAGTTCTCCGACATTGAGCAGGTCTTGAACTTTCTAATTCAGAAAGATCAAAAGAAAACGCAGCAACAACAAAGAGATCGAATTGGATTTAAAAAATAGCGTGAATTTAGATGCGTTAATTTCCTTAAAGGAAACAAAGACCCTTGACTAGAGGCGTCAACAAATCCGATCCCCTTTCGACGTCTTGTAGAAATAAAAATGTATTTTCGTTTAGCGCAATAAACCTGCTACAATACACCCGATTTGGATGTATAAGCGAAGTTTTATAGCGTGTATAAACAAGTTAGCGGTTACCTTAAAACAGAAATCAATAAAAAAAGTAAAATGAATATTACTATCATAGGAGCCTCAGCTGGAATAGGATTAGAAACTGTAAAAAGAGGATTAAATAGAAATCATTCGATAACGACCCTTTCTCGAACTGAAATTGAAATAGAAGAGAAAAAATCGTTAAATATGATACTTGGTGATGCAACAAATAAAGCTGACCTAATAAATTCTATCCAAAACGCAGGTGCGCTAATTGTAACATTGGGGACTGGTAAGAATATGAAAGCTACTACCCTTTTTTCAGATTTTGCAAAATTGATTGTTGAAATTCATAGGGAGAAAAAAATAGGTATTCCAATTATTTTTGTCACTGGATTTGGAGCAGGAGAAAGTAAGAATTATGTTTCTTGGATTGTAAAGATGTTTTTAAAGTACTTTTTAAAAGATGTTTATGCTGACAAAACTAAAATGGAAGAAATTATCACTAATTCAGATCTGAATTGGACAGTTGTGAGACCAGGAAGGCTATTAGACAAAGAATTGACAGAGAAATACCGTATTGAAAACAAATTATTCAAAGGAATTAATATAGGTGGAATTAATAGAGCTGACGTAGCAGACTTTTTAATAAAACAAGCAGAAAAACAAACTGAATTAAGGAAGTACATTGCTATATCTGAAAAATAGAATAAAAGCCGAACCGCTAACAGCACCTACCCAAAAGGCGGGATTTCGTGTTCCAAAGACAGTTTTGTGGTTAAACAAACATTAGTTTTTCAAATCAAGTTTTGTGGTAAAAGTCCCGCCCTTCGGGTAGCTGCAAAACGTTAGCAGCAAGCGAAGCGGTCGACACAACGCAAATAAAGAACAGACATCTATGAATAGACTTTTAATAATTCTGACTTTTTCACTTTTTGTAATTAATTGTAATGGACAGAAAGTATCTAATCTCAAAATCGAGAAAGTTTTTCTTGACAAATCTGACACAACAAAAAACTGTTATACAATAATATATCCACCAAAACTACCTTGGACAGGATACTTGTTCCTTATGCCAGGTTTTGGTGAAACAGCTGAAAGAGTTTTACAACAAACAGACTTACCAAAAAAGTTAGCCCTTAATGGTATTTTGACAATTATTCCAACCTTACAAGATGGTGTTCTATCTTTAGGAGTGGATAGTCTAAGCCAACAAACTTTTAACAGAATATTGAAAGAGGTAACCACTAAACACAAACTTACTGACCTAAGATTTTTTGTTGGCGGATATTCCATTGGTGGCAGTTGTGCTATAAAATATGCTGAAAATTCGGACGTCAAACCTACGGCAGTTTTTGCAATTGACCCACCGCTCGACTTTGAAAGGTTTTATAATTCCGCAAAAAGAGATATTAGACTTTCAAAAAGCAATGAAGCTAGTGAAGAGAGTTTATATATGATAGAGAGACTTGAAAAAGAAACAGGCGGAAGTCCAACAACAAACCTTTCTGAATATTACAAACTTTCACCTTATTCATTTTCTGACACAACTCAAAAAGCAATTAAAAAAATAGTCACGATACCTTTAAGAATTTTCACAGAACCCGACATAAATTGGTGGTTAAAAGAACGTGGAGAAGACTTTACAAGTATGAATGCAACTGAATGTTCGGCAATGATTAACGAATTGAATAGGCTTGGAAATCAAAAAGCTCAATTAATAACTACACAGAATAAAGGTTACAGAAAGCCTGACAATAGTAGACATCCGCATTCGTGGAGTATTGTGGACAATGACGAATTAATAAAATGGCTACTAAAACAGAAATAACGCCAGCAGGTAACAGCCGTTTTGCAAAAGCGGGGGCTTGGTGCTTCTATGACAGTGAAGTTCTAAATCTAAGCTTTGTGCATCTAATGAAGTTTAGTACTGAAAATCGCCACATCGCAAATCTGCAAACCGTTAGCACTCATTATCACTCCCAAAATACTCCCAAAATTAAATTTGCATTTGGTGCATTATTGGTGTATATTTACACCTCAACGCAATCATTATGAGACGACAAAGCATCTCCTTTACTGAGCCAAATGATGAGTGGCTTAAACGTCAAATTGACAACAAAGAATATTCAAGTAAAAGTGAATTGGTAAATGATCTTATTCGTCAGGCAAGAAATCAGCAACAGCAAATTGACCTTATTCGACTTAAGTTAGATCGTGCTGAAAAATCTGGATTTACAACCGATTTAAAATCTGAGATCCTTAAGCAATCTAAAAAGTTGCTGAATGGCTAAATACAAATTGAGCAATGTTGCAAAGGAAGATTTGATCAGAATCCATCATTATGGTGTAAAACAATTTGGGATAAAACAAGCTGACAAATATTTTAACTCATTCTTTGTACACTTTGAACGTATTGCAGAAAACCCACTCTCATTCGAATCCGTCGATTTTATTAAACCCGGATATAGACGCTGTGTTTGCGGTGTAGATAGTATATTCTATAAGATAGGTGAAGAAGTCGTGGAAATTATGACAATAATTGGGCGACAAGATCTTAATGAATTAATTTAGATTCAGACGATTGCTAATAGTTGTCTTGTTTCCGAAAACGTAAAATTAGCTTCGCTTCTGCCTAGAACTGTGAAACCAAAACGATTTTGAATCGCACCGCGAAACAGCACCGAAGGCAAATAATACTAAATTTAAAAAATCTCTCCTGCTCCATGCATGGGAACGTTTTACATAATGCTAAAAGACGACAACCAATGAAACAGTTAATCTATATGTTGCTTCTTCTTCCACTTTTAACTGTTGCTCAAACGGATAACAACCGATTGGTTGACAGTTTGAAGTTTGTTTCAGATATGCCTTACATATGCCACGACACGCTTCCAACTCAATTATCGGTGGGTTGTGGTGACCAAATTTTCTGGCGGGTGGTTAAGCAAAAACAAGACATTATTCCTTTTCTGCTTGATAAACTATCCGATACCACACAGACCGAGACGAGTGTTCCATACTTTGGCGGACAATATACAGTTGCAGACATTGCGTATACAGCATTACAAGAACTTATTAAAGACATTCCGACCTTTGAATTATTAGGTGTTACGTTTGACAAAAATGGATGTGGCTATTGTTCATATTGGAACCATTTGCAAAAAGACCTAAAAAACAGAAAGAAATTTCAAACGAACGTTCGCAACTGGTATGACAAAAATAAATTAAATTTGATTTGGGTGTCAAGCCAGCAAATTTTAACCTGTGACTGTGCCGGACGACATCCAAACGGTGGTCACTTTGAATTAAAACAATGAAACAAATAATTACTACACTATTGATTTTAGGAATTTCGTCAATTATTAATGCACAAGAAAATCCCCCCTCGCTTAGTGGAAAAGTGAAGATATCAATCATTGAAGGAACTTTTGAATGTGACCTAACAATGTCAAATATCCCTCCAATTCAAGACTATTTTATACGATTAAATGCTGGAATGAATTTATTGCATATCAAAAGTTTAAAACCAAATGAGTTTGTGATTATCGAGGATAAATCAAGAAATGACAGCACGTCATCGGGTGAAAGTTTAGCTTACTTTTTTCCGGATAATACGGGAAAAGGAAAATTTTTGCCAGACGAATTGCAGTTTAAATATGTAGGGAAATTCCCTGTAGTCACTGATACAATTGTCAATTACTCGAGAGCCGATTGGAGAGGAAATATCGCTTTTAATGGTTATTCCGTAAGAGCAGAAGGCGTTCAGGGCGCTTGGTATCCTTATTTATATGATGCTAAAAATGATGTGACTTTTGAACAAATGAATTACAACATTACTATTGATTGTATTGATTGCTCAACAATCTATATAAATGGTAATAAACCAATTCATGCGCAAAAAGCAACCTTTAAAAGTGAAAAGCCCTATGAATTATCACTTTTTTGCGGGAACTATGAATTTTTTAATGATGAAAATTTATTTCTTCTCAATCCAACATTTACCCAGAATGACATTGATGATTTTTCAAAATTAGTAGGATCATATAAAGAATATTACGAAGGAAAACTGAATATAAAATTCGCTGAACCTCCCATTTTTGTAAATTCGACACCCACAGCACCTAATTATGGATGGCTTTTTGTTTCCTATCCCACAATAATGGGGATTGGATACGGAAATCTCGGCCTTGGGGCTCTCTTTGATAAAAAGCAACAAAATTTGTATGAACAGTTTATCGCTCATGAACTTGGACATTATTACTTCGGAACCTACAAAGTATTTAATTCAGAACTGGGCAATATGATGTCAGAAGGCTTCGCGGAATATTTATCACTTAAATTAGTTGAGGAACTCAAAGGAAAAAAAACCTACAATCAATTACTTGAAGAGAAATTCGAAGTGTTGAAAACATTTAAAACCATACCCATTTCAAAAATCAATTCAATTAGCGACATAAAAGATAAAGAAAGATTTGTCTATAATTATGCGCCTTTGATGTTCATTGCGATAGAACAAGAAATTGGAAAAGAAAAAATGTGGGAATGGCTGAAGAATATTCTAAATACTAATACAGTATTCACTAATTATGATTTTCTCTTGTCTACACTTCATAAAACTGTTAACAACGAAAAAACTATTTTAAAAATCGTAGACAACTATTTTAATAGTGAAATATCGTTGGAAAATATAATTTACCAACTTAAACGTAAATAAAAAATGACATAGAAAGTAAAGAAATACCACTTGCGTGAGGGAATATTTTAAATCCAATGAGGGTAATTCATGTAACACTAAATAAGATAATAAACTATGACCAAATTCGGACATCCAAACGGTGGCCACTTTGAATTGAAACAATGAAAAAACAAAAGCATAATACCAGCTTGTCAACATTGGCGAAGATCCTATTACTTTGTCTATGTGTAGCGTCTTGCCAGGATGGCGATAACCAATCTACGTTACATATTGGTAAAGGAAAAGATGGAACCGTTTCATTAAACATACTTAACGCTAAAGGAATTACGAAAATTGAATTCACTTCTAAGGGCGATTACCAATCCGTTACAGCATTAGAACTAGAGCCATATAAAAACATTGATTATGGATTTAATGGTAAAGGAGAAGGAACATTACAAGTAATTGTCTATTCAGCGTTTGATACCATTCGATCTACTCATTATGTGGAAGGAGGCTATCATATCAACCTCGCATGCGACGCTACACACATTAAAATACTTGAGCATAGCGATTATTAATTTTACTACCCAAGGTAATCATGCACCCCATTAAATTCACCCAAAAGAAGGGTGTACAGCAAATCAACCGTTTAAATCGCTGATAACAACTCATCCCATTCAATCGTAGCGGTTGAGTAAAACAATGACCGTACTTTTGTGTTGTAAATGGTCAACCAATCAACCTGTAGAAAGCGCTAAAATTCATTCGCAACCGATACATAAAATGAAGAACCTTTTTAACTGCCTAACTTTTCTCTTTTTGGTTGGTATTGCTTTCGGACAACATAGTTCCCAAGAAAACAAGCTTGTGGTCAATTTTCAAAACCGAATGATCAAGCGATTCAATCAGTTAGGGCTTAAGACAAGCAAATTTGAAACAGAAAAATTCCGAATCGATTATTTTGATGGCGGTCAGGGACCCGTTTTGGTGCTGCTTCATGGCTTCGGCGGAAATGGACCGCTTACGTGGAGAAAACAGGTCGCTCCGTTATCAAAGCGCTATCGGTTAATTATCCCAGACCTTTGTTGGTTTGACAAAAGCTATAGCCAAAGCGCGCCGACCTTGGAAGCTCAACTTGAAGCAATTTCTGCTTTATTGAAATCCCTGGACATACAAGAGTATTCATTGGCCGGCATTTCGTATGGTGGTTTTATAGGCTTGGCCTTGGCACATCAAGACCCTCAAAAAGTCGCGAAGCTTGTTATCATTGACAGTCCAGGTCATACGTTCGACACCAATGAATTGAATACCTTGGCTACCAGGTTAGACGTTGAAAGCGTCGCGGATATCTTTGTTCCTACCTCGCCTGAGGAATTAAAAAGGTTGTTGAAATTAACCTATTACTCACCGGTTCTGATTCCGAAAGGAATTTTAACCCAGCTATACGAAGTGTACTTCTCGAAAAATCACCCACAACAAAGAGAATTATTAAGAACCCTAGCAACGACCACTTTACTTGATTCGGTAGGTAAAGAAAGGCTTGATTGTGCAATCATATGGGGTGAAAAAGATGACGTTTTTCCTTTGTCTGAAGGTGAAAAGTTAGCCGAAGCACTTCATGCGAAGTTCGCCATAATCAAACGAGCGGGTCATATTGTTAATCTAGAAAGGAGCAAGAAATTTAATAAAAGGCTCATTGAACTCTTGGAAAATAAATAGACGGTTCATCTACAGTAGCGGAAAGAAAAAAAAAGGGATATTAAAATTAGATCACATTGAACGTTGTTTCAAAAGAATTGTAAACCGATAACAAGACGTATCCAATTGTAGTTAACTTTATAACCAGTACCATACACATTCCCAATGAAAACACTACTCACTTTAATCCTTGGACTTTTTTGTTCCATTTCCGCATTTGCAGACTGTGCAGGTAACGGACTTTGGGTGTTCCCGAAGAATAAAACAATTAACCAAAACTCAATTTTTGTCCTAACAGGATACGCGGAAAGTCAACATGTTATCTTCGCACTTAACAAAAAACACCCCGTTTATTTAAAAAGTGGGCATCATAAAATCAAGTTACTGGTAAGCGAAATCTGTATTGGACAATTCTATTTAACGCAAGCCATTTTGAAACCAGAAACACCGCTAGAAGCAGGACTAGAGTACACCCTATGTATTGACAAGCTACCGGAATATGAGCACTTAGATCGATACAACAGCAAAACCGAATCCTACGAACCTATTTCTTACACTGTGAGCACGGTAGTAGATACAAACAAACCTGAGCTATTGACATCAGCGAAGGAACTTAAGAAAACCATTCGATACTATGGATGCGGTCCAGCGAAGTACGTGGTGTTTAGTAATCCAGCTACAGACAGCTCAGAAATCATTATTAAAACCACTGTAAAAAATCTAAAAACCAATGTAGAAACCACCTACTACGTCGAACCCAATCTGGAGGTAATCAATGTTGGTCATGGCATGTGTTCGGGTGCGTTTACCTATAATGCAGCAGATGAAAATTATGAAATTGAGTTTTCATATATGGACAGTTCGGGTAACCTTACCCCATGGACTGGTGAACGCATACAATTCACCAAGCCAACTGCAGAAAATTCTGATACAAACGATTGAACATTCCATATTAACCAAGAAATTCCATTTTGACGCATGAAATCAGCCTTTTCTTTATGGATATGATCTTCAAGAACGTACTGAGACCCATTTACTGGCATCCATCCAGTTCCAGTATGCATCATTAATGCATTCATCTCTGTGTTGAAATATAGTGACCCAGCATGTCCATCCGTCGGATGGTCAGGAAGTGTTGGCAATGACAGGGTTGCTAAGAAT
>ENA-ORFA01000646-ORFA01000646.1-marine-metagenome-genome-assembly--contig:-NODE-646-length-14456-cov-3.443494_pt1 | contig 14456 bp, 16 predicted proteins | sample MGYA00248621_ERZ508587 | MGnify/ENA primary metagenome ERZ508587 (study PRJEB26250, sample SAMN06266239) | marine metagenome | isolation source: Columbia River Estuary | place: USA:Columbia River Estuary... | reverse complement strand
ACTTCGACCTCGCCATCAGTGAACTACACGGTTACGGGCGATAAAGACCTCGACTGCACAACACTGTCAACAGTTATCGGTGTTGATTTTGCAACCAAATATATTTCGGCGATTAATTCAGTTGTTCAGACTTCAGCAAAGGTTTGCACAGTCAATGCTCAGTCGCGGGCTGAACGAGACAACACGGCTTACGACACAGTTCTGAGTGCTGCTGCAACTTTTGCAATCGCCGATACCAGTGGCAATGTGCAGACAGTTCTATTAGGTTCGCCACAGACAATTTGGGTTACCCGCGCACCTTAAGAGTGTTCGTAAAGAAGCCTTAGGTGATGTAACCTTTCTTTATGCATTCAACTACTTTTAAGAAGATTCTGGCTCCAGCAATTGTTTTGTCTCTGATCGGTCTTTCTGGTTCGCAGGTGCTTGCGGCGAACAAGGAAGGTGCAAAATGTACTACTGCTGGCAAGATCGTGACAGTCTCAGGCAAAAAGCTTGTGTGCGCGAAAGTTGCCAAGACTCTTAAGTGGGTAGCTGTTGGTGGCAAGGCTGTGACTACGACGACTGTTGCGCCGACCACAACTGTCGCAGCAACAACTACGACTACAACAGTTGCTGCAGCAGTAAAGCCAGTTGTCACTCTTCTTCGTGAGGGCGGCACTTCAACATCTGCATCAGTGAACTACACGGTTACGGGCGATAAAGACATCAACTGTGCAACATTGTCAACAGTAATTGGCGTTGACTTTAACGTAACAAGAATCTCGCAGATCAACTCGATCGTTCAGACGAGTGCAAAGGTTTGCACAGTAAACGCGCAGTCAATTGCCGAACGAGATGGTGACACTCGCGAAACAATTCTTGCCGCTGCAACGACATTCTCGATTGCCGACACTGCGGGCGTTGTTCAAACAGTGTTGCTTGGTTCGCCACAGTCAATTTGGGTGACTCGAGCTCCGTAGTCAATAGTTGTAAGAATTAATTAACGAAATGCCAGTCGCAGTCATCACTGGTGCGGCGCAGGGCATCGGCAAGCAAACAGCGCAACTTCTTAACGACCTTGGTTGGGGCCTCGCTCTAATCGATCTACAGCAAATCGAAACTAAGCAATACACAAACGCGCTGAGCTTTGTCGGCGACATCACCGACGAAAGTTTCGTCAACTCAACAGCAACAGCAACTTTCACCAAGTTCAACCGCGTCGACGCGCTAGTCAACAACGCCGGCATCTCAAACATCGCCCCCGCGCTCAACACGACAGCCGAGAAATATCGCCAAGTACTTGAAGTTAATCTGGTCGCACCGTTTATGCTGGCAAAAGCGTTTGGCAAATTCATGCTCGACGCTGGCGCGGGCAGCATCGTCAATGTCGCATCCGTCGCTGGCCTGCAGGGCGTCGCCGATCGTTCGGCATACAACGCAAGTAAGCACGGTCTAATCGGTCTCACGCGAACCCTCGCCGTCGAGTGGGGCGCCCGTGGTGTTCGCGTCAACGCAGTTTGTCCTGGTTGGGTCAAAACTGAAATGGATCACAAAGATCAAGCGGGCGGTTCGTATACCGATCAAGACATCACCGATCACGTGCCGATGGGGCGCTTTGCCAGTCCGCAAGACATCGCTAAAGCCATTGCCTGGTTGTGCGACGGCTCACAATCGGGCTTCGTCAACGGCATCACGCTGCCAGTCGACGGCGGGTGGACAAGCGATGGCTCTTGGCAGTCATTGCGCTTAAAACAGCGTTAGCCCCTCGCGCAATAACTTCGTTAATATTTGGATATGCATACGCCAACCGGCTGGGTCTCAAACAAAGGTGACCTTCTCGCCGAGTTGAAGAGTCACGTCACGCTCAAAACAGACCTCGCTGACTATAAATTCGCCTCAGCAGTCGAACAGAACGCGCTCGTCTACGACTGCGAAAAACTCAGGCCGATAATTGCCACCCACGAAGGCAGGCGAGAAGTGATGGCTGAACTTGGTCGAGCCCTACTCAGTGGCCCAGGCGTCTTGGCTTTCAAAAAAATGTATACAGATACGTCAGTTGTTGACCGCGTATCAAAAGTATTTTGGCAGATCATCGACGAACAACACGCGCGAGGCGAGGCAAAAGGCGATCACTACGCCAAGCCCGGCTCGAATGATCGTGTTTGGAACGTTCAAGAAAAACTCGCACTGCGTGACCCAGAAGCGTTTGTTGATTACTACAAAAACGATTTCATTGCCTTGATCGCCACGGCGTGGCTCGGGCCGGGCTACCAAATCACAACACAGGTCAACGTTGTTAACCCAGGTGGAGACGCACAGCAACCCCATCGCGACTATCACCTTGGCTTCATGACTGATGAGCAAGCGATGAACTTTCCGACACACGTGCACGGTGTGTCGCCGTTAATCACATTGCAGGGGGCAGTTGCCCACACCGACATGCCGCGCGAGAGTGGCCCGACGATGTATTTGCCGCACTCACAAAAAATGGTTTCTGGTTACGTTGCTTGGCGTAACGCGGAAGTAAAGAAATATTTTGCCGAGAACTTTTCGCAACTCCCGTTAAGCAAGGGTGACGGTGCGTTCTTTAATCCTGCAGTTTTGCATGCTGCCGGAACTAATCAAACAAAAGATTTCAAACGCATGGCAAATCTCACACAAATTGGCTCGGCATTCGGGCGCACACTTGAGACTGTTGACCGCGAACAAATGTCAAATGCGATTTATCCAGTTTTGCGAGCACGCAAAGCAGAGGGTTGGTCAGACTCTGAACTAAAGACCGTTGTTGCCGCATCAGCAGAGGGATACGCATTTCCGACGAACCTCGATCGTGACCCACCACTTAAAGGTCTTGCTCCGCAGTCGCAGGCCGACTTGGTCTGGCAGGCTCTGTCTACAGATCAGACACCCGAGCAACTGCGCAAAGAACTTTCAGCGCTCGCCGAGCGTCAAAGAACTGATCGGGCTTAAACCTGCCTGCTCAAACGACTATTGTCTTAATTAGATAGTCAAAGCAACTCGCACCGCGAGTTTTAACAATCGGAGAGCACTCATGGCTAATAAAGAACAAAAAAGCAATCCAAATAACAAGAAAGTTGCAAAACTTTCACTCAAAGAGAAGCGTTTAAAGAAGCAAGAAAAAAAGAAGCACTAATTTATTCGTTGCCTTGGCAGCGAGAGAGAGACGTGTTGTCTGCGGCGACTAAGCCGAGTGCATCAACGCAACTGACAGCGGTGCAGAATTCACCGTGCAGGTTGGCAATCGTCATCGCGTGAACTAGTTCTGGATCTCGGTCGATGCCGTCAGGACCGACACGATTTGACGTTGAGCAACAATCGTCTACGAGGTAAGTATCAAACCCCAGATTGCCCGCCATTCTGGTTGTCGTTTCAACACAGAAATTTGTAAAAAAGCCGACAATCACAAGCCGTGAAATGCCTGCTCGTCGCAACTGCACTTCAAGAGATGTGCCAATGAAGCCACTGTTGACATCTTTTTCGACCACGATCTCACCAGCAGATGGTTCAAAGCCTGGCTTTTGCGCGCCAGTTGGCAACGAGAATTTCAGCGGTGAAGCAGCCTCGCGCGAGTCGTGTCGCGTGAATGCAACCTGAAGATCTGCCTTGCGCCAAGCAGCAAGCAACTGAAGCATCTTTGTTTCAGCGTCGGGATTATTTCGCCGACCGGTTGGTCCGCCCCAATGACTCAAAACATCTACGCCAACCTGAACATCAATCAACAATAAAGCCGAGTCTTTGCCGAACTTTTTAATCATGAGTGAATTACCTTATCCAAGTTGGGCTTTTATCAATTCACGAATTTCAGGTGGCATGAAATTGTTTTCGGTTGTTGTCTCGGCTTCAACAAGTTCGACAAGTTTGTTTGCAACGTCAATTGGGTCGAGTTGATTTGTCGTCACCATCGTGCCGATTGCACGCAACAAGTCGGTGGCTGGCGCGCTGATTGAGCCAGCACCGAACCACTCCCACATTGACGCGGCCATGCGGTCATTGAACCCAGTGTTGTATGGTCCAGGGTTAATCAGCGTCACATCAATGCCGCTCGGCGCCAACTCGGCGCGCATTGCTTTGCCCATGGCCTCGAGTGCATGTTTGGTCATCGCATATGGACCAAACGATGGCCCTGGCAACACACCCGCAATTGAAGAAACGATGATTACGCGACCGCTGCCGCGCGCAGCCATCTTGGGTAACAACGCTTGTGTAACTGCAAGTGTGCCGAAAACATTCACTTCGAATAGATGTCGCACTCGTGCCATTGGCACATCAGCCATTGGCCCTGTTTGTCCGGCACCAGCATTGTTAATCAAAACATCAACATCAAACTTGTTCGCACTAGCCACGTCGCTCGCAGAAGTAATGTCGAGTTTTTCAACTTGCAATTGAGGTGCATCTACACGCAACGCAGAAGCTTGGTCTTCGGTTTCGGTTGTGGCAATAACAGTGTGCCCGCGAGCCGCAAGCGCGATAGCAGTGGCTTTGCCAAAACCCGAACCTGCACCCGTGATCAAAACTTTCTTACCCACTTGGCCCTCAAATCTTTGTCTGTTGGCAAAACTATAGTTCGGTAGACCGAACTCTGTCGGCTCGAATCTGGCGTGCAGAGTAAGATTTGGACATGCATTGTGATTGCGAGATTCGCTGGTGAAGGGGATTCGCAAAGTTCTGAAAAAGTTGGTTAGTTCTTTGCGGTCGCTTGTCTTATCGCCGCCTCAATCGATGTTGGTTCAAGAAGTAGTCGAAGAGCTTGTTCGACACACTGATCAGCTCACCGATGTAATTTCGGTGGTGAATCGCAACGAAAAGAGCCTAAGTCGTTTCGGCAAACAGGTATTTTCGCAATCAGACGAAGATGGCATAACTCTTGAAATCGTGCGCCGTATTTTTGATCAACCTGGCGTTGTCGTTGAGATAGGCGTTGGTGACGGCATTGAGAATAATTCATTGGTTCTGCTCTCAATGGGCTGGAGGGCTGTTTGGGTCGGCAACGAAGAGTTGGGTTTCGACGAGAGTGAATTTAAGTCGACTATCTCGTATTCGAAGTCATGGGTGACTAAAGACAATGTTGCTGAGACAGTGAAACACGGCTGTCGAAGCGTCAACTCTGACATGTCGCTGATCGACATTCTGATGGTTGACCTCGATGGCAACGACTTTTATGTGACTCAAGCGCTGCTCGATTGCGGAATTCTGCCAAGTGTGCTCGTTCTTGAGTACAACTCGTATCTGCCGCCACCAATCGACTGGAAGATGGAATACAACGCCGAAAATGTCTGGACGCCACCAAGTCTGAATTACGGCGCTTCGCTTCAGGCTTATATAAACCTGCTGAGCAAGCGCGGATACTTCTTAGTTGCGTGCAATGCTCAAACCGGCAACAACGCATTTTTTGTAAAAAACGACTTTGCTGGCAAGTTTGGCGATGTCAGCCGCGAAATCGGCGACCTTTATGTCGGTCGCGCCCAGAATGTTTATAACACTCCGCATAACAAAAAGAAGCTCAGTCGAGATTTTGTTGAGTCTGTGTTGCGTGCAGGAGCTAGTCTCTCGAAATGACAGTTGGGCAAATAATCAACATTGACGGCCAAGTTTCGGCCGTCGAACTTTCAGAACAGTCTGGCAAAGTTAGTGTTTCGAACTCAGCGCTTGAACAAGCAACTGGGTGGAGCCTAAAACCCGAAGGTTTGTGTCGCGATCAAGTTTGTGTGCCGGTGCTCAATGTCGCGGCGCTAAGCAAAGCCGATCAAGTTGATCTGAGTGAATTCGCTCGACTGGTGCAACAAAACATTGTGATTGATGCGCAACGAAAAGTTGTTGCGCTCGGCGAGCAAGCCCAAATTCGTGGCACTGAAATGGCGACTCTTGAGGCGCCAGACTTTACGTTGCCCGACATTCACGGTCGGCAAGTTTCTTTCAGCGACTACAACAGACGCAAGAGGCTTTTGCTCGCATGGTCATCTTGGTGAGGCTGCCGCTACGAGCTGCCGGTCTGGCAGCAACTCACTAACGAACTACAAGACACAGGCTTTACTGTGATTGCCGTTGCCCTAGATGCCGATGAAGCAGCGGTTCGCGAGTGGGCGACAAAAGAACCGATGTCAATGCCAATTCTGATCGACAAATATCACATCGTTGCCGATTTATACGGCATCGTGAACGTGCCCGCCGCAGTGTGGGTCGACGAAGACTCGAAAATTGTTCGCCCTGCAGACAGTATTCCGGGTAGCGATATGTTTCGTTCGTTTACAAATGTTGACTCAGAGGTGCATCACAATTTGTTGCGCAAGTGGGTTCGCACGGGCGAGCGCGACCTTGATGATCAGCAAGTTCGCGAGTTTCAAGTTTCGCCGAATCAAGATCTGCAGTTGGCACGTCTACACCGACGCATTGCAATTGCCTTGCGTGAACAAGGCTCAGACGCAGCTGGCGTGACCGTTCATCTCGCTCGCGCCGAAGAACTTGCACCATTTGATTGGACAATTCGCCGAGGCAACATGCCACTCGCAGGTGTCGACCCATTTGGTGATGAGTTTTTTAAATTTGTGGGTCAGTGGTCGCAGGCAGGTCGACCGGGTTTCAAACTCGGCACCGGCCGAACCGATATCTAATTAACAGTTAATTCTTGCGAAATTCGATTTTGTCGCCGTTGACTCGCGTTTCGTAAACAGTCGTTGCAACTCGCACGGGCGAAGCCACAGGCTCGCCAGTCAATGCATTAAATCTTCCGTTGTGCTTTGGGCATTCAATAGTTGTGCCGTCGACAAAACCCTCAGCCAAGTGTGCCTTGCCATGAGTGCAAAGACCATCAATCACACTGCAACGACCATCGCTGAGTTTGATGACCGCATATGTCGCATCTGCGATGTCGCAACGAACGACATCATTTGCGGCAACAGACGCAAAGTCGCAGGCAACTATCCAATCTTCACTCACAGCGGTCAGGCTGCAGTTTTTGGAAGTTTGTGTTCGATGAAAAAACCTTCGTCTTTTGCTTGACGGCGCAACGCATAAACAACCTCACGCAATGCCGAAATTGTGCTTGGGTGCGGCGCTGGAAGTTGATCTTTGATTGCATGGTGCAAGTTCTTTAGTTGATGAAATGGCACAGATGGATAGATGTGGTGCTCAATGTGGTAGTTCATGTTCCAATAAATCCATCGATTGAGAGGCCCCATATAGACGGTGCGCGTGTTCAGTCGATGGTCAGTGGTGTTCTCGGCAAGACCTGCATGTTGAGTTACGCCCAGTACAACTACAAACCAGTGGCCATAGATGCTTGGTAAACCGATGAACATCAGCGGCTCAAAACTTTTAATCTGCCAACTCACAAATACTGTTGCAATCAGAATTGAAAGATAAACCCGCGATGCCCATTTTGAAATGCGATACGTCTCTGCAGGTTGAAAGTCTTTTTGATTATCGGTCATTTTGCCGAACGCATTTTGCATCCACTGCTTCAATTCGGCAGGGAAGGCACCAAAACTTACGAGCTCAAGCAAATATTTATAGAACGGGACGTTGCGCTTGAATGCGATTTCGGCGTCGCGGCCGACAATGATCGTGTCAGAGTGGTGACGAGCGTGGCTCCAGCGCCAGGTTTCTGGTTCACGAAAAACCATGAACGACGCGATGTAGTAGATGACGTCGTTCATCCACTTCGTGCGAAATGCAGTTCGGTGACCTGTCTCATGCCAACGAGAGTCGCTCATTGAACCGTAAAGAACGCCGTAGACGGCAAACGCTGGCACAGCCCACCAAGTGCCCCAACTGCGATGGGCGAGATAGCCAAAGATGCCGAGAGCAGCAAACCATGATGCAACATGCAACGCAGCCAGTCCGTTGTTGCGCGCCATAAATTGTTTCATCAACTCGCGATCGACTTTTGGTTTATACCAATCGGCGTCGACGAGTCCGTTCACTTCGGCATTTTTTGCTTCTGGGCCACCAACTGTGTAATCGAGCATTTGAAAATAATATCCCAGGGTTCAGGCTTTGCCGAGGTGGGGCGAACTCGAGTTAGGTCAGGCGTTTAAAGATTGCAATCTTGGCTAGATCGCCTGCGTGGGGGCTGTTTGGCCCGTAAATCTGGGTCTCAATGAGTTCAGGCTGCGAGATGATTTTTGAATCGGTGGCGGTTTGCAGCGCAGTTGCAAAACCCTGTGACGAAAAATGCTCAGCGTTGATGCCGATTACGAACCAACCGCCAGGGTGCACCAAGTCGAACAGCGAAACTAGAGTGTCGCAACCCAGATGCCCGTGAGTGAATGTACCCGCGCTGATTATCGCGTCATATTCACGTTGAGGTACGCCAGCGGTCAGATCTACTTCGACCAAGTCGCGATAAACAGGCGATGCATCAATGCGTTTGAGTTGTGCGGCACGGCTCAGCATCTCGGGTGAAATGTCGAAGCCGTCGATCTTTAAATTGTGATTCAAACTTGCGAGATAACTGCCGACTGCACCCGTTCCGCACCCGATGTCGGCGATTGAGATAATTTTCTCAGTCGCAAGTCGTTCGTGAAAGTATGTCGCAATTGTTCGCGGGTAGATGTAGTCGTTCGCCTTGATGAAAGTTTCGTCGTAGGTTTCGGCCCACGCTGCATAAAGTTTTCGACTGTCCTGCGGAGTTTTGACTGCGTAGGCGTCGTTTAAATCCAAATTATTTGCCCTGCCACTTTGGTGAGCGTTTCTCTGCGTATGCATCGGCGCCTTCTTTGGCATCTTGAGAGTTGATCGCTGCTCGATATGTTTCGTTGCTGCGCAAAATCGGCATTGCGTCATCAGTAGAAACATCTTCAAGGTCGCGCACCAACTCAAGAACCGCTGCAACACTCAGCGGTGCGGCTGCGCAAATTTTTGTAGCAAGTTCTCTGGCTGCAGTCATTAAGTTTTCAGTGCTTGTCACTTGGTTGACAATGCCCCAAGATTGTGCTTCGGTAGCCGACATTCTTCGACCTGAGATCAACATTTCGCGGGCGATATTTGGTGGCACAATTTTTGGTAACCGTATAGTCGCATTGTCTGCGATCAATCCGAGATTTGCCTCGGGCAAGAAAAACTCGGCGTGTTCGGCGGCGACAATTAGGTCGGCTGCAAGCGCGATTTCAAACCCACCACCAACCGCCATTCCGTTTACGGCGACGATAACTGGCTTTGGTCGATACTTCAGTTCACAAATGCCGCCGAAACCGCCAACTCCATAATCAGATTCAAAGGCTTCGCCTTCGCTGGCCGCGGTTAGATCCCAGCCTGCTGAAAAAAATCTCGTACCGGCGCCAGTCAAGATCGCGACACGCAGTTGAGAATCTTTCATAAACGATTCGAACACTGCGCTCATTTCGCGACTTGTTGCGGCGTCAATCGCGTTCGCTTTAGGTCGATTAATAGTGACTTCTAAAATTTCACCATTTCTGACAACTTCAATGCTCATTTCGACTCGGCGATCATCAGCGCATCTACAGCCACGGCAGAAGTTTTTGTCACGAGCACAGGATTCAATTCAACCTCGACAAGGCCCTCGTTCAGCGTCAGGGCAATCACCTTTTGCGTTAAAGCGACTAGGGCATCTAGATCGCCGGCAGGTTTGCCGCGGTAGCCATTCAGTAGTGGTGCGATTCGCAGACTCGCGAGCGCAGTGCGAATTTCAGCATCTGTTGTTGGGGCGAGCAAACATACGGTGTCGCGCCACAACTCTGTGTAGATACCGCCGGCGCCAAGGGTTATCAGCCAACCAACAGGTGCGTCGCGACGCACGCTCACCAGCACTTCGGCGACCACATCGGTGATTGTTTGCTCAACTAAAAAGTCGGCTACTTCTTTGGGCATTGACTGAATCGCAAGCGTCAATTCGTCTTGATTTTTGATTCCAACTCGCACCGCACCAGATTCGCTCTTATGGGCGAGTCCGAGACCTTTAAGAGTTACAGGAAAGCCGATCTTCTGTGCAGAGGCTGATACATCTTGGCGATTGCATTTCACGCCATTCGGCACAGACACGCCGTTTTGACGCAACAAATTTTTTGCATCTGATTCGTTGATTAATTTTGTTGTATTAGGCATTGCAACAGGCGCTGGTAGTTCGCCAGGCAAGTGCGCGCCGAGCCATGCCGCAGCATCAAGTGCTGACAATGATTCTTGCAAGCCCTGCAACACAACAAGCTTTGCCTCGTTGGCGGCCGCACGAACTGCTGGGGTCACGCACTCGGGCAATGTTGCCACCACTACGCCACGTCTATTTGTTGTGCGGGCAGCGTCGCCCAAAGACTGAGCGGCGACTGCCCACGAATCTGACTGTTGATCAGGTCGCGGAGGCGTATCCAAAATTAAAAGTGTTGCATCTTGCGGGCCGTTCATCACTTGGGTGAACGTGTTGGCTGTCGCAACACGGTCGCCCCACATAAACGTGTGGTAATCGAACGGATTTCCGACTGTCACCAATTCGGTGAGAGTCGAATTGATTCGCTGATGGTGCTCGGCGCTGAACGGATCAAAACGTAAAGATGTTTTCTCGCTCAAGTCGGCAACCAACGATGCCTCGCCACCCGAACATGAAAGTGAAACAAGTTTATTGCCTGTCAGTGCGCCACCTTGATTTAGAAGTTTCAAAGTTTCAACCAATTCGGCTGGTGTATTGACCATCGCGACTCCGCAACGAGCAAAGAGTGCTTCGTATGCACGTCGTCTTCCGGCGAGCGAAGCCGTGTGCGAAGCCGCAATCAATGCACCGGCTTCACTTCGTCCAGTTTGAAGCGCGACGATTCGCAGGTTTCGCTGTGCCGCATAGTGGGCGAGTTGAGCGAATCTAACTGGGTCGACGATCGCTTCGATAAACAAGCCGATCGAAGTTACGCGACTGTCATTGATGAAAACTTCAAGACAATCTTCGACGCCAGCAACTGCTTGATTGCCAACAGTCACCATGTAGGCGAGATTCAATTCGCGCTGTTGCAAAGTCAAGTTCAAACCAACATTGCCGCTTTGACTGACAATTGCTGAGCCAGAAGTTTCTGGTTTACAGCCGTGCTGGTCAGGCCACATGGCGACGCCGTCTAAAGCGTTGATGTAGCCGTAGCAGTTTGGGCCGAGCAGTGGCATCTCGCCAGCCGCCGTGATCAGTTGCTGTTGCAGTGCTGTGCCGTCGACCCCAGATTGCAGACCTGACTCGGCAAACCCCGAGGCGTAACAAACCGCGCCGCCCGCGCCAATTTTTGAGAGCTGTGTAACAACATCAATAGTTGCATGACGATTTACTGCAATGAACGCAACGTCTGGGGCGTGTGGAAGGTCGGCCACAGACTTGAAACATCGCACACCAGCAATCGACTCTCGCGTCGGATGAATTGGCCATAGTTCGCCTGCGTATCCGAGTTTTTGGCATTGTTCGATAACGCTTTGTGCCGGACTCGTACCAAAGAGTGCGACTGAACGCGGATTCAGTGTGCGCGAAAGCAGTCGATCAGCCACCATGAGGACGCAACAGTGCGCGCGAAATGATGTGTCGCTGAATCTCGCTCGTGCCGTCCCAGATGCGATCAACGCGTGTGTCGCGCCACATTCGCTCGAGTGGCAGTTCATCCATCAAGCCCATGCCACCAAAAATTTGAATCGCCTCATCGGTCACGAACTGACACATCTCGCTGGCAAAAACTTTTGCCATTGCAACTTCTGTATCGCTGAAGTTGCCTTGTGCATCGTTGAAAGCCGCGCGCAAAGTCAAGAGCTCAGCGGCATCGAGTTGCATCTGCATATCGGCAAGTTTGAACGAGACGCCTTGAAACTTGCCGATTTGTTGACCAAACTGTTCGCGTGTTGCTGCCCATTCGATTGAGAGTTTCAGCGCGCGTCGTGCACGACCGATGCACACGGCTGCTACTTGCAAACGTGTTGCACCAAGCCACTCATTAGCGGCATCAAAACCTTTGTGCTCTTCGCCGAGAACGTTTCGTGCTGGCACTCGACAATTGTCGAAATTGATAATCAAGTTGTGGTAACCGCTATTCGAAACACAGTTATAGCCCTTTACGCGCTCACAGCCCTTTGTGTCGAAGTCGACCAAAAACCCGGTGATCTTCTTCTTGATGCCTTTTGAGGTTTGCTCTTCACCGCTGGCTGCAAACAAGATCACATAATCAGCCAGGTCGGCATGCGAGATGAAATGTTTTGTGCCGTTGATTATCCAGTCGTCGCCATCGCGAGTTGCAGTGCACTTCATGCCGCGCACATCTGAGCCAGCGTCGGGTTCAGACATCGCCAAACACTCGACACGCTCACCCTTGATGGTTGGAATCAGGTATTGCTCAATCTGCTGATCGCGACACGCCCGCAAGATATTGCTTGGTCGCGCCACGATGTATTGCAATGCATAAGAAGTCGCACCAAGTTCGCGATCTACCAGAGTCGTATCAAAAGAGTTGAGGCCGCCTCCGCCAAGTTCGCTCGGCATGTTGCACGCATAGATTCCGGCGGCAATTGATCGGTCTTTGATCTGTTGCACAAGTTCGGGCGAGACATCGCCATCTCGCTCAACTTTTTCTTCGTGTGGTATCAACTCGCGCTCAGTGAACTGACGGGTCGTATCAACGATCATTTCTTGTTCTTGGGTTAGTGCAAAGTCCATAGTTCAGTCTCTCAGGTTTTGTGCTTAATTTTCATAGTTCGACCAACTTCTGGTGGGGTAGGCAAATGACTGTGGCTCGCTTTGATGGCGGCAAGTGCGTTTGCGACGCTTTCTGGGATCGCAGCCGATTTGGCTACTTTCGAGTCAACATGCATCAGCATTTGTTCACAAGTAGCCAAACGCAAATTTGTTTTGGCGTTGAACATCTCATGGTTGAAATGCAATCTCTTGGCATCAAAATCTAAAACCTGTGTTGTGATTCTTAGTTCGTCGTCAAGGGCTGCTTCGCGTTCGTAAACAATGTGAGTCTCAACGGTGTAATACGAATTGCCAGCACTGCGGTAGTCGTCATTGATGCCGATGTATTGAAACAACACATCTGATGCCCAGCCGAAAGCAGTCAGGTAAGCCGCCTCTGTCATGTGGTTGTTGTAGTCCACCCACTCGGCGACAACGCTGCAGTGATACTTATCGAGTGGGGCAGGCACGGTCTCGCCAGCACGAAGTGGCTCAACTTTGAGGATCATTTTACGCTTTGACCAACGAATCGGCCGACGCCTTCAGGTTTTTGCAGTTTCGCGTGAGCGTCGGCGATCGGTTTGAGGCGTTCTAAAAGTTCTTTGCCAATTGGTGAAGCTTTTTTCAACTTTGTATCGACATGCAAATAAATATGCTCAGCAGTTGCAACAACAGTGCCGTCAGTCTTTGACATCACTGAATGTAAGTGAACCTTTTTGTCATCTAGCGAGATCACTTGGGCAGTAACGACAATTTCGTCGCCAACTTTGCTTTCGTTGACATAACGAATGTGGCTTTCAAGCGAATAAAACGACCGACCGGTTGCCAGATAGTCAGATGAGAAGCCAATTGATCTAAAGAAGACGTCAAGTGCTTCGCTCGAGAGTTGCATATATCGACTGTCGTTGGTGTGGCCGTTGTAGTCAGCCCAGTCAGCCGAGATCAAACGACGTTGAACTTCTATTGGTTGGTCGATCTTGGTCGGCGCAGGAGCCACTCCGCTAAAGAGTTTCTTCTCGTATTGGGCCAACACTTCGCCCGCACCAAAGCCGACTGATTTAAGACCTTGCATTACTGCGACCAAACAGTCGTCACGAAGTTTTTCAAGTTCGCGAATTGATTTGTCGCCGGCTTGCGCATCTGATTGTGAAACAATTTTTTCTAGCAACACGTCGTCAAGTTCTGGCACATCCATGAGCTTTGTCCACGGCCATTTGAGCGTCGGGCCAAATTGCGCCATGAAGTGGCGCATGCCTGCTTCGCCACCAGCAATTCGGTAGACCAAGAAAGTACCCATGAACGACCAGCGAAGCCCTGCTCCAAATCGAATTGCATCGTCGATCTCTTCGGCTGTTGCAACGCCGTCGTTAACGAGCCATAGCGCTTCGCGCCAAACAGCTTCGAGTAGACGGTCGGCGACAAAGCCGTCAATTTCTTTTTGCAACATCAAAGGACGCATGCCGATTGATTCGTAAACCTCGCGCGCACGCTCTCGGGTTGCTGCTGATGTCTTTTCGCCACCGCAGATCTCGACAAGTGGCAACAGATAAACAGGATTAAACGGATGACCGACCACTAATCGCTCGGGGTTGACCATGTCGCGTTGCAATTGCGTCGGCAAAATACCCGAAGTTGAAGAACCAAATACTGTGTCTGGTCGCGCGGCACGACTAGCGCGAGCAAAAAGCTCTTGTTTTAGTTCGACTCGTTCAGGTGCACTCTCTTGAACAAAATCAACATCCGTCACTGCTTCTTCGGCTGTCTTGACGAATGTAATTGAACCTTCTGGGGGCAAGGGCGCAAAAGTCAACTTTGCATATGC
>ENA-ORFA01000640-ORFA01000640.1-marine-metagenome-genome-assembly--contig:-NODE-640-length-14529-cov-3.571686_pt1 | contig 14529 bp, 12 predicted proteins | sample MGYA00248621_ERZ508587 | MGnify/ENA primary metagenome ERZ508587 (study PRJEB26250, sample SAMN06266239) | marine metagenome | isolation source: Columbia River Estuary | place: USA:Columbia River Estuary... | reverse complement strand
CGCGAGCATCGAGTGCAGCCCATGCTTCTTCTAGTTGTGCATCGTCGGCACCGCGACTGCGCGGAATCCAGTCGCCGGGATAACCAAGAAACGCGTCGTGCAATAACCCTGCCTGCACGCCGCTCACATCGTGACTTGCAAGCACCGCAAAGTGTGTGTCACCACGCCACTCACGAATGCAGTTGATGGCAAGCCATGCAGACAGAGCAGGGTCGTCCTCGCAACGGGGCCATGCGCGATGCGCCGCAAAAAGAACACGACTACCGAGGGGCAGCGAGTCGGCAGCATCCCAAAGCGGCAAAGCCAACGCGCCCAATTGGTCAATTATTTCTGGTGCGTACTCGCGCAATCCACGAGCGACGGCTTCATTGCGCACTCGATAAGCGTCTTCAAACGTGGTGTGCTGGCGTGCAACATCAAGACACACATCAATGAACTCTTTGCGGATTGAGTAGAACGCTGCGGTGACGGCATTGTTGCCAACCGAGGCAAGTGGGGCAGAGCGCGTGGTGATGTAATAGCCCAAGCCATTTGGCACACCAAGCGCGGTGAATCGCGCAATTGCATCTGGATCCCAATAAATCCAACCGATGAGTCGATGCGAAGCAAGCGATGCTCTGGCACTGAGGTCACGCCAATTTGTCATGCGCAAACGGTATCAGTCGTGCAAGAATTATGAACAACCGTGAGTACCCCAAGTTTGTTTTCTGATGCACAAGAACTGCTTCCGTTTGATGGCAGTGCTGTGCTGTATCCACGATTTCTTGATGCCGACTTTGCACGGGAAGCATTTGAAGAATTGAAAACCAAAACGTCCTGGGAGCAGCCGGAGATGGTCATGTTTGGTAAAAAATATGCTCAGGCTGGGCTCTCTACGTGGTTTACAGATAGTGGAATTTCATATCAGTATTCGGGAATCGTGCGCGAAGCACACCCAATGACGCCTTTGCTCGAGAAGATTGGGGCTATGTGCACCGCGCACACTGGTGCACCATTCAACTCGGTTCTCGTCAACTTGTATCGAGACGGGCAAGACAGTGTGAGTTGGCACTCAGATAATGAAGTAGTTAATGGCAAGGAGCCGACAATTGCGTCGGTAAGTCTCGGTGCAACGCGTCGCTTCGACTTGCGGCACAAAGAGACGAAAGAGATGGTGAAGGCAGACCTGGAAGACGGATCACTCTTGGTGATGTCTGGCCTCTCGCAGCAATGCTGGGTGCATCAGATTGCAAAAACGAAAACTCCAGTTGGTCCGAGAATAAATCTCACGTATCGGCTGGTCGGTTAGCGATTGGCAAGAGCAACACGTTGTGCTGCGTCAACATGCTCAACAGTTAGCCCACAACATCCACCAATAACTTGGGCGCCGAGCGATGTCCACTCTTCGAAAAATGTTTCAAGACGCGGTGGTTCAATCACGTCCACAAATCTCCAGTCGGGCATTTCAAAGTATCCACCGTCTGGGTACGCCGATAGAGGGCCTGAGAATGTTTTGCGAATGGTCCTAAGCGACTCGCCAACGATTTCGGCACTGGTGTGCATCACGCCTGCCACATCTACGCCAGTTTTTGGAATGAGCTTGGTGATTTCTTCAAGCGGCAAATCATCAAAAGCATGAAATGCAACAACGCGGCCGTCCGTTGTGCGCCGTGCACTCAAACCAAACCAAACTGGTAGCCCAGTTGCTAGTGCTGCTTCCAACACAAGTGGCACACGGGTCGGTTCGTACATCATTTCGAGCATGATGTGATCGACGCCTGCTTTTTTCAGAACTTGTGCAAGTTCATGAAAGGCATCGGAGATTTGGTTGAGCGGAGGTGTCTTGGCTTGGTCGACAACTGCAGTGCCTTGCGCAACAGGCACCATGTGAGAGAGCGAACCAGCGACAACTACTTTGCGGCCTGCAGGTGCCAAGTCGCGTGCGCGAAGCGCAGCCTCAACTGCGATGGTATTAATTTCCTCTACACGATCTCCGAAGCCTGCTCCGGTAAGCATGAGGCGTGACGATGCATAGGTGTTGGCGGTGATTACATCGGCGCCAGCATTGATGTAGTCGAGATGAATCTCGGTGAGTAGCGCGCTATTTGTGAGCGATGCAGGACCACACCAAGCAGCAGTGTCCATCTGCGCGCCCCGACGTTGTAACTCTGTTCCTGTGCCACCGTCTAGAACAATGATGTCTTTGGCGTCTAGGCGAGTCTTGATGTGTTGGTAATTCATAGATACCAACAATAACGGTGTGCCGCATGAATGTTCTCCTCGGAATTGACCCGTTTATGAAGAGCTGGTTGGCGCAACAGTTGTGCCGGCCATAACACCGAGCAAGACAAAAACAGTTCCGGCAACATACCGCTGCACGAATGGAAGTGACCGACCGGTGAGCAGTCGAGCCCGCAATGCACTTGCGGTGAGTGCATACAGTGCATCGGTGATGCAACCAATTAATACAAATGTCGATCCCAAGATGAGCGACTGAAGCGCTGGCGAACCGCGACCTGTGTCAATGAATTGCGGTAAAAACGACAAGAAGAACAATGCAACTTTTGGATTGAAAATATTGACAATAATTCCTTGAGTGAATGATCGACGCAACGTCACTGATGTCGAAGTATCAGAAAACACGGCTGGTTTGCGGAGGAGCGTGCGTAAGCCAATGAAAACTAAATAGCCCGCACCAATCCATTTGACTGCCGTAAATGCAGTCTGAGAGGCAGCGATGATCGCAGAGAGCCCTGCCGTGGCAGCAACAACATGGAAAAAGTTGCCAATCTCGAGACCAGCAACCGCAGAAAGTGCGACACTTCTGCCATCGGAAACACTGCGGTTAATGACGTACAGCACGGCAGGGCCAGGAATGACGAGTAGTGCGAGCGATGCTGCGGCGAAGGCGAGAAGTGAGTCGAGGGTGGGAATGCCTCAACGATAGGCGCGCAAACGTAGCGCATGAGGCACATCTGTTGGCCGAAACCTCATTTTCCGATTCTGTCGGCTCGGGTGACGTTTATTAGTCTTACAGTCATGAGAGTTTCTGTCATTGACGATGCATGCCATGGTCACCAGATGTGCGCAATTGCTGCACCCGAGGTGTTTGGTAGCGATGAGATGGGCAATGCAACGGTGCTGATCAGCGGTGATATCCCTGCAGAGTTGCAGGCAAAGACTCGAAGAGCAGAATCAAATTGTCCAGAACGCGCAATCGTCATTACTGATTAGTTAAAGTTCGAAAATAACTGGGGGGTTATTTCTTATGACTGAAGTTCGTAAACCTGTAGAAGATCTGCTGACCGACTACGACATCTTTGAGCCGGAGTTTGTCAAAGATCCGTATCCAAGTTTTTCTGAAATACGCGAATCACAGTGCCCGATTGCGCGCACGGAGCGTTACGAAGGCTCATGGTTACCAACTCGTTATGAAGATGTTGTAGCGATTGCCCAAGAGTACGAAACGTTTACATCGCGTGGCATTTTGGTTGTGCCGCCATTTCCTGGACAAGGTGAAGGCGCATACGGCGGCGTTACAGCACCACCAATCACTTCTGACCCACCAGATCATCACTGGCATCGTCGGCTGATTTTGCCGGTGTTTTCTCCTCAGTCAGTTGCAAAGTTTGAGCAGGGAACGCGCGACTTGTGCAACCAACTGATTGATGAAGTGATTGATAAAGGTACTGCCGATGCGGCGGCTGATTATGCGCAACACATTCCTGTTCGTGTGATTGCGACTTTGCTCGGCGTGCCACTCGAGATGGAGGCTGACTTCACTGCGTGGGTGCGTGCGGCACTTGAAAACATCTTGGATGCAGAAGGACGTAAATGGGCTCGCAAGAACATCATTGAGTTCTTTTTGGCGCAAGTAGCAGATCGTAAACAGAATCCTCGCGAAGACGACTTCATTACCGAGTTGATGAACACCGAAGTTGAAGGCAAGGTTGTGCCAATCGAGTACGTGCTTGGTGTTTGCAACTTGATGCTTGTCGCAGGAGTTGACACCACGTGGTCTGCAATTGGTTCATGCATGTGGCACATGGCCCAGCATCCAGAGCACCGCAAACAATTGCGCGACAATCCAGACTTGTGGCCAACAGCTATTGAAGAGTTATTGCGTATGTACGCGCCAGTAACGATGGCTCGCATTGTTGATCACGACGTTGAGTTTCAAGGTTGTCCGATGAAAGCAGGAGATCGAGTTCTGATGGCCTTCCCAGCGGCTAACCGCGATCCGCGACAATTTGAAAACCCTGATGAAGTGATTTTGGATCGAGAGCACAATCGCCATGTTGCATTCGGTTCTGGTATTCATCGTTGTGCTGGCAGCAACTTGGCACGACTTGAAGTACGCGTTGCATTGCAGACGTGGCTCGAGAGAATTCCCGAATTTGAACTCGTTGATAAAACTGACGTGACGTGGGCGGGTGGCCAAGTGCATGGCCCGCGCAAGTGTTTAGTGAGTTTCTAGAGAGTGGTGACCTTCAACGTCAATTTTTGGTAGTAGACGATTCATCCACGCTGGAATCCACCAGTTGCGATCACCTAAGAGTTCCATTGTTGCTGGCACTAACACCATGCGCACGATTGTTGCGTCAATGAAGACTGCAACCGACAGACCGAGGCCAAAAAGTTTCAGTTGTCGGTCGTAGCCGAGCACGAACGAACCGAACACAAACACCATGATCAACGCAGCGGCAGTAATTACTCGAGCAGTCGCAGCAAGTCCATCGGCAACTGCTGAAGCATTGTCGCCCGTGCGGTCGTATTCTTCTTTGACTCGCGAAAGCAAAAACACTTCATAGTCCATTGACAAACCAAAGACGATTGCGAACAACATCATCGGAGCCCACGACTCAATTGGCCCAGCTTTTCCAACACCAATGAGACTGATTCCCCATCCCCATTGAAAGACGGCAACGAGTACGCCATAAGCCGCACCGATTGACAACAGGTTCATGATTACTGCTTTGAGTGGCACGAGCAAACTGCGAAATACGGCCATCAACAACAAAAACGAAAGTGAGAGCACACCGATAAAGAGGTACGGCATACGCGAACCAATTGCCGTCGCAAAATCTGCGCCAGACGCGGTGAAGCCACCGACTTTTGCATCAACACCAGTTGTCGGGATGACATCACTGCGCAAGAACTTGACGAGATCGTAGGTTGCTGCGTCTTGTGGGGCAGTGGTTGGGTATGCAATGACGAGCGACATTGAACCATCGGCCGACGCGGGGGAACTTTGCGCAAATGCAATTCCTTCTGTTGATTGCAGCGTGCCTACAAACGCGGCAAGTGCATCAGGGTTTGCTGCGGTATCACCCTGCACGGTGATGTAGAGCGGGCCATTAAATCCTGGGCCAAAACCGTCTGCGAGCATGTCGAATGCCTTGCGCACAGTCGTAGTTGTCGGCGCGTTGCCGTTATCGCCAAAGCCGAGGCGAATAGATGCAAGTGGGGCTGCCAAAACGAGCAGAATTGCGGTTGCGCTGAGTGCGGCTGACCAAGGACGACGCTGAATAAAACGACTCCAGCGATACCAAAATGTGAGTTCCTTGGCTTTTTTCAAGCGATGTTTGATTGGAGTGCGCAACGGCTTGATCGCCAAACTGATGAGTGTGACACCAACGGTGATGGCAAGACCCACCAAGAAAATCATTATCGAGTGATTGATTACTGCTATCAAAGAGATCAATACGAAAGCAACGAGTGCAACGAGGGCGGCACGAGTTGTGACGTTGACCCGATGCTTGACCACTCCAAGTAGGGCTGGAAGAAGTGTGATTGACGCAATAATCATCAAGAGCACACCGACTACTGCACCAATTGCTAAGCCGCGAGCAAATGCAAGACCCATTAAAAACAGTCCAAGCAATGAAATGATCACGGTGATGCCAGCAAAAATCACAGCACGACCAGAAGTGTCAACCGCGTCAACGACCGCATCTTCGACGCTGAGGCCGTTCTCGAGTCCTTCGCGATAACGAGTCACGATAAATAATGCGTAGTCGATGCCAACTCCTAGTCCGATCATCGCAACGAGTGATGTGGTGAAGTCGGGCATGCCCACGAAGTGGCTCAAAATAGTGACTAGTGATGTGCCGGCACCAAGACCAATCAACGCTGTGCCGATAGGCAAACCCATAGCGAGCACCGAACCAAATGCAAGAACCAAAATAATTATTGCTGCAAGTAATCCGTACAGTTCGCTGGCTGGCAACTCAAACACAGCAAAGATTTCTCCTCCGTATTCAATCTGAACACCATCAAGACGGAACTTCTTCCCAATTTCTTGGATTTCGGAACCAAGTGAGATCAATTCATTTTGCGAGCGCAACGTGACATCAATTGCGGCAAACGCTGTTGTGCCTGCTGGGTTGATCTTGCCTGGGGTGTCGAAGGGGCTGGATACTGCAACTCCCGGAATTTGGGCAACTTGGGTAAACAATTCAGTCATGGATGATTTGATTTCATCGGATGTGACTCCGTTGGGCGAAGTGAACACAATTTGCCCACTGAAACCAGCAAGATCAGGGCTATTTGCTGTGAGGAGTTCGCGCACATCATTGGATTCGCTTTTTGGAAGCTCAAACTGCGTTGCGAAGTTTGGTCCAACCGAATTTGAGATTGCTCCAAGAGCAATGACGAGCAGCAACCAAAATCCGATCATCAGTCGACGGCGACGTACGGAAAAACGAGCAAGACGAATCAACATGTGGGGGGATTCTTTCGGGGGGTAATGCAAGCTGGGCTTACGTATGAACAAATTAAATGTTAGTCAGGCACGCATATTCTGATGGGCCACAAACCCGTGGCATTGTTCACTAGAGGATCTGTGTTTGTTTATGCGCGCCACGAGACATCGGTGGGCCACTCACCAATGCCGCCTTGTTCGATCAGCATTCCTGACAAAGTTCGGTTTGTATGACGCGATCTCCAGACCAACATGTCTTGGGCCATCGCCAGTGTTGTCGCAGGGTCATTGATGTATGTGCGCCAGGTCTTGTCGGCTGCAAGGTCGAACGACAACGACGAACCGTTGCCAAATTGCACGTATGCGCGATCGTCATAGCAACGAGTGGCGAGATGTTGTTGCTCGAGTCGCTGATCCCACGGCCAATCGCGCGCGCCCATGCGAATAAACACTGATCGCCAGTCGTATTCGTATGTTGCTGCGTCGCGCCAGATTGCCGGCGTTGCACCAGTAAGAAATGGTGTGAGCGGTAGTCCGTCGCATTGCAATGGAACAGGTTGGCCAAGTGCATCGGCAATTGTCGGAAAGATGTCGATATTTTCTGTGAACTTGTCGACGACAGTTCCGTGTTGTTTTGTGTTGCGTGGGTCGCGAACGAGTCCGAGAATGTGATAACTCTGCGGGAAGAATCCGAGTTTTTCTTTGAGACCATGATCGCCAAGCTGCTCGCCGTGATCTGCCGTGATGATGATCATGGTGTTTTCCCACATGCCCAAATCGGCAAGCTTGTCCCACACACGACCAAGTTGTTCGTCAACATCACTGATCATTCCGTAATACTGCGCACGCATATGACGCTTGCCCGCTTCATCAAGTGGCGCAGTTGCGTCGGGGAGTTGCAAAAACATTTGGTGCGAAGGATGCAGATCGTCACCGTGTGGAATTGGCAACTCAACATCGGCTGGGTCGTATGCAGTGGACCACTTGCCGGCAGCAGCGTAAGGCGGGTGTGGTCGCAAGTAACTGGCGTGTGCAAACCAAGGACCATTTTGTTGGTCAAGCCATGTGAGTAAATGGTCGGTCAAAAATGCAGAGATACCGAACTCGGCAGGGCGCTCTGGTTCGGTCTTCAAAACTTGTTGAGCATTCATGGGAACATCAAAACCATTTGCTCGTAAGTGCTCAATCCACAACACATGATTTTCGGGAATAAAGAGTTTGCAGTCGAAACCAGGCAGTACACCCTCATACGAGTTGAGCCGCCAGTCGTCGGGCCCTGTTGCATCACGCGGATCAATTGCTTGATCGGTGTATCCAAAAAGTACGGGCGCATATCCGGCGCGTTGTGCGAGCAACGCAACGTTGTCAAAACTTCTGTCAAGTGGGGTGCCGTTGGCAACGACACGGTGGTTCATCTGGTACATGCCCGTGTACAAACTGGCGCGACCAGGCGAACATGGTGCGCACTGGCTGTAGTGCTTGGTGAGTCGTACGCCCTGTTGTGCAAGCCGATCGAGGTTTGGTGTTTTTACAAGGGGATGGCCAGCAATCGAAAGACAGTCTGCGCGAAATTGATCCAAGGTGATAAGCAGGACATTGAGTGACATCAATGTTGAAGCGTAGTGTGAATGTCGTGAATGATGGATTGCCTATGAGTGAAATGATTGCCACTGGCACGGGAGTGCGTTTGAGAACGGTGAGGTGGGGGGACCCTGCAACTCATTCGGCTAAGCCAATTGTGTTGGTACATGGTCTCGCATCTAACGCCATGTTGTGGGAAGGCGCCGCACTTGCACTTGTGCAACTTGGGCATCCTGTTATTGCAATCGATTTGCGCGGCCACGGCCTGAGCGACAAACCCGAAGATGGTTACGACATGAGTTCGGTGACAGAGGATTTGGCGGGGTTGTTGACCGCAATCGCGCCTCGTGGTTATTCGATGCCTGTGGTGTGCGGGCAATCGTGGGGTGGAAACGTTGTGATTGAACTCGCTCATAAATATTCGCACCTTGTGAGCGGAGTGGTGCCGGTCGACGGCGGGTTCTTGGAATTGCAAAACAATTTTGCTGACTGGGATTCGTGCGCTGATGCATTGCGTCCTCCAAATTTGATTGGCACACCAGCAAAACAGATGCGCGCATACATGCAATCAGCACATGCCGATTGGCCGCAGACCGGCATCGATGGCGCGATGGCAAACATGGAACATCTGCCCGACGGCACTGTTCGACCTTGGCTCACTCTTGAACGCCACATGATGGTGTTGCGCGGTTTGTGGGAGCACAAGCCGACTCATTTATATAGCGATATCAACGTACCCGTGTTGTTTGTGCCAGCCGAGGGACCAGGTGGTGTATTTGCTGAAACTAAACGAAGTGCCATTGAGCACGCTGTGCAGTTAGTGCCGAATGTGCGGGTTGAATGGTTTAGCCCAGCCGACCATGATCTACATGCCCAACACCCTTCGCGCTTTGCCCAAGTTGTGCACGCAGCAATAACAGACGGATTCTTTTCATGACACTTCCTCGCATCTTGACCATCATGGGTTCTGGCGAGACAGCGCCAACAATGGTCACTACTCACCGCATGCTTGCAGCAAAGTTGCCAAAACCTGCGCGGGCTACGTTGCTCGACACTCCGTACGGATTTCAGGAAAATGCGCCAGAGCTGGCAACAAAGGCAGTCGAATATTTTTCAACAAGCATCAATATCACTCTTGATGTTGCTGGTCTGACACAAATGATCGGTGCCGACGCACTTGCAGTTGAGCGCGGTCTTCAATTGGTCTCTGATGCACAATATGTTTTTGCTGGGCCTGGCTCGCCAACCTATGCATTGCGTCAATGGGCGGGCACTCCGCTTGCAGGCTTGCTCACCAAAAAACTTCGCGATGGTGGCATCGTCACATTTGCATCGGCTGCTGCACTGACGCTCGGTCGCTTCACGTTGCCGGTCTACGAGATCTACAAAGTTGGCGAGGAACCACGCTGGCTCGAAGGCCTCAACATTCTTGGCGAGATTGGAATTAACGCTGCACTGATTCCGCACTACAACAATGCCGAAGGTGGTCACCACGACACACGTTTTTGTTACATGGGCGAGCGTCGCCTCACAATTCTCGAGCGCGAGCTTCCAGATGATGTCTATGTGTTGGGTGTGGACGAACACACAGGTGTGGTGATCGATATTGATGCGCAGACCGCAACTGTGGTGGGCAAGGGCGTGCTCACCATTCGTGTGAAGGGTGTGTCGACGGAGATTGCAAGTGGCGAAGTGATGCCTATCGACCGATTGCGTAATCCGTCTGCAGGTAGCAAAACCGGTGCGTCTTCTGCTGTGCTCAGCAATGACACAACGACCGATACTGCTGCAAAACCCGTCGACACATTTGATAGCAATTTGCGTCAAGCAACCGATCGACTGAACGATGCTTTTGCTCAAGCAATTACTGCTGGCGACGCCGATGCTGCTGCACGTGCTGCACTCGATTTGGATGAAGCAATTACTGGTTGGTCGGCCGACACAGTGCAAAGCGACGATGCTTCCCACGCAAGGTCGGTGTTGCGCAGCATGATCACTCGGCTTGCTGGTGCGGCAACTGGTGGATTGCGCGACCCACGTGAAGTTGTTGGGCCCTTTGTGCAGGTGTTGCTCGATTTGCGATTGCAAGTGAGAGCCGACAAGCGCTTTGATCTGTCAGACATGATTCGTGACCGGCTGGCTGAGATCAGTGTGGAAGTGCGAGACACACCACAGGGCGTCGAATGGGGCTTTCGCAAATAATTGAAATTTAGATGTGGCCGAGTGAGGCCATCTTCATACGGTTGCGCGTGCCCGCAACGGCGTAGACAACAACAAAAACCAATGCGTCGAGCAAAATGATTGTGGCGCTCGCAGAAGTGTCAAGAAAATAACTGAGGTTCATTCCAACGAAACAAGTTGAAGCACCGATCATCGGTGAGACCCACAGCATGCGAGCAAAACTGTTGGTGGTCATGCGTGCCGATGCCGCAGGGATAACCAACAGTGCCGAAATCAGCAATGTGCCAATGACGCGCATAGTGACCAAGATGGTCAGCGACAACATGGCGAGTAATCCTGCTTCAACGGCAGAAACATTGACTCCGCTTACTTGTGCAACGTCGCGGTCAAATGTAGAAAACAACAATCTGCGATAGCCGAGCACTACAACAGCCAAGCCAAGTAGGGCAACGCCTGAAACTGCATAAATATCAACCATCTGCACGCCGAGCACGCTCCCAAACAACACGGCTTCGATGCTCTTGCCGGCCTGACCGTAGCGATTCATGAGTGCCAAGCCGAGTGCAAACGATGCTGTTGTTACAACACCGATTGCTGCATCGGCACCGAGCACGCGTCGTCGTGCAACGCGAGCGATGAGCAGACCCGAAATGATGCCCCACACGCCAGCGCCGAGGAAAAAGTTGATGCGCAACACAGCACTGGCAGCAGCACCGCCAAACACAGCATGCGAGAGTCCGTGGCCGATGTAACTCATGCCGCGCAACACCACAAATACACCAAGAAGTCCACACAGTGCGCCTGCGATGGTGGCGACAACGAGTCCGTGTCTAAAAAACTGAAAGCCGTACGGTTCCATCAGGTTGAATGCAAGAATCATTTGCCTTCACCTCGCATTGCAACTCGACCGTGGTCAACGACGAGCGGCATGCCACCGTGCTCGAGCACTTCCATCGGTGCACCATATGTTTGTTCGAGAACTTGTGGAGTAAGTACTTGGCGTGGATTGCCGTCGGCAATAACTTTTTTGTTGAAGCACACCAAACGCGGCAAGTGGGCAGCCAAACCATTGAGGTCGTGAGTGGTGAGAAGAATCGTCAAACCTTTTTCGTGCAAGTCAGCGAGCAAGTGCAAAATCTCGTGGCGTGTGCGCACATCGACACCCGATGTTGGCTCGTCCATAATCAATATGTCTGGCTGGCTAAACATTGCGCGTGCCAAAAAGACTCGCTGTTGCTGACCGCCTGAGAGCTCGCGAATATGTCGGTGAGCAACATCAGCAATGCCGAGTTGGCCGAGCACATCGCGAATGGCTGAACGTTCGCTAGTGGTGATGCGTGGCCACCAACTAGTTTTTGTGCGAGTCATTGCGATTACTTCTTCGACCGTGACGGGGAAGTACCAGTCAACAGTCTCAACTTGCGGTACGTAGCCAATTGTTAGGTGTGGCTGCAGCGTGATCGAGCCATGCGCAACTGGATGCGAGCCCATGATTGCATTGAGCAGCGTTGTTTTGCCAGAACCAGATGGTCCGACGATGCCAACGAATTCTCCGCGATTGATTTGCAGATAAACATCATCAACTACGGGCGCATTGCCGTACGTACACGAGACATGCTCGCAGTCAATCAGGGGAATGTTGTTCATGGCGACCCTATTGAGGGTAGACAGCCGAGTCCTTTGACACATCACTCACGTCCAAAGTTTTCAGTGCAGATGCGTCACCTCCAAGGGCTTCCACCATGGTCACATAGTTGAATCGCATCAGTCCGAGCCAGGAATGCTCTGCATCGCCTGGCTCGCCAATGAGGTCGTCATCGCGGAGCACATCCACATATCGCACGCCTGTTTCGGCACCAATTTGCTCCATGATCGGCGAAGGAAATACCTCACTACCAAACACGGCCTTCACGCCAGATTCGCGTACTTGAGTGATCAGATTCGCAATTTCTTTCGGAGTCGGTTCGTCAAATGACGACGGCTGAATTGCGCCAATCACGGTGTATCCGTAATGCACTGCAAAGTACGCATAAGCATCGTGATAGGTAAGCAGTTTTCGCTGTGTTTCGGGAACTGTGGCAGTCGCTGTCACCATTGCTGCATCAAGCGCATCGACCTTTGCGACAAACGCAGCAAGGTTGGACTCATAAGTCGCAGCATTGGCCGGATCGCGACGCACTAATACGTCATGCACAACTTGTGCGTATTGCTTCGCCATTGGTGGGTTCGTCCACAGGTGCGGGTTTGGCTTACCACCTTCTTTTGGAAACGAGAAGTCATATATATAGTCGGACTCCGGCAAGATTTCAGTGCCAAGTTCGCAAATGATTGCACCGTTTTTGAGATTGGCAAGTGCCAAATCTTTGGTTGGTTCTTCAAGTACGAGACCATTGATAAAGACGATGTCTGCTGTCTCTAAAGTTTTTGCATCACTTGGCTTTGGCTCAAACGTGTGCGAGTTGGTTCCTTCAGGAACAATGCCCGAGATGACGGTGTTTGTTCCACCAGCAATGTTTGCCACGATGCTGGTGATTGGAGCGACTGTTGTAGCAATGGTGAGCACTCCGGCAACAGGGGCGCCAAGCTCACATCCAACCGAGGCAACTTTATTGTTGGTGGTAGTGCCACACGACGCGACTACACCCACAATTGCAATTGCGACGATGGATTTGCGAATTGAATTCATGTTCTTACTGTATGTGTCTGCACCATGACTTAGCACTGATTGGTTTCTTTGCTAGACATAGTGACGTATGAATACGCACCCAGACACCAAAATTCACGACCGCCGTTGGATCATCTTGCTGGTGCTCTGCATCAGTTTGTTCATGGTTGTGGTCGACAACCTTATTATCAACGTTGCGCTGCCAACACTTTCGCGTGAACTTGGTGCATCCACCAGTGGATTGCAGTGGATTGTTGATTCATATGCGCTGGTGTTTTCTTGTTTGTTGTTGGCATTTGGCGGCCTCGGTGATCGTTTTGGACGCAAGGGTGCAATGCAAGTTGGACTCGTCGCATTCATGGCGTGTTCGGTGTGGGCATCGTTCGCAACATCAACTGCAACGTTGATCATTGCTCGTGGCGCAATGGGTATCGGGGCTGCAGCAGTCTTTCCAGCAACACTTGCAATTCTCATCGACGTATTTCGTGATCCAATTGAACGCGCAAAAGCTATTGGTGTTTGGTCGGCGGTTTCGGGAATGGCAGTTGCATTCGGTCCAGTTGCTGGCGGCTTCCTGCTCGAACATTTTTATTGGGGTTCCGTATTTCTCATCAACGTTCCCATCGTGATTATCGCGCTAGTTCTTGGTGCGTTGTACATCCCAACATCGAAAGATCCGAATCCACATCGTCTCGATTTCCCAGGGCTTGCACTTTCAATCGCGATGGTTGGCTTGCTGGTGTACACAGTCATCGAAGGACCGCATCGCGGATGGACGAGTGTTGCAACTCTTTCATCGTTCGCTGGCACTTTGGTATTGCTCGCAGCATTCATCAAACGCGAACTCTCAACGAGCGAACCGCTGCTCGACGTGCGAGTTTTTCGTAACGCACGACTCTCTGCAGCAACTGGATCAATTGGAATTGCATTCTTCGTTTTGTTCGGATTCACATTCTTGGTCACACAGTACTTCCAGTTCGTTCGTGGTTACAGCACGCTGTCTGCTGGTGTTCACACATTGCCATTTGCAATTGGTGCCGGTGTGACTGCACCAATTGCCGCTCGACTCGCATTGAAATTTGGAACGAAACGAATTGTTGCAATTGGTCTCACCAACATGTGTATTGGTCTCGTCATTATCGGATTCTGTGGAGCAGAAACTGCTTACTGGGGTCCGGTCATCGTGAGCATGGTGTTTCTTGCCAACGGTCTTGCACTCGTAACATCGCCATCAACTGATGCGATCATGGGTGAATTGCCGCGCGAAAAGGCTGGTGTTGGTTCTGCTGTCAACGACGTAAGTCGTGAAGTAGGTGGAACACTTGGTGTTGCAATTAGCGGCTCAGTATTTGCATCGTTGTACGGACCAAAGGTCGGAGAGCTGCTGGCCAATTTCAAATTGCCAGCCGAAGCAGTGGCG
>ENA-ORFA01000625-ORFA01000625.1-marine-metagenome-genome-assembly--contig:-NODE-625-length-14814-cov-2.783199_pt1 | contig 14814 bp, 10 predicted proteins | sample MGYA00248621_ERZ508587 | MGnify/ENA primary metagenome ERZ508587 (study PRJEB26250, sample SAMN06266239) | marine metagenome | isolation source: Columbia River Estuary | place: USA:Columbia River Estuary... | reverse complement strand
AACCGGCAAAGCCCATCATCTTGATGGTGAACAACTCAAAGTCGATCCGTTCCCGAATCTCCGGGGTGATCTCGGTGTATCTTTTTTCAGCCCCTTCGTAGGTGATGTGTTTCAGGTACTCCCATTGGTTTTGTGATTCGGGTGATACCGTGTATTTGCCAATGGTCTCTTCCTTTTTGTGGATCTGGAATCGCTTCTCTACCGGGAAACTGGGGAGCAGGATCTCGCGGGTCAGGTTCAGTATATCGACTTTGCCCACGATCTCGTTGGTGTTGTCAATGGCTTCGGGCAAGTCATAAAACACCTTGGACATTTCCTCGGTCTTCTTAAAATAGAATTGATCGTTGGGGAAGGCGAAGCGTTTGTCCTTCATGTTAAGATCGTCATCGGCGAAATCGCGCAGGGCCGGGGTGGCTTGTTTCTCCCCGGTGTTGATGCAAAGCAGGATGTCGTGTGCGTTGAAATCATCTTGCTCCACATAGTGTGCGTCGTTGCTGGCAATGATCTTGACATTGTATTTCCGGGCGAGGCGTACCAGCTCGGCGTTCACCTTATCCTGTTCGGCCATGCCATGGCGTTGCAGCTCTACGTAGTAGTCGTCTTGGAAGATATTTAGCCACCACTTGAATTCGTTTTCCCCTTCCTCGACTCCTTTGTACAGAATGGCCTGCGGTACGGCGGCACCGAGGCAGCAAGTGGTTGCAATGAGTCCTTCGTGATATTTCTTGATCAGCTCCTTGTCGATTCGGGGGTATTTCCCATACATCCCCTCGATGAATCCCAGCGAGGTTAATTTGATGAGATTTTTATAGCCCTGTTCGTTTTTGGCGAGTAGGATCTGATGAAAGCGTTTGTCTTTTTGGTCTTTGGTATATGTTTTTTGCAAGCGCGTTTCCGAAACGTAGAATTCGCAGCCCACAATCGGTTTTACTTTGAGGTTGCCGTTGGCGTCCTTGTGCTTGTGGGCTTCGGCAACGAATTCGAATACGCCGAACATGTTGCCGTGGTCGCTGATGGCAAGCGCGGGCATGCCGTCGTCGATCGCTTTTTTAAATAAGCTTTGGATCGGTGCGGCGCCATCCAGCAACGAGAATTGTGTGTGTACGTGGAGGTGAGAGAATTTCATTGCTTAGTTGCTACTTCGGACTTTTTCGAGAACGTGAAAATGCTGATATCGCCGGTGGTATAGCTGCAAACCCAAGCTTCGAGTAATTGATTGTTTTCAAACAGATCAACCCCTACCGGATGGCCGGTACAGGGAAGTGAGGCGACGCGTTCGAAACGATCGGCATGGATGCGATACACCTCCAATCGGTCACTGCTGTATCCGGTTACAAACACGAATGATTGGTTTTTCGACAACGCAATGGTTCGAGGTTGAGCAGCCGTCTGAATGGAGAATAGGGTCTTGCCGGAATCCGGATCGATGCACGCCAATCGGGCTTGTGCATTGAAGGAGATCAACAGATGCCCGGCCGAATCTTGCAAAATATGTCGGGGACTACCTCCAATGGGCAACAGGGTGTCCAGGGTCCAACTCCGCTCATCGATCACGGCCAAGCTTGTTCCACCCATGATGGCGACAAAGGTTTTCTTGCGCTTGGGATCGGAGACCATGCCACGGGGAATTGCGGGCATCTTGATGTTGTGACTGAATTTTGCGTAGGGCGATCCGAGTGCTTGTAGATTCAAGACGCTGACCGATAACCCATGCCAATTGCTGACGAGCAGTGTTCGTTCGTCGGCGGTGGAGGTGATGACTTTAGGAGTAGATCCGGTTTGGATCAACGGAACGGAGATGTTGGTGATATCTCCTTTTGCACCGATCACGCGCAATCGCTTTGGCTTTCCACCTTGGCCAGTGTTTTGTTCGATCGAATCCAAGCGGATGGGAACAATGCCCGCTGCGTTGTGTAAGGAGACCCAGAGTAGTTTGTCTTGCTGCGTTAGCCAGGCCTCTACCGGCTTTTCTTGCCAGGAGGGGATAGCTCGGTGTGCGGCATAATCCCACCCCGTTCCCTTGGTGGGTTCGAACTTGAATTGCCGGACAAGCTTGCGCGTGGAGCGGTCGAACTCCGATATGCTCATCGCCTCCAAATTCATGGCATAGAGCCGAGTTCTATCTTGGTTGAAGATGACCGATTTGGTGCCGGAGCCCGCTACGATTCGTTCCTGTTTTTGGAACGTCAATCCGCTGTAAGACGCCCATGCAGGTAAAGTATCCATACTTTTTGCAGGGGCGGGAATGGGCGGAACGGAATGTGTTTGACTTTCACAACCGATCGAAATCAACCCGGGCAAGGCCCAAACCAGTAGAAAACGGAAGCCATTCATAGAGATCAATGTTACGCAAAATCCGGGTGCTAGAAGGCCTTCATTATTTCAAATGTTCACAATTCGTTAGCAATTATCAAACAGTTGTTTTTTAGGCACTTACATCGAGTCGGTTCAAATAAAAGTCGGACCTCGTTTTGGGGTGGAGGGGATTGGTTTATTTGATCTATTTTTGCCTGACTTTTTTGCCAGGATACCGATCCTACCCAAATCACGCATGTACCGCTACTTATTAATACTTTCCTTGGGGTCATTGACCAGCTGTGCCGTTCTCAAAAAGGGGGGTGGCAGTACGGCATCGACGGGTACATCGATTGCGCAAGCCTACCAAAATCAGCCCAAACGTTTTATCGACGACATATCCGTAACCCCGCCTCAAACCCGGGTGACCTTCGTCGCCCAAAGCGATGGAATCGCTTCATCGGGACGGGGTCCTGTTGCAAACACCAACAATGCCGAGTTCAGTGCCATCACCCGATCAACAGGGTCCGGTAGAACTTTATCGTTAGAGGGACTGTCCGAGCTTCATTATAAATACGCCGTTTTGTTGGAGGAGGAGGTAGAGTCCTTGCCCAACTTGGCTTTGCTGCGTGCAGCCGATGAGTGGTATGGCACTCCGTATCGATATGGAGGAAATGGACGCACCGGAATCGATTGTTCGGCTTTCACCATGGCCGTATATCTGGCCGCCTACGGTGTGCAGTTGCCTCGTGTTTCTCGCGACCAGTATAAATTATGCCGGAAGATCTCAACAACGGAATTGAATGCCGGTGATCTGTTGTTCTTTCGAACCACTGGCCGGGGCGTTTCGCATGTTGGAATCTATCTGGGAAATAATAAGTTTATTCACGCCTCTACCTCAAATGGCGTAACCGTCAGCGATATGTATGAGCCTTATTTCTTGAAACGCTTTGTAGGGGCTGGCCGACTTTCCGAAGACAACCGTAGTTAAGCCAACGGTTCAATTCTCCCGCTTTCCGTTAATCTTTTTCCATAGCGTCTCCCAGACCGGCTGTAGGTCAGGGGATAATTTCAATCGATATACGCTGATCGAGTAAAATCCGACGAAAAGGATACTTTGTATAAGCAAGGCTGTCCATCCGGAAAGTCCATCGGTCATCAATCTACTGGCGGCATAGCTGATCACACCGATCACCAAGACCCATACACTGTTCCACTGAAACGGGAAAAGCGAGAAGTTTTTCCAGAGAAAAACGATGCGGATCAGGTTGTATGAACTGATGGCGATCAATTGGGCCAGTGCCGTTCCCTGAATGCCATATGACTTGGTCAAGAAATAACTGCTGGGCAGGGTAATCAACAACAACAACACACCGCTGATCAATTCAAAACGCCAGCGGGTGGAGGTTTGGATGATCTGGGTGTTGAGTCCGGTGCCCATATCCACCAACCGGGCTGTGCCCAATATCAAGATCACCGGGAAGGCCGATTGATACGAGGATTGCAATCCTACTGCGTCGATGCCTTCTTGAAAATCCAGGGCAAACAAAGCGAGGAGCCCCGTCGCAAAGATCAACTGATTGATGGACGATCGTTGGTAGATGCGTTGGATCTCGGTCAGGTTTTTTTCTTTCCAGGCCTTGGCAAGGGGAGGGATGGAGGCACTGACCAATCCACGCTGTGGTGCCTGGATCACGGCCGCCATGTTCTGTGCCAGCGAGTAGATCGCCAGTTGCGCCAATGCTCCTTGCAGCAACGAGGAGATGACCAAGGAGTCGAACACCAGTGCCAACTGAAGAATGGCCATTCCGGCAAATACAAACAAGCAAAGACTCAGGATGATCTTTTTCATTCGCTTGGTAAGCGGGCTGATCCGAAAACAGAAATGAATCTTGCCGGTAACCAACAGATGGGTCATCAACAAGGCAGCAATGAATAGATAACTCAGGGAAAATGCTTGAACGAAAACAGGAAATTCGATCCATCCAGATCCGTAAGCGATGATCAGGACTGTTATGTATAGGCGCCAGATGAATTCTTTCAGCAGGTTGGTCAAGACCGATCGTTGATGATTCCAGGCCCAAGCTTCCAGCAAGGCAAACAGGGTCATGCCCAATCCCAACGGGAACAACCATCCATAATAGGTGACCAGATCCGGGGCGTTGGTTCCGTATTTACGAATCACCAGGTCTTTGCCTAGCCAACCGAATAGGGCGATCAAGACGAAGCCGGTGAGGCTGACCAATAAAGCCAGCGAAAATTGTTCGTTTTGTTTTTCCGGGCGGTGCGCTTGATAATAGGGGAAGAACTTATTGAGATAGGCCGGCATGCCTAGTCCGGAAAACGCCATCATCATCAGGGCTACTGCGATGAAGGCATTGTACAGTCCAAATTGTTCTTTTTGGAAAATGCCTTCCTTGGTGAACAGGTATACGTTCAGTAAGCCGACGGCAAATCCGACGTAAATGACGGCAGATGAGATCAGACTTTGTCGGCGGATACCACTCATGAATCGGAATGCATTATTGAATGTACAGATTCGCGTTGATTGTTCCGCGTTTCAGCTGCGGGTCAATGACTGTCCAGTTGGTCGATATCGTAGTGCGGTTCTTTGTTTCCGGATCGATCACTGCCATGTAAAAGGTGGGCAAGCAGTTTGTCCAGCGGCATTCCGTTTTTCCATTCGCCTCTCTGAATTCCAGTTTGGGGATCTGGGTGGTGCGGAGGTATTGATCGAAGATTGGTTGTAGTTCGAGTCCGGACTGTTTGATCCAGTATTGTTCCACATCCTGGCTGGTGGTTGGAGTCAGGGCGAAATCTCGATTCATGCCTCGCAAGATCTGTCGGAAAAGAGAATCGTTGTTCATGAGCGCGCGAATGGTATGGATGAGGTTGGCGCCTTTGTTGTATATGTCGCCGCTGCCTTCTTCATTTACGTCGTAATGGCCGATCATCGGCCGGTCGTTTCGAATGGAGCGACGCAGTCCTTGCAGATAAGCATCGGCTGCTTTTTCCCCGTAATGGTATTCAGTGAAAAGTACTTCTGAATACATCGTGAAACCTTCATGCACCCACATGTCGGCAATGTCTCGGGTGGTGATGTTGTTGGCGAACCATTCGTGACCACTTTCGTGGATGATGATGTAATCCCATCCCAATCCCCAGCCGCTACCGGAAAGGTCTCTGCCCATGTACCCGTTCTTGAATTGATTGCCATAGGCAATGGCCGATTGATGTTCCATGCCCAGGTGCGGTGATTGAACCAGTTTGAATCCGTCTTTGTAAAAGGGATAGGGGCCGAACCAATATTCGAAGGCGCGCAGCATGCGTTTTACATCTCGATCAAATTGCGGTTTGGCTTTTTCCAGGTCTTCGCTCAATACCCAGTAATCCAAGTCCAATTGTTTATTTCCTTCACCCATTAAGGTGTCGCTGTAGTGACTATAATGACCGATGTAGGGAACGATGTTGTAATTGTTAATTGGAGAGGAGACCGACCAGCTCCATTTTTGCTTATTCGGAACGATGGGTGTTTTCGAGAGCAATCGCCCGTTGGCTACGGCACTGAGCGAATCGGGAACGACGATGTTCAGTTTGGCCCCTCGGTCGGGTTCATCGCTTTGATGGTCTTTGCACGGATACCAGACACTGGCTCCCAATCCTTGGCAAGCGACCGACATCCAGGGGTTTCCGGATTTATCTTTTTTAAAGATCCAGCCTCCATCCCAAGGCGGATTAACGGCCACGCGCGGTTTTCCGCTGAAATCAATTTCCAGAATCAGGGGTGATTTTAGCGGTGAAGTGAAAAGTCCCCTCATTTTTTTTACATCCACCCAGTATACGTTTCCTTCCCGCTCGACCGGCAGGCTAACCGTGCCCAAACGAACCTGATCGATCTGCATGGGTGCTTGCAGATCAATCTGCATTCGATCGGTGATCGGTTTCCCGGTTGTTTTGAACTCAATTCGGTTTCTCCCCTTGAGCGTTCGTTCAGTAAAATCAGGCTCGAAGCTCAACTCATAGTGCAAAACGTTCCACCAGGCCCGGTGTGGGCCGATGGATCCTCGCAGGGTGTCTGCACGCGTGTAGTTGGCTTCTGACGACTGTGCCAGTAGGCTATCCAGAAAGAGGAAAAGGAGCAGAAATAGGAAGGAACTGCGAATGAACATGAATGGGAGTGGTTGATTCGCTAATTTAGCCCGAAGGGAGCTACCGATGCGTTTAAGCCATCACAATTTTCTATTCTGTCTGTTGATCTGGACAGGCTGTCGGTCGTCGGTCGACACCGATGCCACCTATTTTCGGTACAACGAGACGGCCGGACTCTCGAGTTTGGATCCTGCCTTTGCAAAAAGTCAGGCTATTATTTGGGCTACGCATCAATTGTACAATACGCTGGTTGAAGTGGATTCTGTTGGAAGATTGGTTCCTTCGGTAGCTCGATCTTGGGAGATCAGTGCCGATCGGCGCACCTATATTTTTCATTTACGCACCGATGTGTTTTTTCATGATGATCCGGTATTTCCCGGAGGCGTGGGTAGGCGATCCGTTGCCTCCGATTGGATGTATTCTTTCCACCGATTGTTGGATGCGCAGGTGGCCAGTCCGGGTAGTTGGGTATTTCGCGACAAGGTCGATTCACTGAAGCCATTTGAAGTGATCGATGATTCTACCTTTCAACTGAATTTATCCAAGCCGTATCATCCGATTTTGGGCATATTGTCTATGAAGTACTGCTCGGTGGTGGCGCCGGAAGCGGTAAAAAAATATGGAATGGATTTTCGCCGTCATCCGGTTGGCACCGGGCCTTTTCAACTAACGGCTTGGGCCGAAGGGCAGACGCTGATCCTTCGGAAAAACGACCATTATTGGGAGCGGGATCTGCGTGGTGAGCGGTTGCCGTATCTGCCTGGACTGCGGGTCAGTTTTTACGACAGCAAGGCCACGGAGTTTTTATTGTTTCGACAAGGGCAGCTGGATTTTATCAACGATCTGGACGCTTCATTCAAAGATGAAGTGTTGTTGAAATCGGGGGCACTCAAATCGATCTGGCAAAATAAGATTGTCTTACAAACCCATCCCTATTTAAATACCGAGTATCTCGGCATACAGATGGATTCGACCCAATTTTCCTCGGCCGATCCCTTGCGGTTGCGCCAGGTTCGTCAAGCCATCAATTGTGGGTTCGATCGACGAAAGATGATCCTGTATCTGCGCAATTCGCTGAGCACACCGGCAGAGTCGGGGTTTGTGCCGGAGGGGTTACCCTCATTTGATTCTTCAAAAGTTCGGGGATATCGATACGATCCGGAACGAGCGATGCAGTTGTTGGCGGATGCTGGTTTTCCGGGGGGACGAGGACTAAGTCCGATCCAGTTGCAGACCATTCCGATCTATGCGGAGATGGCCAATTTTATTGCCCGTCAGTTGGGTGAGATCGGCATACCCGTGCAAGTGGACGTGATTCAGAAATCATTGTTGTTGGACTTGACCGCCAAAGGGAAGTCGCCTTTCTTTCGGGCTTGCTGGATCGCGGATTATCCGGAAGCGGAGAATTATCTGTCCGTTTTTTATTCTAAAAATCCCGCGCCTCCCAATTATACGCGGTTCAATAACGCGGCCTTTGACAGGGTGTTCGAGCAAGCCATTCAGGAAGTGAACGACAGCGTTCGGTATCGGCTTTATCAGGAAGCGGATCGGATCATTGTGGAGGAATCACCGGTGATTCCTCTTTGGTACGACCGGGTGATTCGATTGGTGCAGCCTTCTGTGGAAGGTTTTCAGCCGACCGCTCAAAACCAATTGGAGCTTCGGCGGACGCGAAAAAATTGATCAGTCTTTTTTCAGTTTATCCTTAAATACCTTTCGGAACTTTTCTAATTTAGGACGGATCACCAATTGGCAATACGGGTTGCTATCGCCGTTCAACTCATAATATTGTTGGTGGTAATTCTCGGCGGGATAAAAGATGCTGAATGGGGCGATCTCGGTGACGATGGCTCGGTCAAAGGCACCGCTTTGGTTCAGCGCTTCTTTCAATTTCAAAGCCGTTTCGCGTTGCTCTTCGGTGTGATAAAAAATGCCACTTCGGTATTGGGTGCCGACGTCATTGCCTTGACGGTTGAGGGTGGTGGGATCGTGGGTTTCCCAGAACACTTCCAACAATTCCTCAAAACGGATCTTGGAGGGGTCGTATACAATTTGTAAGCACTCGGCATGACCGGTTTCGCCGCTACAAACTTCTTTGTAGGTGGGGTTTTTAACTTTTCCGCCCGTATATCCGGAGGTCACTTGAATGACGCCTTCCAATGAAGTGAATACGGCCTCGGTACACCAGAAGCAACCATTGGCGAAGGTCGCGATCTCGGTAGCGATCAAGATGGGGTTTGGTTTGATGGTGGTATCTGCCATGGGATTGGAGGAAGAGGTCTGGTGATCGTTCTGTGCGCAGGCCGTCAGCCCGATCAACAATAAATTGAATAAGAAAGTGGTCTTGTTCATCTCGGGCGTAAAATTCCGAGTTTTGTGCCGCTTTTGAATCAACAAGCAACGATTTAACATTCTCATGAAGCTATTTCCTGAATCGGCGGTGTCACAATTGGAATTCGATCGGATCGTCGATCGGTTGGCCGAGCATTGCCAGGGGGAGTTGGCCAAGGATCTTGCTCGTCGCATTCGGATCCATACACAGCTCGATCACATTCGGCGGAATTTGCGGCAGACACAGGAATTCAAATGGTTATTGGATCAGGGATTGGCTTTTCCCAACGAAGAACCATTGGCGATTTCGCGTGAGTTGCGTTTGTTGGGCATACCGGGTTCGGTCTTGATGGGATCGGACTGGATGCAGATTCGGCGCTTACTCACCGATATCGAATCGGTCTTTCGTTGGTTTACGGCCGAGCGAAGAGAAGCGTATTCAGCCTTGGCATACGCGTTGTCGGATGCAGCCTATGAAAAAAAGATCGCCGAGCGCATTGATGCGGTGTTGGAAACCAATGGGCAGGTTCGTGACAATGCCTCTCCTCGTTTGCAAGAGATCCGGATTCAAATGCATCGAAAGCGGCAGGAGCTGCGTAGGGTGTTTGAGCGCATCATAAAGAAATTACAGAAGCAAGGATGGCTGGCAGAGATCGAGGAGAGTTTTTTAAACGGTCGCAAAGTAGTGGCGGTATTGGCCGAGCAGAAGCGGGTGGTTCGCGGTATTCTGCATGGGGAAAGTGAGAGTCGGCGTACCGCCTTTTTGGAACCGGAGGAGACCATCGAATTGAACAACCAGGTTTTTGAGTGGGAAAATGAGGAGCGGGCGGAGGTATTGCGGATCATGCGCGACCTGACCACGGAGCTTTCGGTCTATCAGCCTTTGCTGAAGCAGTATTATGAGATCCTGGGGCAGTTTGATTTTATTCGTGCAAAAGCCCGGTTGGCGCGTGAGATGGATGGACGAACACCGGATATGGAATCGGCAGCCGTCGTTCAATTGGTGCAAGCCCGGCACCCGCTTTTGATGTTGTATCACAAAGAAAACGGGAAGCCGACGGTGCCCTTGAACATTACCCTGGATGCCGAGCATCGGATCTTGGTAATCAGCGGGCCCAATGCCGGCGGGAAGACCGTGGCGATGAAGACGATTGGATTGATTCAGTTGATGGCGCAAAGCGGGTTGTTGGTACCGGTCGGGGAGGGAACGCGATTGGGTGTATTCAAACAGTTGATGATTCAAATGGGCGACGCGCAGAGTTTGGAATTTGAGTTGAGTACGTATAGTAGTCATTTGATGCACATGAAGGATTTCCTGGAGGCGGCCAATGGTCGGACTTTGTTTTTTGTGGATGAGATGGGAAGTGGCAGTGATCCCGATTTAGGCGGGGCCTTTGCAGAAGTCATGTTGCAGGAGTTTTTACGTAAACATTCAATGGGTGTTGTCACCACGCACTATTTGAATCTGAAAGTGATGGCGGGAAAAACTCCCGGGCTGATGAATGGAGCCATGGCGTTCGATGAGGAAAATTTATTGCCGCTGTACAGACTGCAGGTGGGGAAACCTGGAAGCTCTTATACGTTTGCCATTGCACAGCGGATCGGGTTGGAGGCTAGGTTGATCGATCGGGCGCGCAAGCTGGTCAATGAAGATCATGTGCGCTTGGATAAATTATTACATCGGACCGAGAAAGAGTTGGCGGAAGTGGAGCAAAAACAACGGGCGTTGAATCGAGTTTTAGCAGAAAACCAGCGCTTGAAGTCGGAAATGGAGCAGGTGATGGATCGGGAGAAACACCGACAGGAAGTGGAGTTGCACCGCGAACAGAATCGGATGGCCGCGGAACGTTTACAGGAGTTGAAAGATTTGGAGCGAAAATTGAAGTCGGTGGTGCAAGACTGGCGCAAGGGAGCGGATAAGGAGAAAGCCATGCGGGAAATGGGCCAGGTTTTATTTCCCAAACGAGGTCGGCCAGCCGAGGCAACGGGCGGTAAAGAGGTGGGGCCACCCCACGAAACCTTGCTGGGCGAATTGCTGGTGGGGGATACGGTATTGGTTCGCAAGACGGGTCGAACCGGGGTGTTGTTGGAATTTCGGGGCAAGCAAGCCGTCGTTAAAATCGGGAAGTTGCCGATGCAGGTGGCCAAGTTGGACCTGAAGCGGATACGGTTATTGCCTGTGGAGGAGCCAAAGAAGCAAAGCAAATGATTAATTTAGCGGTCTTAATACATAAACATATGATGAAGCAGTGGATGTTGGTCCTGGGTCTTACAGTTAGTACCCTGTCAATGGCGCAAAAAGCCGAGGTGGATGTGAATGCACCGGGAGTGATCACAGATGCAGCCATGCAAAAGCGTGCTTTTAAAGTTGCTCAGCCCACTGAGGATAAGTCAGAGAGTTGGGAAGTAACGGCGTTGGGTCAGACGACCTATACGGCTTCGAATGTGATGGATGGATCAGCAACTAGTTTTCAGCATACGATCCGGATCGTGATCGGGTTGACGACCCCGGCCTATAAAAATGGTTCTTGCCAATTGTTATTTTATGGTGCCGATGAAAAGATCCAGCAAGCTGCTGCCGTGGAGAATGGTGTGCTGAGCATTTATTATCCGCTTGCAACGTTTGAAGGACTTCGTTCCCGGTTGGAGCAGGCATTGGCGGTCCGAAAAAAAGTTCTGGTTAAAATGACGCAGAAGACCAACGGTTATCGCGAGGGCGTGTTGGTTTTTTAATCGGCCAATTGAAATTTTTTGATTCAAGCGCCCGTAAGGGCGCTTTTGTTTTGTGCATACTTTTTCAGGCTGTACATTTGCCGCGGAGAGATGGCAGAGCGGTCGATTGCGGCGGTCTTGAAAACCGTTGACTGTTACAGGTCCGGGGGTTCGAATCCCTCTCTCTCCGCAATTCATTCGACTGCCGCTGTAAAGCGGCAGTTTTGTTTTTAGGTACGAGCCAAGCTTGCTTGAGCGAGTGACATAAAAAGAAAACTGTGCCGGCCGTAGGCCGGGCAGTCGAAAATAGATTGCGGAGCCCCCCTCCGATGCCCGAGCGTAGCGAGGGCAATCCCGTACTTCGCAATAGTATCGTTGTCTTTACACAGCAGGCGTGATACATTTTATTTCAGTCGAGCCAAGTCCTGATTTTATTAACTTGCACCCCCTTTCGGAGAGATGCCAGAGCGGTTGAATGGGACGGTCTCGAAAACCGTTGTATGGGAAACTGTACCGAGGGTTCGAATCCCTCTCTCTCCGCCAATTGATTCCATTACTACAATCCCTCGTTTCCTATTTCTGGCGATACCGACTCCGGTTGATCGGCGGTTTGTTGTTTGTGACCTTATCGAATTATTTCAACGTGTTATTCCCGCAGGTGACCGGCTTTGTAGTCGATTATGTACAGCGAACATTGGCTTTGCCTGGCTATCAACCCTCCAATCGGCCGGCCCGGTATGATGGGCTGGTGCAGCGTTTTGTAGAATGGGTTTCAGGTCAAGATTGGACCATGACCGCGGTGGTGACTGCCTGTGGGCTGACGATTCTGGTATTGGCCTTGTTGCGTGGGTTCTTTTTGTTCCTCATGCGGCAGACCCTGATCGTGATGAGCCGACACATTGAATACGCGCAGAAGGCAGACATCTATGCGCATTTTCAAAAAATGGATTTGGCCTTTTACAAACGTCACCGCACCGGCGATCTCATGAACCGGATCTCCGAAGATGTGGCTCGAGTGCGGATGTTCACCGGTCCCGCCTTGATGTATTTTTTCAATTTGTTTACCATCATTTTATTCTGTGTTGTGTCGATGTATCGGCGGGAGCCAACCCTGACCTTGTATGTGTTGAGTCCGCTGCCGCTACTGGCGATAATCATGTACCGCGTCAACGACCGCATCAATCGAATGAGTGAGCAAGCGCAAGCATCGCTCTCACAACTGACGGTGCAGGCGCAGGAGACGTACAGTGGCATTCGGGTTGTAAAATCATTTGTGCAGGAAAGATCCATGGGGCGTTGGTTTGCCGAACAAGCCGAATCGTATCGCCGTGCGGCTTTGGGATTGGCCAAAGTGGAGTCTTTGTATTTTCCCTCGATCTCGCTTCTCATTGGGATCAGTACACTGCTGACCATTTTGATGGGTGGCTTGTATGTGATCCAGGGTGGGGGCATTGGATTGAATACCCTAGTTGAGTTTATTTTATATATCAACATGCTGACTTTCCCGGTCAGTGCAATCGGGTTGACGGCCAGCCTCACGCAACGAGCCGCCGCTTCCCAATTGCGGATCGACGAATTGTTGCAGCAGCGGGCTTCGATCGATGATTCCGGCCGGGCGAATTTGGCGCAGATCGAATCCATCGAATTTCAAGGCATTGATTTCGTTTATCCGGATTCGGGTGTGCAGGCAGCGAAGCAGTGGAATATTCGAATTAGTGCCGGCGAGCGGGTCTTGATCATGGGATCGACCGGCAGCGGAAAATCGACTTTCGCACAATTATTGATGCGCATGTACGACCCGACCCGGGGAGGTATTTTGATCAATGGGCAGCCGGTGAAAACGTTGGCGATTTCGTCCTTGCGCAAGCACCTCTCGTTGGTTCCTCAAGATTCTTTTTTGTTCAGCGATACCATTGAGTCCAATTTGCGATTTGGTCATGCATCTGCTACTAAGGAGGAGCTCATTCGTATTTCCCAGGCGGTGAGTCTGCATGAAGAGGTGGCTCGGTTTGCAGATGGATATCAGACCCTGGTTGGGGAGCGGGGGGTGACTCTGAGTGGCGGACAAAAGCAACGGCTGGCCTTGGGGCGAGCTTTGTTGAAACCAGCCAATTTTTATGTGCTCGACGATTGCTTGAGTGCGGTGGATGTGCAAACGGAAAATCGGATCCTTCAGTCCATGGAATCCATGGCCGGCGGCAGTGGATGGATTTTGATCACACACCGCGTTCCCATGAATTTTCGATTCGATCGGGTGATCTGGCTGGAGGGGGGAGAAATCGTTGAGCAGGGTACGGTGGCGGAATTGATTTCGGCAGGCGGACGATTTGCCACACAATATGCATCAGCCCAGGCGGCTGCGCGGGGCCATTGATTGCCATGAAGCCTTGATTGCCAGTCAATTGCTCAAATTTGGTGGTTTTGAAAATAAATTTATATTTGGAATCAATTCTTAACCAAATGAACGAGAACGTGTCGTACGAGAATAACGAGCGTAAAGCCGACAGCATTTACAGCAAGCGGCTTCGGGCAGGGAAGCGCCGCACCTATTTCTTTGATGTTCGGGCCACCCGGGGCAATGATTACTTCCTGACCATCACAGAAAGCCGTAAACGATTCGATGACAATGGTTACGATCGCCATAAGATCTTTCTGTACAAGGAGGATTTCAACAAATTTGTCAAGGCTTTGGGCGAGGCGGTGGACTACGTAAAGACCGAATTGATGCCCGATTTTGATTTTGACGCCTTCAACCGGGAAGAGTTTTCTGAAGAGGAGGGAGGATCGATTGGTACAATGGGTGCCCAGCCCACCGATCCCGCGCCGGAGGAGCCTGGAATTGGCGACGAGGTGGACAAATGGTGATCAGTGATTTAGCTAGATAAAAAAATGCCCGCTGGGCATTTTTTTTTACCTGAAAAGGTTATTTTTACCCGAACCAAAATCAGCTGAATGAGGAAACTCTACGTTCCCCCATCCAACATTATTGGCATTTTTTCAACCACCGACCTTCAAGTCGGCATCCTGTCATTTTAATAAATTCAGCGAAATGCAATTCATCAAAACCCTGCTTCGCCCATTGTTCCTGGTGGTAATTGGCCTCCTTACGTTTATTAACGTGGGCGCCCAAACGACCATCGCCACTTCCGGTTTTACCAACAACAACGGATTTGGATTGGTCACGTTTAATTTCCGCAACAACAATGCTTCGGCGGTGATGATTACGGACATTGCCAGTATCGTATCCACCTCGGGTGGTGTAGATGTAAAGGCATTCTTCAAGCCTTCCGCAATCAATGGTGCACCGGGAGCGATCTCCTCGGCCAA
>ENA-ORFA01000624-ORFA01000624.1-marine-metagenome-genome-assembly--contig:-NODE-624-length-14832-cov-2.602643_pt1 | contig 14832 bp, 13 predicted proteins | sample MGYA00248621_ERZ508587 | MGnify/ENA primary metagenome ERZ508587 (study PRJEB26250, sample SAMN06266239) | marine metagenome | isolation source: Columbia River Estuary | place: USA:Columbia River Estuary... | reverse complement strand
ATGCATTTGTGATCAATTCAGAATTTAGACTGCCTCTTTTTGCAACCATATTTAATAGACCTATCAACAACGCATTTTTACGCAACTTCCAAATCACGCAGTTTATAGATTTAGGAACGGCTTGGAATGGCAAGTACAACGGCATTAAACGTCCAGGTGATGTGATTGTTGATGTCAACTCTCCAGTAGTTGTAAAACTTGATGCGGGTGGTCTTGGACCTTTTGCGGGTGGTTATGGCTTTGGTGTAAGAAGTACCCTACTTGGTTACTTTATGAAACTAGATGCTGCATGGCCAATGAAAGGCGTATTTAAAGGAAAGCCACTTTATTATTTCTCGCTAGGATTTGACTTTTAAAACCTTGGTGTTGTAATAACGGCAATAAGCTTGCAGTCCACAACTGTTACATTTTGGCGATCGTGCTAAACAGGTATACCTCCCATGTAATATGAGCCAGTGGTGCGCTTTGTGCACCAGTGTAGATGGGATATTTTTAATCAATTCTTTTTCAACGGCAAGTGGCGTACTTGCTTTTTGAGCTACCAAACCCAATCTTTTACTTACCCTAAATACATGTGTGTCTACGGCCATATTGGGCTGCTGATCAATTACACTGGTAATCACATTGGCCGTTTTACGACCTACGCCCGGAAGCTCCACCAGTTCATCAACGGTCATGGGAACTTGGCCACCAAATTTAGAAAGTAGCAAACCTGCCATGCCAATTAAATGCTTGGACTTATTACTTGGATAAGAAATGCTTTTAATGAGTGCAAACATATCGTCAAAACTTGCCTTAGCCATTTTTTGTGGCGTTGGAAATTTTGCAAAAATTGATGGGGTTGTAAGATTCACACGCTTATCGGTACACTGAGCAGATAAAATAACAGCAACCAATAACTCAAAGGGATTGTTGTACAAAAGCTCGGTTTCCGCGATGGGGACCTGCGCTTCAAAATAAGCAATGACGCCGGCGTATCTTTCTTTTTTAGTCATGGAAATACTAGTCCAATCCTTTTTTAGAATAATTTTTAACCGCTTTTAGCGAAAAAAGGGAGGGTCTTTTGAGTTCTAATGCATTTAGCTGGGCAATGGAACGGCGCAGCGTTTTTAACTGTTCTTCGAGTTCGTAAGCGCCTTCTTCCAAAGCAGTATGTATGGCATTAGCTGTGGCTTTGGGGCACTCCTTGTAGAGATATAATAATAAATCTTCCTCTTTAAACGGTTCCATACCCCTTATAAACGAGATAGGGCCTGCTTTATTTTGTGGCAGTCAAAGAATCTTCGATAATATAAACGTCTTCGCCATCGCGCTTCATGAGGTAACGTTCGCGGGCAAATTTTTCGAGGGCAGCAGGGTCATTTTGCAAATCGGTAAGCTCGGCTTTGGCTTTTTCAATTTGCTCTTGGTAATACTTTTTTTTGGTTTCCAACTTATCAAGTTCGGCCATGGTTTCTTTTTGCTGAAAATAATTACGCTGGTCAAAAAATAACATCCATACAATAAAAAATACACCAGCGAGGAGGTATTTATTGGTCAGAATAGTAGTTACTTTTTTCATGGTAAATATTTGATAGTAGCAGGCGTTGGAAAAAATGTTTCTAGCGGTTTGCTTCGCAAACCGCTAGAAACTCAAAAAATTTATTTCGTGCCAAATTTGATTTTCCCTTTTGGATAGATGGCTGTTGATCCTAACATTTCTTCGATACGAATTAACTGATTGTATTTTGCAATACGGTCTGTTCTTGAAGCAGAACCAGTTTTAATTTGACCGCAGTTTAATGCAACGGCTAAATCTGCAATAGTCGTATCTTCTGTCTCTCCACTTCTATGGCTCATGATGGTATTGTAACCGTTGTGTTGAGCAAGTGTAACCGCATTGATGGTTTCAGTTAAAGTACCAATCTGATTTACTTTTACTAACAAGCCATTGGCAATTTTTTTATCAATACCCGTTTGTAAACGGTCTACATTGGTAACAAATAAATCGTCACCTACTAATTGACATTTGCTGCCAACCGCTTGTGTGAGGGCTTTCCAGCCATTCCAATCGTCTTCTGCCATACCATCTTCGATAGAAGCAATCGGATATTGTTTAACCCATTTTTCCCAGTACTTCACAAGCTCATCGCTACTCATTACTTTACCGCTACTCTTATGGAAAACATATTTCTTTTTCTTAGCGTCCCATAATTCACTGTTTGCAGCGTCCATGGCAATCACAATTTGTGAACCTGTTTTGTAACCTGCTGCACTGATAGCAGCTAATACGGTTTCAATCGCTTCTTCATTGCTTTGAATGTTTGGCGCAAATCCACCTTCATCACCAACGTTGGTGCTGTATCCTTTTTTCTTTAACACAGATTTTAATGTGTGAAAAATTTCAACGCCCCATCTTAAGCCTTCGCTAAAAGAAGAAGCGCCTACAGGCATAATCATGAATTCTTGGAAATCAATTTTATTATCAGCGTGTGCGCCGCCATTTAAAATATTCATCATTGGGATAGGCAATGTTTTTGCATTGGTACCGCCAATATATCTGAAGAGTGGAAGCGCTGCTTCTTCTGCAGCTGCTTTTGCAACTGCCATACTTACAGCAAGCATGGCGTTAGCGCCGAGTTTACTTTTATTAGGTGTGCCATCAAGTGCAATAAGCGCTTCGTCGATGGCTGCTTGTTGCGTAATATCAAATCCAACAATGGCGTCAGAAATCAATGTGTTTACATTTTTTACTGCTTTTAAAACGCCCTTGCCTACATATTTTTTCTTGTCATTGTCGCGAAGTTCAACGGCTTCGTGAATACCCGTGCTTGCACCACTTGGCACTGCTGCGCGTCCCATAGCGCCATCATCTGTTAATACGTCAACTTCTACGGTAGGATTTCCACGACTATCTAAAATTTGACGTGCGTGTACTTCAATAATGTAACTCATGTTCGATTGCTTATTTTATTACTAATTAGATTGATATTGAGCATGCAATTTAAGCATTTATAGGCGTTTCTGAACCACTTGTTAGGGTCTTAAATACAGATTCTAGGGTCGGGTTCTTGTTACTTAAAAGATTATACAAGTAATCGTTGGCCACAATTTGACCTTTTGATAATATCAGGGCGCTGGCACAAATGGCCTCTACTTCTTGCATAATGTGTGAAGAAAAGAGCACCGTTTTTACCTTTCCCTGATTTCGAATTACGTTTCTGATTTCAATAATTTGGTTGGGGTCAAGACCAGTTGTTGGCTCATCTAATAATAAAACTTGAGGGTCATGAATAAGCGCTGCGGCTAGTCCTACACGCTGCTTATAGCCTTTTGATAGCTGACCTATTTTTTTATGCGACTCGTTGCCTAAGCCGGTAAGTTCAATGCTATTTGACACAGCAGTTGATAAACTTTCAAGGCCATGTACTTTACCAATAAAATTGAGGTATTCTTTAACGTACATGTCATAGTACAGCGGGTTGGCCTCTGCCAAATACCCTATTTGTTTTTTTGCTTCAATAGGATCTTTAACCACATCAATACCGTTAACGATAATTGATCCGGCATCGGGCGTCATATAGCCTGCTATCATTTTTAAAGTAGTGCTTTTGCCAGCACCATTAGGGCCTAAAAATCCAACTACAGACGCAGCAGGCACTGAAAAGCTAATGGACTGAACCGCTTTTTGCGAACCATAGCTTTTACTTACCTCAATTACCTTGATAGACATATTACAAAGATATCAATTCCTTTATGAGCGGGCCACGTCAATTTCATAAACAATCCATAAAATCAGTGATTGTATTCTCCTTTTAGGGCATAGTAGCCAAAAATACTCATGCCAATGGCTATTGGAATAAAGATCACCACAAAAACACCCCATTGTATCACTGAATCGACACCAGGCTTTGACGCAATTTCATGCGCAGCCGCCCGTATAATAAAATAGATACTTGCAGGGCCTAATAGTAACCATATGATGCCAGCTAATTTTTTTATTTGATTCATGACAAGACTTTTAATCGTGTTTGGTGTTAATTTTTGAATCGAGATACAGTGTTCCTATCACCACAGAAACAGCAGCTACAATAATCGGGTATTGTAACCCTGCAAGTGCATCTGCCGTGTACATGGTAGTTAATAATGTTGCAATAAAAGGTGTGAGGCCACCAAACACACCATTACCAATATGATACGGTAATGACATAGATGTATACCTAATTTTTGTAGGGAATAATTCTACTAAAAATGCCGCGATAGGACCGTATACCATGGTCACATACACAATCATAATAAATACGATTAAAACCATTTTCCAATACACGCCATTCGCCAATACTTTACTTATTTTGACAACCGGCTTTACGGTTGTTTGCACTGGATTTGCATATAAAGTATCGGTAGTGATGGTGGAGAGCTCTGTGCCATCTGTAAAAAAAATTTTTGATGCGATGGTTCTTACAAAATTTTGTGCATTTGGAATAGCTACCGAATCTATTTTTATGGTAGCCGCTGCTACTACTTCTGTTTTTGTTTCTGTATCGGAAAGCTCTAAAAGACCTTTAAATAAAGGCTTGTAGGTGATAACGGCAAGAAACATGCCGGCTAGCATAATCCATTTTCTACCTATTTTATCACTCCAAGAACCAAACACAACAAATAGTGGCGTGCCAAATAAAATAGCCCAAATTAAAATAGTTCTTGATTGATCAAAATCTATTTTACAAACATTTTCGATAAATGATTGCGCGTAAAATTGACCCGTATACCATACCACACCCTGCCCCATGGTTGCACCAAAAAGTGCCAGTAGCACCATCTTTAAATTTTCTTTATTTCCAAAACTTTCCTTTAAAGGATTTACAGAAATAGCACCCTCCGATTTTAATTTAGAAAACAGCGGCGACTCCTGCATTTTTAAACGGATATAAATAGAAACGCCAACAAGTACAATAGAAAATAAAAATGGAATACGCCAACCCCATGCATTAAATTTTGCGATCGAAACAGCGGGGTCAATATCTAAACTATGGCGCGTAAATAAAATAACACTTAATGAAACAAATAAACCCAGCGTTGCCGTTGTTTGAATCCATGAAGTATAATAACCCCGCCTCCCTGCTGGTGCATGTTCTGCCACATAGGTTGCAGCACCACCGTATTCGCCGCCAAGCGCAAGGCCCTGCAACAAACGAAGCGTTAATACAATAATGGGCGCGGCAAAACCAATAGACTCATAACTAGGCACAAGTCCAATGGCAAACGTTGATCCACCCATTAAAACAAGGGTTAGTAAAAAGGTATATTTACGACCTACTAAATCACCAAGCCTTCCAAATACAAGTGCCCCAAAAGGTCTTACTATAAAACCAGCTGCAAATGTGGCAAGGGTAGAAAGTAGCGCCGCCGTAGGATTGGTTTTAGGAAAAAACTGACCGGCAATAACGGTGGCTAGGCTTCCAAAAATGTAAAAGTCGTACCACTCAATTAATGTACCAAGTGATGAAGCCGTAATAACCTGCCAAATTTTATTTTCTTTTTTCATGGTTGGCGCAAATTGTTGCAACAACTTACGTTATTGAATGGATTTTACCAATTTTTTTGGGCGCATACATGAACAACTCTTCATTAAATCTTTACCTAATAAATGAATGATAAAATAGTTAGTGCCGTATATTTATACCCTCAAACGACGCGCCATGAACTATCCTTATCAGCTTACTAGCTTTGATGCCTATAAAGAAGCCTATAAAAAAAGTATTGAAGACCCCGCTGCATTTTGGAGTGATGTTGCCAATCATTTTACATGGCGTAAAAAATGGGATACCGCGCTCGAATGGAATTTTAAAGAACCAAAAGTAGAATGGTTTAAAGGCGGTACATTAAATATTACCGAAAACTGTTTGGATAGACATATTCCTACCAAAGGACATTTGCCAGCCATGATTTGGGAGCCCAATGCACCCGACGAAGCGGGTCGTGTACTTACGTATAGTAAACTCCTTGAAAAAGTTTGTCAGTTTGCGCAAGTACTTAAAAACAATGGCGTTCAAAGAGGAGACCGTGTATGTATTTACATGGGTATGATTCCAGAACTTGCTATTGCGGTGCTTGCTTGTGCACGTATTGGCGCCATTCACTCTGTGGTGTTTGGTGGATTTTCGGCACAAAGTATTGCAGACCGTTTACTAGATGCGAACGCTACTTTTATTGTTACTTGTGATGGTGCATTTAGAGGCGCCAAAGACATCCCTTTAAAATCCGTAATTGATGATGCGCTCATTGGCAACAAAACCGTTAAACGTGTGATTGTTGCAACCCGCACACGCACCCCGGTTTCTATGATTAAAGGACGTGATTTGTGGTGGGAAGATGAAATGAAACAAGTGGAAGAAAAAGGAATCACTTTTATTGAAGCCGAAGAAATGGACGCCGAAGATCCACTCTTTATTTTATACACTTCTGGTTCTACCGGAAAACCAAAAGGTGTGGTACACACTTGTGGTGGTTATATGGTTTTTACCAACTACACTTTTGTAAATGTATTTCAGTACAAGCCAGGTCAAATACATTTTTGCACCGCAGACATTGGATGGATTACAGGACATAGTTATATTGTTTACGGACCATTAAGCGCCGGTGCTACCACCTTATTATTTGAAGGCATTCCTACCTGGCCTGATGCAGGAAGATTTTGGGATGTAGTAGATAAATACAAAGTCAATATTTTATACACGGCGCCTACTGCTATTAGATCTTTAATGGGATTTGGTTTAGGACCATTACAAGGAAAAAATTTATCTTCTTTAGAAGTATTAGGTACCGTTGGCGAACCCATTAACGAAGAAGCATGGCACTGGTATGATCAAAATGTTGGAAAGGGTCGCTGTCCCATTGTAGACACATGGTGGCAAACAGAAACCGGTGGTTGTTTAATTTCAAATTTAGCTGGCATAACACCTTCAAAGCCAAGCTGGGCAACACTTCCCATGCCAGGTCTCGAAATGGTACTGGTAGATGAAAATGGTAAAGAAGTAGTTGCAGAAGGAGACGAAACGATTTCCGGAAACCTATGTATCAAATCGCCATGGCCATCTATTTTACGCACTACTTACGGCGATCATGAGCGTTGCAGAACCAACTATTTTGCTACCTACGAGAACATGTATTTTACGGGCGATGGCGCATTAAAAGATAAGGATGGATTTTTTAGAATTACCGGTAGAGTAGATGATGTATTAAATGTAAGTGGACATAGAATAGGAACTGCCGAAGTTGAAAACGCCATTAACATGCACGCAGGTGTTGTAGAAAGTGCTGTAGTTGGATATCCGCACGATGTAAAAGGACAAGGTATTTATGCCTATGTTATTTATAGTGGTTCTCATGCACAGGACACACATGGTACTGGTGAACTCGTAAGAAAAGATATTTTACAAACCGTTACGCGCATTATTGGAGCGATAGCAAAACCAGATAAAATTCAATTTGTATCGGGGCTTCCAAAAACAAGAAGTGGAAAAATTATGCGCCGTATTCTTCGCAAAATTGCAGAGGGTGAAACAGAAAATTTAGGCGATACAAGTACCCTATTAGACCCAGCTGTTGTAGACGAAATTAAAAACGGAAAATTATAGCATCATTTTTAATGACGTTCCGGTCCAGTCTGGAAACAAATTACCATTTGTTTTTAGCTGCAAGTGATTTTCTGCTACTGCACTAAACACAGCTCTAAAATCTGTGGTAACAGGCAGGTCTCTATTATCTTCTAGCTTGTCTTTTGCAAGACTACCCATGTTGCTATATACTTTTCCGCCAGCGACGTCATTGCCTAAAACAAATAAGCAGCTTGCTCTACCATGATCGGTTCCACCCGTTCCATTTTGCGCTACCGTGCGGCCAAACTCTGTCATGGTCATAAGGGTTACTTCATCTTGACGTTCACCCAGGTCCTGCCAAAAAGCAGCAATGCTATCTGAAAAATCTTTTAAGTTGCGGGCAAAAATACCGTTTGTGGTACCCTGGTTAAAATGCGTATCCCAACCACCGCTCTCTGCAAAACCCACTTCGAGTCCAACATCCATTTTAATAAGTGTTGCAATTTGTTTTAATGAATTACCCAGTGCCGAGTTTGGATATACGGCGCCATTAGCAGGCTGGTAATTTTTGATATTGTTAGACTTTAAAATTTTGAGTGCTTCAAAACTTTCTTTCCCTGTTTTATTGAGTAGTTCACTCGTGGTTTGATCATAGAGTTGTTCAAATGAAGAAGCCGCTTTGCCCGCTGCCATCGGATTCCCTTTTAATTGAATCGAAAAATCCTGCAAATTATTAATAGCAATGGCATCGGCATCGCCATATAAACTGCGGGGTAAAGAACTGGTCACACTTACCGCAGAAAATGGCGTTGGTGCATGACCCAGTAATCCAACCGCTCTATTAAGCCAACCACTAGCTGTACCTTTTGCAAACGGAGTTCCAGACTCCATATAATCCTGTGCATCAAAATGGCTTCTAGTGGTATTAGGGCTTCCTACACCATGCACCACGGCTAAATTTTTTGTATTAAAATAGGGGAACAAACTTTTTAAAGAAGGGTGCATAGCAAAATGATCATCCAAATTAAAAGAGCCGCCTTCACCCGCGGTGGGGCTCATAAATAAACCTGGTCTTGCAAGTTGTAAAGCAGGGTCTGCAAAAGGTGTTACAGCCATCAGGCCATCCATCGCTCCGCGCTGAAAAATACAAACCAAGGTTTTATTTTTTTTATACATCGGAAGCATTTGAGTGCCCGCAGCAGCCTCTGTAATAAAACGGGGAAGCCCACTAATGCCAGTTGCAAATAATGCAAGCGCACCCGATTTCATAAAAGCCCTTCTATTTGCCATAATGATTTTATTTATTTGCGCTGAAACGCAGGTGAGCCAATGATAACGCCTACTACCTGTGCCATACTTTTTAGTGGTGTGTTATTTGTTTGCGTCATTGATTCCTTTTGCATGTCTTGCATGCCGCCGGTATCTTTTGTTGCGGATGCAATTTTTTGATCAATATTTTGTGCGCGCACAATAGACATGATGCGCTCCGAATTTTCTTTTTGATCCGAAACTGGTAGTAATAATTTGGTATAGGTTTGAAGCGCTTCTTCTACACTTTCTGGTTCATGGTTTTGATTCAGCGCCAGTAAGTTGGTTTTAAAGCCTGGTATTTTTTGGGCAGCAATAGCCATACCAAAATTCATTCTATTGAGTAAAGAACCAGTGTTAATCCAAAAAGAAGCCCTGTCCGGAAAACCGGTTGGTGCCTGATAAAAATAAAATTTCTGACCCATTTTTTCGGACCAGGTAAACACCTGATACGGCGCTACTACTTCGGTGCCCGTTGCACGTATGGCACTTACGGCAAGTTCAAATGGAGATTTTATTTTTTCTTTTTCCTTGGCCTTGGCCCAAAAACCAGGGTGCATGACCATGGTTAATAATACTTCTTTAATATCGCCATTGGATGCTAAAAATGTTTTAGCCATTTCATCTACAACCGCAGTTGGTGGTTCGTCGGCAATAAATTTAGCAGCAAGCTTGCGCGCAATAAATTGCGCCGTTGACGGGTGTGAAGCAAGCATGGCAAGGGCTTCTGTACCTTCTTTGTAACCGCCGTTTGCTGGAAACTTTTTTCCTAAAATTATTTTTTCAGTTTCATCGTGCTTTTCGCCACTATATAAAAAATAATCTTCCACTACAAGACCTCTTCGAACCAGTTGTGCAGGAGGTAAATTCGAAAATCTTTTAGCTAATGGGCCTTCTTCATACATGGGTCTTACACCCCAGCCTGTTAAAGCACCCGCTAATGCCGTAACATCAGACTGGGTATATCCACCATTAACACCAAGTGTATGTAATTCCATTACTTCACGTGCATAGTTTTCATTTAAGCCCTGCGATTTTCTTCTTTTAATTTGCGCCGTCATTTGGCTTTCCATCGCGTCCATCTTTTGCAATGAATCTTCAGAGATACTTGCCGCTGCTATCATTTTTTTTGCGGCATTTAAATCTAGTAATCGCTGTGCTCCTTTTAACTGACGCTTTGCATATTCATTTTCGTTACTAATACTTAATGCATTGTCTAAATAAAGTAACATGGCCGGATGTTTGGCCGTTGCAAAAAGTAAGGATGAAAAATTATTTAACACATTAGGTCTAATGGCATCACGCTCATAAGGCAACACCAGTTGTTGCACCTGATTTTTTGTAAGTGATACGTTAAAATGATTGAACCAAAAATCAGTTAATACTTCCTGTAGTTGGGCATCGCTATATACTGCTCTAATTACTTTTTGATTGATGAGCTCGCGTTGCAATTCTTGTAGTGGCCTAAAACCATAGTCGGATTGCAATTTTTTGAGCGCATCCCTATATGCAGGTCTATCGGTTTTATCTACCGAGTCTTTATCGATATATCCTTTTGCAATGGCAAGTCTTAAAAGTTGCGCTGGTTGCAAATAAGTATTTACAATGGAATCGGTGGGCATGTTTAGTGCCTGGAAACCCGCAAGACGATTACGAACAACTTCGTTGTCGGGTACAGGTTGCAACTGCGCCAAAAACCAATTTTCGAGCCCTTGCTTTACTACTTCCTCTACTTGACCTGGTTTTGGACCAAAGGTAAAGCGGTTGAGTAGGTGTAAGGCAGCTTCCTGCTCCGTTAATCCCGCTTTTTTATAGGGCATTTTAGGTGCAGGCTTTACAAATGCCATTAAAAACAAAAAGCCAAACACATATGCATACTGTATCATACGCTTAGGTGTTTGGCTTGTAGGGTTGTTATTCATATTTTGTTAGAGTATCAAAAACAGTAAAAGTTTAATGAACTCCTTTATTTTTTTGGACCGCTTAAGCGTCTGCTTTTTTGGTGGCTACTTTGTATAAAATAGCGCCCATGGCTGCAAAAAACAAAGTGCCTATTAAAAAGTATCCATTTTGAGAAACGCTGTGCACAATGCCTTCTTCTAAACTAATAGAAGCCAAAAACTTTTCACCAGCACTAGTGCCAGTTGCAAAAGCAATTAATACGCCCGCAACAGCACCACCAGCAACTAGTCCGGTTGCAAATAAAGAGCCTTTACTAAGGTCTTCCTCTTCGGCGTTAACTGCAGGTTTATTTGCTTTTTTATCTTTTGCTTCAACAATACCTCTAATGGCACCACCAATAAAAATTGGAAGCGTTGTTGCTAGTGGTAAATAAACGCCAATGGCAAAGCTTAAAGATTTGATACCACAAAGCTCCATGGTGATGGCCAAAAACACACCCACCACTACATATTGCCAATCTAGGTTTTGTGATAAAATACCTTTGATTAAAGTAGCCATCAGTGTAGCCTGAGGCGCTGGATATTTATCAGAACCAATCGCGTGCTGAATACCCTGCTGCATCATTTCGGTGGTAGGACGATCTAAAAACTTAACCGTTAATCCAATAACAATTGATGAAACAATGGCGCCTACAAAAAGTGCAATTTGTTGATTGCGCGGTGTGGCACCAACAATGTATCCACTTTTTAAATCCTGCGATGTAGCGCCTGCGTTAGCAGCTGCAATACAAATCATTCCACCTACTACAAGTACGAGTGGTTCAAAAGATTGACCGGTCCAACTTACACTTAAAAATATTAAACTTGTACCCATTACCGTTGCAATAGTCATACCACTAATAGGGTTATTAGAAGATCCAATGAGCCCTACTATGCGCGACGATACGGTTACAAATAGTGCACCAAATAAAATAACGAGTACCCCAATTAATAATTTTTGTAAAATGCTATCACCAGGTACTTGCGGCAAAACAGCAATGAGTGCAACAAGTGCTAAACTACCAAAGCCTACTACTTTTAAACTCAAATCTTTTTCGGTTCTTAATTCCGCTGCTGCACTTGGATCTTTACTAGATTGTAAAGAAGCAAAACTTCCTTTGATAGATTTTACAATCGTAGGAATGGTTTTAATGAGTGTAATGATGCCACCTGCTGTTACAGCGCCAGCACCTACTTGTCTGATATAGGCATAATAAATAGCCGCAGAGTAATCATTAAACTGATGCGTCACAGGATCCCATCCACCTTTTCCGCCTGGCTTTGCAAGATCCATTAAGTAGCCCAGTTTTACGAGTTGTGCAGCAATCACATCGGCAGGCACAAGGGTAGATAAAAGGGGAATAAACACCATCCAACTAAGTACACTACCCGCAACAAGTACGCCTGCAATTTTTGGACCAATAATATAACCAACACCCATGTACTCGGGTGTGATTTCACCACTTACTTTAGCAGAAGGAAAAAATTTATTGATTTGCTTGGTTGCATAATACGGCGTTTCTGCAATTACATGAAATACCTTTTGTAAAATGGCATACGCAAAGGCTACACCAAGTCCCCAAAATGCAGTTTTAGCAAAGTCGCCGCCTTTTTCACCGGCTTTTAAAACATCACCACAAGCCGTTCCTTCTGGGTAAGGGAGGTTTTCATGTTCATTTACAATAAGCGCTTTACGAAGTGGAATCATGAGTAATGTACCAAGGAGTCCGCCAATAATAGCAAGTATTAAAATAGTGAGGTAATTAAAATATTCGGCACTATCTGGTGATGATAAAAACAAAAAACCAGGAAGTGTAAACGCCACACCCGCCGCAATACTTTCACCAGCAGATCCTGTGGTTTGAATGATATTATTTTCTAGAATGGTTGTTTTTAAAAACTTACGTCCAAGCGTAATAGCGATAACTGCGATAGGTATAGACGCCGATACCGTAAGTCCAGCTTTTAATGCTAGATACACCGTTGCGGCACCAAAAATGACACCAAATAAACTACCTACGAGTATAGATTTTACAGTAAGCTCTTTTACGTTTTCTTCAGGTGCAATAAAGGGTTTAAAAACTTTTTTTTGCTCAGACATATAGTTGGTTTTTAGAAAAAATTAAAATGATTGGCGAAAAATTAATCCATCATGGTTTTTAATTTACGCGCAAGTAAAAATAAAATAGTTGCAGCAGCGCCAGCCATTATTACAAATAAAATAAAGAAGTCATACAAATTGGTAATGGCATAACCAGCAAAATAAGTTGTTTTACCATCTGGATATAAACTACTTAATACGCCTGCAAATTTATTGGCAAAAGCATTGGCTGTAAACCATACTGCCATTAATAAAGAAGCAAACTTAACGGGGGCTAATTTATTAAACAATGAAAGACCAATAGGCGACAAACACAATTCGCCAAAAGTGTGCATCATATACATTCCAATGAGCCAAATCATACTCACTTTAATGCCAGTTCCCACTCCTTTTACGCCAGTAGCAATCCATAAATACCCAAGTGCCAATAACATGAGACCCATGGCCATTTTAAATGGCGATGAAGGCTCACGTTTTGCTTTACCTAATTTGATCCAAATCCAAGCCACCAAAGGAGCCAGGGTTACCACAAAAATTGAATTTAAGGACTGAAAAAAACTTGCAGGCACCACATAAAACCCTAGATCACGCTGCGTATTTTCGGATGCAAAAAATGTAAGTGATGCGCCAGCTTGTTCAAAGGCACTCCAAAAAAAGATAACAAAAAAAGACACCGTAAATAAGACCGCCACTTTTTTCTTTTCTAGCACATCCAATGATGCATCAGAAAAAATAATAAAGGCAATTAAAAGAATACATGCAATTAATAACCAAAATAAATAACTCACCACATTGATATCAATATACACAAGTGCGATTGTAATTAAAGAAAGTAAAAATAGAAATCCAACCATTACCGGAATTTTCAAAAAGAATGTTGGTGCATCTTTTGGAGCATCGCCAATAGAGGCGCCATCAGCATCTACTAAATACTTTTTTTGAAAAATAATTTGTGTGATAACACTCAATAACATTGCGATTCCTCCGGCTAAAAACGCCCACTTAAAATCTCCATTGTTTCCTGTTTCACCAAAAAAACCACATACAATTGGACCTAAAGCACCACCCGTATTGATACCCATGTAAAAAATCGTGTAGGCTGCATCTATTTTTGAATCTCCTTTCTTGTATAACTGGCCCACCATACTAGAAATATTAGGTTTAAAAAAACCATTTCCTGCAATCATACATCCTAGGCCTGTATAAAAAAGTGGCATCGCTAAAGCCGCATTGTCATAATAGTGGCCGCAAAAGAACAAAATAAATTCTCCAATAGCCATCACCAATGCCCCAGCAATAATTGATCGCTTGTTTCCCCAATAACGGTCTGCAATATATCCGCCAAATAATGGGGTTAAATACACAAGGCCGGTATAACTTCCATAAACCTGCGAAGCAGCATCCTGATCAAATGCCATGGCTTTTACCAAAAAAAGCACCAGTATGGCGCGCATCCCATAGTAATTAAATCGCTCCCACATTTCCGTTCCAAACAAGAACCATAATCCTTTAGGATGCCCGTTTTGAGAATTGTTTTCCATGATCTTTTAAAATTTTGTGTTTCGTAAAAATAGTTAATTTTATTTAACCTTAAAATTTGATTCGTATTATTCCCTTCAATGTTCATTAATATTCATTCTCACAATCACTCCCAAAGCGACTTTCAAATAACTCTATATGACTTACAGGGTGATAAACCATTGTTATTTTCAATTGGTATTCATCCATGGGATGCCCAAGAGTTTGAGTTAAATTCTAAATTTTTAGAATATGCTATTCTTCTATTAAACGAAGATCATCGTGTTTTTACATCATCAGTGTAGGATTAAGAAATCGAACAATAGAGGAAAAATATACGTAAAACATTTGGTTATTAGGTTGTTAATTTGGTTTTTAAAATAAA
>ENA-ORFA01000616-ORFA01000616.1-marine-metagenome-genome-assembly--contig:-NODE-616-length-14957-cov-3.768817_pt1 | contig 14957 bp, 15 predicted proteins | sample MGYA00248621_ERZ508587 | MGnify/ENA primary metagenome ERZ508587 (study PRJEB26250, sample SAMN06266239) | marine metagenome | isolation source: Columbia River Estuary | place: USA:Columbia River Estuary... | reverse complement strand
TCGCCTCTCTTGTTCCTCCCGCGGTCACAAGAATTCGTTTACCTTTGAGGTCTTGAACATTGCCAGTTATGTCATCAAATCTTTCAATAATTGCTGGCACTTCAGGGAATCGGCCAGGACCAATATCTTTGCCGGTGAGTCTTCCAACATCTGGATCCATGATCATGAAACCGCGTGAGCGTAACGTTGCTACATTCGCAACAGTTGCGGGATCAAGCCACATCGAAGGATGCATCGCTGGTACTAACATTTTTGGTACATCAGAAGCTAAAACTAAGTTTGTAAGCAGATCATCGGCGCGACCAGCCGCAAGACGAGCGATGAGATCAGCTGTTGCAGGTGCAATCAGAAAGAAATCTGCCGCTTCTGCCAAAGCAATATGTGGCACGGTGTGGACGTTTTCCCACACTTGAGTATTTACTGGACGACCAGATAGTGCTTCCCATGTTGCCTTGCCGACAAAATTCAACGACGAAGGCGTCGGTACTACAGTGATTAGATATCCGCGATCTTGTAGGCGACGCAGCAATTCACAGGATTTATAAGCTGCGATTCCTCCACCAACGCCGAGTACAACTTCACGGCCGATTAGTGACATGTGAAAGGTTTTAAGCTGTTGGTTCGAGGTTTTCGATTGTTAGAAGACCTTCATTGATTTCGCGAAGTGCGATTGAAAGAGGCTTCTCGTGCACATGTGTTTCCACTAGAGGTCCTACATATTCAAGTAGTCCTTCTCCAAGTTGTGAGTAATAAGCGTTGATCTGACGAGCGCGCTTTGCAGCGTATAGAACAAGACTGTACTTCGAGCCGCTCTTATCTAGAAGTTCGTCAATCGGTGGATTAGTGATTCCATCCATGGTTTACCCCGCTTCATTGATCAATACTGAATTAATAACAACCTATTAATTATGGGCTAACTCTATCAGTTTCCCGACCACGGTCTCGACCTGGTCATTTATCAGGACTACATCAAAAAATGATGCTGCAGCGAGCTCTTCTTGGGCCAATTTCAGGCGTTCCGCTCTTCTTTCAGGGCTATCAGTGCCCCGACCTTCAAGTCGAGCCACTAACTCCTCCCACGTCGGAGGCTCTAGGAACACAAGAACCGATTGAGGTAAATGTGCTTTGACTTGTTTAGCCCCTGCGATCTCAATTTCCAAAAGAACATTTCTACCAAGTAGCAGAGCCTGTTCAACCTTCTCCTGCGGAGTCCCATATCGATTTCCTGCAAACTCGGCCCACTCTAGGAACTCGTCAGCTTTAATCATCCGCGTAAATTCATCATTACTCACAAAAAAGTAATCTTCGCCATTGACTTCATTGTTTCTTGGGTTTCTAGTTGTCGCACTAATGCTGACCCAAAAATCTCCGACCTCGCGTAGTTTTTGAGCAACAGTGCTCTTACCAACACCGCCGGGACCGGAAAGTACTAGTAGCTTGCCGGGCTTGATCGCGTGTTCTGATTTCATAAACTCCTCACGCAACTGCTTTATCTGAAGGCGACCCAATCCCTGAATTCTACGTGAAGGAGAGATATTCAAACGCTCCATAAGAGATTGTGCCCGTACTTTCCCAACACCTGACAACGATTCAAGTAACTCTTTTACTCGCATCTTGGCAACTGCTTCGTCGCTCTTTGCTATTTCTAGAATAGTATCGACAGAAAATTCGCCATTCTTTATCTTTAGCTTGACCTCAGCTCGACGCTTTCTAGCAACTGCGGCTTTAAGCAACGCTTGCTGGCGCTGCTCGGGCGTCAACTGCGGAGGTAATCCCATGTGATAAATCTAGCCTTTAATCTAGATAAGTTCGGAAGCAATGTGAGCGGCTCGATCACGCATAGCCGCTGCACCTGCGCTCCAACTTTGGGTAATTGGACGACCAATTACAACCAAGTTTGCTCCAATAGTAATGGCAGCTTTTGGCGTCATGGTCCTCATCTGATCATCCGCTACCGCAGAGTCAGCCGGTCGAACACCTGGAGTAATGATGATTGGAGTTGAACCGACCGCGGCTCGTATCGCGGCGATTTCCAAAGGTGAGCACACGATCGCCCCCGCACCAGCTGCTACGGCAATTTTTGCCAACGCAACTGCTGAATCAAGGGCGTTGTTTCTAAAACCAATATGAGTCACATCCTCTTCTGACAAAGAGGTCAAGATCGTAACTCCCGTTATATGAGTCCCTGGTGAAGATTCAACTGCTGCCTTAATCATTGCGGGACCACCAGATGCGTGAACAGTTAAGTAGCGAGGCGCTAGATGCGATACCGCTTTAGCAGCTCCACTTACGGTGTGTGGAATGTCGTGAAGCTTCAGGTCAAGGAAAATCTCAGCATCAGTAACATCCTTTATAGCTTTTACGCCATCACTACCAAAAGACAAAAAGAACTCTAGTCCAAGTTTGTATACAGAGACATAGTCCTGCGTCGCCTTTACCCATTCAATGGCCGTTGCTAACTCTGGAGTATCAACGGCAAGAACAATAGGTGCTTTAGACATTATCTTGTTCCACTTCTGGTCTGTGCGCATAACCAATTGCCTGCTTAAGTGAAGTAAATCCACGATCAATCAACAATTGCTTGAGTTCGGTTTGAATTTTCATTATTGCAGTTGGATTGCCGAAACTTGCTGTGCCGATTGAAACTCCACTTGCTCCAGCCAAGATCATCTCTAAGGCATCCTTGCCGGAGGCGACGCCACCCATTCCTAGAATAGGAACTTGTGGGAGTGCCGCGTGTACTTGATATACGGCGCGAACCGCGATCGGACGAATTGCTGGTCCCGATAAGCCGCCAGTCTTGCCACCTAGATGTGGACGCATGGTGTCAACATTAATTACCATGCCGAGAACAGTATTGATTAATGCCAAAGCATCTGCACCTGCATCTACAACACCCCGTGCTATAGCCACTAAATCTGTTACATCAGGAGAAAGCTTTGCAATTATTGGAAGTTCTCCCCCGATTGTTCGCCTCACGCCGTCGATAACACGTCGGGAGGCTTCAGGGTCGCACGCAAAAACTAAGCCACGATTTTCAACATTTGGGCAGGAAATATTGACTTCGATTGCACTGATGCCTGATACGGAGCGTAATTTTCGCGCAAGAGTTGAATACTCTTCTACAGTCTCACCAGCGATTGAAACAATGATGCGTGCCTTTTGCTCGAGCAAGTAAGGAATATCTTTTGCTATGAAGGCATCTATCCCCGGGCCCTGCAAACCTATTGAATTGAGCATCCCACTTGGAGTCTCAGCCATACGTGGGGTTGCTCGTCCAGTCCGCACCTTCGACATGACCGATTTGGTAACTACTCCGCCCATCTCACGCAAAGGAAAAAATTGCGCCAACTCCCGACCAGAACTGGCACATCCGCTAGCGGTAAATGTTGGAGCCGGAAACCAAGTATTTCCAATTGTTGTTGAAAAATCTAAACTGGTCACAATTGCTTACCAACCAAACTCCACTGCACTTTAGATCCATCCATTACGGGACCATCGATACATGAACGCAGCATCGACACAGTTCCATCTTCATTTTCAACTGGAAGAACACAGGTCATGCACACTCCGATACCACAAGCCATCGCCTCTTCAACCGCGCATTGATGCACAACAGAGAGCGAATCGGTGATTTTGGTTATCGCAGACAACATCGCCATCGGTCCGCAAGAATAGACAACGGCGATATCTAAATCTTTAATTATTTCGGCGATCGGGTCGGTAACCCGTCCAGCCTGACCCATGGAACCATCTTCAGTGTAAATCCGCATTGAATTGACAGCCCGCTTGCCCTCCATCGGTGCATAGATCTTTGAAGCAGTACTTGCACCGAGCAACATATCGACTCTGCAACCACGGGCATTTAAGACTTCGGCTAATCCAAACAATGGAGCTGACCCATACCCGCCACCGACTAGTAAAACTGAAACTGGTTCTGTAGGAATTCCAAAAGCTGTTCCAAGAGGGGCAACAATATCTAGAACTACGCCTTCTCCTTGTGCACATAGCCACTTACTGCCTTGACCATGTGGAGCAGCAATAATCTCCATAGTTCCACCAAATGTGGAGTTAACTGACACGCGCGAAATTGCAAAGGCGCGACGCAAAATCATGCTTGAAGAATCTCCGCCAACATTAATGGCTACGAAGTTTCCAGGTTTACATAGGTTGGCAAGATCACCGATGTTAATAATTATCTGGTGGTATTGGCCAACCTTTTTGTTGCTGACGATAGGGGCAAGTAGTTGCGCCGCACTTTTGTTTATCTGGGACATTTATGCCAACCACTCTTGCAATGACTTGATACTGAGCGGGCTGCTTTGCTGAAATGTAATCGCATCTACGGCTGCACTGAATCCAGCAGTTGTAGTGATGCAAGGGATGGAACGTTGTACAGCAGCGGTTCTAATGGCCCAACCATCCGCACGTGTTCCACGGCCAACAGGAGTATTGATCACCAAATCAATTTCGCCAGCATTAATAATGTCAACGATTGTTTTCTCACCCATTGCGCCAGTTCCCTCAGAGTTTTTGCGGACTGGAGTGCACTCTATACCGTGCTTTTGTAAGAAGAGCGCTGTTCCGTCAGTTGCGAGAATGCGGAAACCTAGATCTGAAAATCCCTTAGCGGGTTCGATACCTGTGGCTTTGTCCTTGTCGGCCAAGGAGATAAACACTGTGCCAGAAATTGGCAAGGGTCCGAATGCGGCTATCTGACTTTTAGCGTAACTCTCACCAAATGTTGGAGAGATTCCCATTACTTCACCCGTCGAGCGCATCTCAGGTCCTAGAACTGCGTCAACGCCTCGTCCATCGGTTCGACGGAAACGGTTCCATGGAAGCACCGCCTCTTTGACAGAAATTCCCTTAGCAATTCCATCTCCGCTAGATGGGAGCAAACCCTCTGCACGTAGCTCTGCAATCGTTGCACCTAATGAAATTCTTGCAGCAGCTTTAGCTAACGGCACACCCGTTGCCTTACTCACAAACGGAACAGTTCTAGAAGCGCGTGGATTAGCTTCTAAAACATAGAGTGAATTGTCGGCTATCGCGAATTGAATATTAATGAGCCCACGAACATCAACGCCACGAGCGATTTTCTCTGTTGCAATTCGAATTTCAGTTCGTTGCTCATCCGTTACGGTCATAGATGGAAGCACGCAGGCACTATCACCACTGTGAATTCCAGCCTCTTCAATGTGTTCCATTACTCCCCCAAGGAAGAGTTCATGACCATCAAAAAGGGCATCAACATCAATTTCTATTGCATTATCAAGAAATCTATCGACTAATACAGGATGATCTGGAGTTATATCAGTTGCTCGAGTGATGAATCCCCCAAGGGCAGCATCATCATAAACAATTTCCATGCCACGACCACCCAGGACAAAGGATGGACGAACCAATACTGGATATCCGATTTCATGAGCGATTGTCGTTGCCTCTAATTGAGATGACGCCATTCCAAACTGAGGCGCTGTTAGACCTTGCTCTGCCAAGATATTTCCAAATGCACCGCGCTCTTCTGCCAAATTAATTGCTTCTGGTGAAGTTCCAAGAATTGTTACCCCATTGGCTTTTAATCCAGCTGCTAAACCGAGTGGAGTTTGTCCTCCCAATTGAGTGATTACACCAAGGACAGGACCAGCCTGAGTCTCTGCATGAACAACTTCAAGTACATCTTCTAGAGTGAGCGGTTCAAAATAGAGTCGATTACTGGTGTCATAATCTGTAGAAACTGTCTCCGGATTGCAATTGATCATAATTGTTTCGAAACCAGCTTCGCGCAAAGTAAATGATGCGTGAACACAGGAGTAATCAAATTCGATTCCTTGCCCAATGCGATTTGGTCCACTTCCCAGAATAATCACCGCAGGTGTTGTTCGTGGACGAACTTCTGTCTCTTCTTCGTAACTTGAGTAGTGATATGGCGTAAAAGCTTCGAACTCTGCAGCACATGTATCAACAGTCTTATAGACAGGTCTAATACCTAGATGGTGACGTGCCTTTCGTACCTCTTCCTCGGTGACCCCGCGTAATAGCGCAATCTGAGCATCTGAGAAGCCTTGCATTTTGGCAGTACGCAGTAGATCCTTTGAAAGTTCGCCAGGTTGAGCAATGACAGCTGCTTGTTCATTAATAATTTCAATCTGACGTAGATACCAACGATCGATCTTGGTTGCTTCATAGACCTGCTCAATACTTGCACCAGCCCACATAGCTTTCTGAACCTGTTGCAGTCTGTATTCAGTAGGAATCTTCATAGACTGCAAAAGAGATGACAGTTCTGACTCAGATATTGCAGGCCAAGAAAAAATTGCTTCTTTACGTTCTAGGGATCTAAGAGCCTTCATGAGTGCTTCTGAAAAAGAGCGACCTATAGCCATTGCTTCGCCAACGCTCTTCATAGTTGTGGTGAGGCGTGGATCGGCATCAGCAAACTTCTCAAAGGCAAAACGCGGAACCTTTACGACTACGTAATCAAGAGTTGGCTCAAATGAGGCTGGCGTGACTTTGGTAATGTCATTTTGAATTTCATCTAACGTGTATCCAATTGCCAACTTTGTTGCGATCTTGGCTATTGGGAATCCAGTTGCCTTTGATGCCAGTGCACTCGACCGGGAAACACGTGGATTCATTTCAATAACAATGATTCGCCCATTATCCGGATTAACAGCAAATTGGATGTTGCAGCCCCCAGTATCAACGCCCACCTCTCGGATGATGTCCATCGAGAGATCACGTAACTTTTGGTACTCAACATCTGTCAGTGTCATTGCCGGGGCTACAGTTATCGAATCTCCTGTATGGACACCCATGGGATCTAGGTTCTCAATAGAACACACTATTACAACGTTATCTTTACGATCACGCATAACTTCGAGCTCATACTCTTTCCAACCAATTATTGATTCCTCAAGAAGTACTTCGGAGGTGGGACTATGTCGCAATCCAGCGCCTGCAATTTGTCGCAACTCTGCTTCATTGAATGCAATTCCAGATCCGAGGCCACCCATAGTGAAGGAAGGACGAACCACTACTGGGTAATTAAGAACAATGACCGCTTCCATGATCTCTTCCATGGTGTGACAAATTTTGGATTTGGCTGATTCTCCGCCAACTTTCTCTACAATCACTCGGAACAACTCACGATTTTCGCCTCGATTAATGGCATCAACATCTGCACCGATAAGGCGCACACCATACTTCTTCAGCGTTCCTCGTTCATACAAACCAATTGCAGCATTAAGTGCCGTCTGGCCACCTAGGGTTGCTAAAACAGCATCTGGCTTTTCATGGGCGATGATTCGCTCAATAATCTCTGGAGTGATCGGTTCGATATATGTTGCATCTGCAAACTCAGGGTCGGTCATAATCGTTGCTGGGTTAGAATTGATCAGAATTACGCGAATACCTTCGGCACGAAGAACTCGACACGCTTGTGTTCCTGAGTAATCAAACTCGCACGCCTGACCAATAACAATTGGCCCGCTTCCGATTACTAAAACACTTTTGATCGTCGTATCAAGACCCATTACGCATGTACCTTCTTTGACATCAGATCAACGAAGCGATCAAACAAATACGAAGCATCATGTGGACCAGCAGCAGCTTCTGGGTGGTATTGAACAGAAAAAGCTGGCCTATCTAGAAGTTGAAGTCCCTCAACTACTCCGTCATTGAGACACACGTGAGTAACTTCCCCACGACCAAATACTGTTGAGAACTCTGCATCCGTTGGTGCTTTCACGGCAAAACCATGATTATGGGCGGTGATTTCAACCTTGCCCGTGTTCTTATCCATCACCGGCTGATTTATTCCTCGATGACCAAACTGCAATTTATACGTCTCAAAACCCAAAGCTCGACCAAGAATCTGATGACCGAAACAAATTCCAAAAAGAGGAACTTCGGCTAAGAGCAGCTCACGGACTACATCAATGACATCGGTCATTGATGAAGGATCACCAGGACCGTTTGATAAAAAAACCCCATCTGGCTTAACTGCCAATATCTCTGCCGCTGATGAATCAAATGGCATGACATGTACTTCCACACCACGTTCACCTAGTGCGCGCGGTGTGGCACCTTTAATACCGAGATCTAGGGCAGCAACTGTGAACTTTTTCTTACCAACTGCTGGAATCACCACAACTTGTGGGGTTGAAACATCGCGCACTAGATACGCACCGGTCATCGCCTCTGCCTTACGCACTTCAACAACCATTTCTTCTCGAGAAAGTTCTAAACCGGAAAAAATGCCAACACGCATTGAGCCACGATCACGTAGGTGCCGAGTGATCGCGCGCGTATCGACCCCTTGAATTCCAACGATTCCTTGAGCAATTAATTCGGTTTCCAAATTATTTTGAGAACGCCAATTAGATGTAACCGAAGATGGATTGCGAACAACAAATCCAGCTACCCAGATTTGTGCCGATTCGTTATCAGCATCATTTACTCCAGTATTACCAATATGTGGCGCCGTCATAATCACAACCTGCTTGTGATAGGACGGGTCCGTCAGCGTTTCTTGATAGCCAGTCATCCCAGTTTGAAAAACAGCTTCACCGAACGTCTTTCCAGTTGCAGCCCATGAAGTACCTTCAAATATTCGACCATCATCTAGGACAAGAAATGCACTTGCCATTACTTGCCTCCAGTCGAAGAAACGATGCCGTTGCTATATGTTGCTTTACCTTTAAAGAAGGTATGTGTGATCACACCAGGCAATTCGTGGCCATGGTATGGAGTATTAGATGACTTTGATAGAACTAAATCGCGGTCTACAGTCCATTTTTTGGTTGGATTGATCACAACAAGATTTGCTATGGAACCCACTACTAATGGCTGACCATGTTTTTCATATCCACCTATTCGGGCTGGTGCAATCGACATACGATCGGCAACTTGGACCCAATTCATCAAACCTGTGTCAATCATGGTTTTTTGAACGATTGAAAGTGCAGTCTCTAACCCCAACATTCCAAAGGCTGCTTCCTGCCATTCGCACTCTTTAGACTCTGTTGGGTGCGGTGCATGATCCGTCGCAACAATATCAATCGTGCCATCGGCGAGAGCTTCTCGCAGGGCGTGCACATCAGATTCTGTGCGCAAAGGTGGATTCACTTTGTAGACAGGATCATAAGAACTTGCTAAATCATCTGTTAAAAGTAGGTGGTGCGGTGTTACCTCTGCCGTTACATCGATCCCTCGTGCCTTTGCCCAACGAATGATCTCCACACCACCTGCGGTTGTTAGGTGACAGATATGTAAACGTGACTTCACATGGTCAGCAAGCAAGACATCGCGCGCAATGATTGCCTCTTCTGCAACGGCTGGCCAACCTTTAAGACCTAAGCGCGCAGAGATCTCTCCCTCATTCATCTGAGATCCAATAGTCATACGAGGATCTTGCGCATGCTGTGCGATCACTCCCCCAAATTTCTTAATGTATTCAAGGGCTCTTCGCATCACTAAGGGGTCTGAAACACAGTTTCCATCATCACTAAATACCCGGACACGGGCAACTGAATCTGCCATTGCGCCAATTTCAGACAGCGATTCACCCTTTAAGCCTTGAGTGACCGCTCCTATTGGAAAGACATCTAGCAGACCTGCTTCTTGACCTAATCTATAAACCTGCTCAACAACGCCAGCCGTATCTGCAACTGGTGATGTATTTGCCATAGCAGAAACTGCAGTAAAGCCACCTTTGACGCCTGCACTACTTCCACTCAAAACAGTCTCTGCATCTTCTCGCCCAGGTTCACGCAAATGCGTATGCAGATCAACAAGGCCAGGGAGCACAACACAATCTTTTCCATCAATCACAGTGTGAGCTTCACCTTTAAATCCAGAACCTACTGAGGCAATAACCCCGTTAGAGATAGATATATCGGCCTTCTTACCATCAGGTAATGAAGCACCCTTAATTAAGAAATCTGCAGTCGTCATCTAGTTGCTCCCAACTTCTAAGGCTCCACCAGCAAGCAGGACATACAAAATTGCCATTCGAACACTCACGCCATTTGTTACTTGTTCAGTAATTACCGATCGCGCACTGTCGGCAACTTCAGCAGAGATTTCTAAACCGCGGTTCATCGGGCCTGGGTGCATAACTATTGCCCCTGACTTCATGTTTGCCATGCGTTCTCCATTTAAGCCGAAGTATCGTGAATACTCTCTGGCGTTCGGGAAAAATAGGTCAGACATTCTCTCCTGTTGCACGCGAAGCATCATTACGACATCAACATGTGGAATCACAGCGTCGAAATCGTATGAAACAGTTGCTGGCCAGTTCTGGATTCCAACGGGAAGCAAGGTTGGCGGTGCGACCAAAGTTACCTTCGCTCCCAACATTGAAAGTAACAAGACATTAGAGCGAGCAACTCGTGAATGCAGGATGTCTCCGACTATTGCAACATTCAGTCCTGATAAGTCACTTCCGCCCATCCCTAAATGCTTTCGGATAGTGAATGCATCCAATAGTGCTTGGCTCGGATGTTCATGTGTTCCATCACCAGCATTAACAACACTTCCAGACATCCATTCAGAGTCAGCTAATCGTTGTGCAGCACCTGAAGCAGGATGTCGTATTACAACCGCGTCAGCCCCCATTGCCTGGAGTGTCATAGCAGTGTCTTTGAGCGACTCACCCTTGCTCACACTTGAGCCCTTCGCAGAAAAGTTGATCACATCTGCTGAAAGTCGTTTCGCTGCTGCCTCAAAGGAGATACGAGTGCGAGTGGAATCCTCAGCAAATAGGTTCACTATTGTTCGACCGCGCAACGTTGGCAGTTTCTTCACTGCGCCATCACTCACACGAGCTAACTCAGTAGCTGTATCTAGAATCGAGATAGCTTCAGGCTTACTGAGGTCAGAGATCGATAAGAGGTGTTTCATTATTCTGCCTCCTCTTCAATTGTTACTTCATCTCGACCGTCAATCTCACTTAGAAGCACTTTGACCGATTGATTCTTTGAAGTAGGTAGGTTCTTGCCAATGAAATCAGCTTTAATTGGAAGTTCGCGGTGACCACGATCAACTAGAGCAGCTAACTGCACAGTGCGTGGACGACCAATTTCTCCGAGCGCATCAAGTGCGGCTCTGATTGTTCTACCTGAAAACAAAACGTCATCAACCAGAATCACATCCTTGCCCTCGATTCCAGATGTCGGAATCTTGGTCGGCATGATTGCTCGCGGCGGGCGCATTCTTAAGTCATCTCTAAACAAGGTGATGTCTAGGGTGCCAGTTGGTACTTCGGCACCTTCTATCGAAGTGATAATCGATGAGATGCGTGTGGCGATGTGAGCACCTCTGGTAGGAATGCCCAATAAAACAATGTTTGTTGAGCCTTGATTCTTCTCAAGGATCTCGTGGGAAATGCGGGTCAACGCACGTGTAATGTCTTGTGCGGACAGGGCTACGCTCATGTAAATCTCCTTTCCCACCTCTCAGGATGGGTCGTTAAAGGATGCAGGGCAGATACTAGCACCGACCAGGAGTGCCTGTGGATATCAAAATCATGAGGTGTCGTGCTGGGAATATGGTCTGAGACATGGAAACCATTCACGCTCAAACTCAAATAGAAACACTTCAAACACGTATCCGCCTCATTCGGGAATCACGCCACCTGACTCTTACCCAGGCCGCAAAACTTTCCAAAGGGCAGATTACTGCGATCGCACTCGGCTCCTATGAACGAGGAGACAGGTCAGTAAGTGCCCGTAAGTTGATAACGATCGCAAACGTATATGAGGTGCCAATATCTGAGCTATTTGAAGCGCCACGAAATTTCATGCCGGAAGAACGCATAAGTATCGATTTACGAAAGATCCTTACAACTGCCAACCCGGTTGCGCAAAAGATTACAGAGGTACTCAGAAACATTGCCCGCATGCGAGGAGACTGGAATGGAGAAGTAATGTCGCTGCGAGCACAAGACATCAATAGCTTTCAAGTCTTTACTGGATTATCGACAGCCGAAATCAAACAGGTTATTGCCGACTACCAATTTCCTAGATCGAAATAGTGTCTTTGATACTAGCTATGCGCCCAAGAACACCGTGGATGTATTTTGAGGAATCATCACTTGAAAGCTCCTTGGCTAAATCCAATGCCTCGTCAATTGCAACACTTGTAGGCACGGCCGTAGACCATAAAATCTCATAGATGCCAAGACGCAAAATATTGCGATCAACCGCTGGCAAACGATCCATATCCCAACCTTGTGCATAGGTTGTAATCAATTCATCTATTTTGCGACGATTATCGGAGACACCGTTAACTAACTCCCGGGTGTATTCGCGAATTGGACGTGCATCAGGACCCTCTGATGGGACATCGCGTTCAAGTAGAGTTGTTACCAAGTCAGTTCCTCGGATATCTGTTTCGTACAGTAAATCCAAAGCTTGCTTACGCGCCTTACTTCGAGCAGACACTAGTTAGCGCGACCCTGGTATGACCCATCACGTGTGTCAACCAATACAACTTCATCTTGCTTAATGAATAGTGGAACCTGAATCTCAATGCCAGTTTCAACAGTAGCCGGCTTAGTTCCACCAGACGAACGATCTCCTTGGATTCCAGGCTCTGTGTAAGTGATTTTTAGTGGGACTGATGCCGCAAGTTCAATGTACAAAGGATTACCTTCATTAACAGCAACTATAGCTTCGGTGTTTTCCAACATGTAATTAGCGGCATCTCCAACTGTGGCTGCACTAATAGTCATTTGGTCGTAGGTCTTTGTATCCATGAACACGAAGTCATCGCCCTCTTTGTAAAGGTACTGCATTTCGCGCTTTTCTAGGATTGCAATATCGATCTTTACGCCAGCGTTATAGGTACGGTCAACAACTTTTCCGCTAAGAACCGACTTGAGCTTGGTGCGAACGAAAGCTGGACCTTTACCTGGCTTTACATGTTGGAATTCAACAACTGTCCAGAGTTGACCTTCGATATCAAGTGTCATTCCATTTTTTAGATCATTTGTTGATGCCACAGCTAATCCACCCGCTCTTTATCTATTTGGTTTATGTAAAAAGTAATCGAAGGGGTAAGGATACCTGCTCCGAAGGGGTGCTTTGTTACTTAGTTACGAGATTTTGCATCGCAATGATGGCCAAAACGTAGGAATTTGGCCCAAATCCTCCGATAGTTCCATTGGCAACACCAGATATTACAGAGGTGTGCCGGAACTCTTCTCGAGATAGCGGGTTAGAAAGATGAACTTCAATCAAAGGAGACTTCACTAACTCAGCCGCATCACGTATTGCATATGAGTAATGAGTAAAGGCTGCTGGGTTAATAATCACCGGCAACTTCTTATCTGCGGCCTCGTGCAACCAGCCAATAATTGTTGCCTCGTCATCACTTTGACGGACATCTGCTTCAAACCCGTGCTTGCTTGCTGCAATCTCTATCATCGACTCTAATTCACCGTAATTAAGGTCTCCATAAATAGAAGAGTCACGTATATCTAACCGCGACAGATTGGGACCATTGATTACGAGTAACTTCATGAGCTAATTCTCTCATAGGCAGCATCTAGTTCGGCGGAGGTTAAATCTTCAAGGCGAATAGTCGAACCGATGCCATTTAGTGCAACAAATCGGATCGTAGTTCCGCGGGCTTTCTTGTCCAAAGCCAACAACGGTACAAGTTTTTGCCATGCTTGCCGATCAAAGGTTATCGGCAATTGATATGCCGACAATAGTGATCGATGTAGATCAAGCTCTGCATCAGTAATCAGCCCACGGTAAGCAGCCAATTCAGCTGCATAAACCAAACCAATCGCCACGGCTTCGCCATGACGCAGTAGATATTTGGCATAGATCTCAATTGCATGACCAAGTGTGTGACCATAATTCAACGCCTCACGAGCAAAACTCTCCTTGAAATCTGAAGAAACAACCGCTGCCTTGACACCCACTGCTCTATGAATCAAATCAGCCATAACATCAGAGTTCTTACGCAACGAAGCAACTGAATGGTCAGCAGCTAGGGCAAGAATTTTAGGATCTGCAATGAAGCCACACTTGAGCACTTCAGCCATGCCTGCAGAAAAATCCCGATCAGATAGCGTCTGTAAGAAATTGGTGTCAATTAAAACTGCTGTTGGGGAGTGAAAAGCACCTATCAAATTCTTACCATAATCCGAATTAATCCCTGTTTTACCGCCTACCGCGGCATCAACCATTCCAGCTAGAGATGTTGGCACCGCAATCCAATCAACACCACGAAGCCAAGATGCAGCGGCGAAACCTGCTAAATCCGTGATTGCTCCCCCGCCAATCCCAACAATTAAATCAGAACGAGTAAAACCAGCAGCACCAAGCCAGTTCCAGACCTTATTGAGAGTTTCGATGTTTTTCGCATCTTCCCCGTCTGGTACTTCGAAAACATGAAGTTCTGAATCAAGTCCTCTTAATCCAGTTAAATCCGGAGAAAAACCCTTCGAAACAATCACAGCTACTCGAGCACGCCCAGCAAACAATGCCGCAAGTTGCGTGTACCACGAATTTGTCAAAGAAATCGAATAAGAACGTTCGGCATCAACTGTAATGATGGTCATCGTAAGTTCGATTCAATAATGGCAATTATTTCATCCACAGTCATGTCATCAACTTTAATAGATTGCGTAGCTAGTTTCTCGTAAATCGGCCTTCTCTGATCAGAAAGTGCCTGCCATTGTGCACGTGGATTGCCAAGAAGCAATGGACGATCACGATTAAATCCAACCCGCGGCGCGGCGGTTGCAAGAGCTACGTCTAAGAAAACAATCGTCGAGTCTGACGCGACTAATGCGTCTTGAGCCGGTTGAGAAATCGGAGCACCACCACCAAGGCTGATGACCGCTGATGTTTCCTCTAAAACTTCCTTCAATGTTTCAAACTCAACATTACGGAAATACTCTTCACCGTTATCTACAAAGAGATCGGTTATCTTCT
>ENA-ORFA01000615-ORFA01000615.1-marine-metagenome-genome-assembly--contig:-NODE-615-length-14958-cov-3.450171_pt1 | contig 14958 bp, 18 predicted proteins | sample MGYA00248621_ERZ508587 | MGnify/ENA primary metagenome ERZ508587 (study PRJEB26250, sample SAMN06266239) | marine metagenome | isolation source: Columbia River Estuary | place: USA:Columbia River Estuary... | reverse complement strand
GCCGCCGTGGGCTTATCGATCTACTTTGTCCTCGCCGTTGGGGCTCACATCCGAGTGAAGGATCGCCTCAAGGGAATTCTTCCAGCCATTGTCATGCTCGCAATCAGCGCTGCAACTCTTGCAACTTCCCTCTAAGTCATCTGATCTGTGCGACTCGCCTAGCTGATCAACTGCGCTTCAGCTCGGTGACGACGCCACCAGCGACACGCACGATGTCATTCGGGTTTGCACCAAAGTTGTCATTCCACGTTCCCGCAGCAGCCCACACCTCGTCGTATTGCAACAAGTCGGGATCAACGAACACTCGTAGTTGAGTGCTGTGACCAAAGGGAGGCACGCCACCAATTGGATAACCAGTTGCATCGCGTACCGCGTCGGCATCAACACGCGCACACTTTGCGCCGCCTGCAGCAGCGGCAAGTTTTTTCTCATCAAGCTGATTTGATCCGCTCACCAAAGCCATCACAATTTCGCTGTCAACCCCAAATACCAAACTCTTCACAATTTGACCAACAGACACACCAATTGCGGCCGCAGCATCTGCCGCAGTCTTGGTGCCCTCAGGAAATCGCTTGGTGGTGATCTCGAGCCCACGTTCACGCGCTGCTTCCATCACTCGCAAAACATTTGGATGAATATCGCTCATGTTGCACTCCCCTTCACTATTGCATTGATCGAATCTGCAAGTCGATGATCGCGAGCAGTCACCGTCCGGCCCTTGTCATGGCTGCATAAGTTGATTTCAACGATGTTCCAAGAGTTAGACCAATCAGGGTGATGATCTTGCTCTTCTGCAAGCACAGCAACTTTGGTCATGAACTCAAATGCTTCGCCGAAGTTGGCAAATTCAAATTTGCGATACAGCGAATTATCTTTTTCAACCCAACCCAATGTCATGGGTTACTAGTTTGCCACTTCCGAGTATGCAGCGTAACCGTTGCGCTCAAGATCGTCAGCCAACTCTGGCCCACCGCTCTTGACAATACGACCCTTTGCCAAAATGTGCACAAAGTCTGGTTTGAGTTGCTCAAACATGCGGCTGTAGTGAGTAATTACCAACACGCCCAGATCTGATTCCTTTGTTGCGTCCTCAACACGCTGAGCACAATCACGCAGCGCATCGATATCAAGACCCGAGTCGAGCTCGTCGATAATTGCAATGCGTGGTTGCAGCACTGCGAGTTGCAATGTCTCGTTGCGCTTCTTTTCGCCACCAGAGAAATCGACGTTGACTGCACGATGCACAAGTTCGGTATCAAAGCCAATGCGTGCTGCTTCTGTCGCAATTGTCTTTGTGAGGTCTGGAAGTGAACCACTGCGAGCCTTGAGCGCTTCGCTCAGCACGTCGTCGAGCTTGACACCAGGAACTTCAGTTGGATACTGCATCACCAAATGCAACCCTGCCACTGCGCGCTCCCAAGTTGCCATCGCAAGCACATCCTTGCCATCGAGCAGCACCTGTCCACCAGTGATTGTGTAACCCGGCTTACCCATGATGGCTGCCGAAAGCGTCGACTTGCCCGCGCCGTTAGGGCCCATCACTGCATGCACTTCACCAGACTTAATGGTGAGCGTGATGCCGTTAAGAATTTGTGTGTCGCCAACCGACACCTGCAAGTCGCGAATCTCGAGCGTGGTCATTGTGCACTCTCCACTGTGATCATGACGTTGCCATCGACAACAGTCGCTGCATAAACAGGCACCGCTTGTGTGGCAGGAAGCGTGTTGGGCATGCCGTTCACCAAACTAAATGCGCTCCCGTGCTTAAAACACTCGAGCTCTTTGGTGTCGCACAACACTTCGCCTTCAGACAGCGATACATCTGCGTGGCTGCACTTGTCACCAATTGCATACACGGCATCGTCAATGCGCACGACAGCAATGTTGCGGCCTTCAACAGCGAACTTGCGAACCTGACCCGACGCAATGTCGGCGAGCGCACAAACCTTGACAGCACTCATGCGTTGCTCCCCAACTTGGCAATCACTTTGGCGCGAATGCCCTCAATGAATTCTGATTTTGGAAGTCGCTCGATGACCTCATCGAAGAATCCGAACACCACCAAACGTTCAGCAATCTCTGGCGGCACTCCGCGGCTCTCCAAATAGAAGCGCTGTTCGTCATCGATCGGGCCAACGGTTGATGCATGGCTGCACTTGACATCGTTTGTCTCGATCTCGAGGTTTGGCACGCTCTCGGCCCATGCGCCATGCGACAACGTGAGGTTGCGATTGGTTTGAAACGCTTCGGTCTTCGTTGCGTTTTCTGAAATCTTGATGAGGCCTGTGTACACGCTCTTTGCCGTGTCTTTCACTGCACCCTTAAACAACAAGTCGCTGCGTGTGCGCGGTGCTTCGTGCACCTGCAACGTGCGGAAGTCGTGCATCTGAGTGCCGTCTGCAAAATACAAAGCAGTTTGCTGTGCATTTGCACCCTGACCAACCAGGCGCACTTCGGCTCGCATGCGCGCATAGTCGCCACCGAGCGCCACGCTAAACACACGCACATTGCTGTCGCGCTCGCCCACTGCAACCTGATTGCCGATTTGCCATGTCTTGTTGCCAAGCTCGTTGATTGCTAGGTAAGTGACGCGTGCAGACTGTGCTGCATGTATCTCGACAACAGGTACTACGAGTGACACAACATTGTCTGCAGACACAAAGCGTTCTACAACAGTGATTTCACTATTTTCGGCTGCATCGATGACAAGACGTGGGTAGACAACCACACCGGATTCTTTAATGGTGTGCGTAATCACCACGGTGGTGGCGTGCACTTTGCCTTTTGCGATCTTGAGTGCAATAACTGCCGCATTGTCGGTATTCATTTGCGCAAACACGTCTGGCGCAGTCGTGATTGCTGCACCCATAAGCCCTGATGCTTCAGAGCCAGCAAGCTGAACACCCTCGGCGTTTTCTACTGTCGTTGTTGCCGTAGCGCTGCGATAATTTGCAAGATCGAGTTCGCCAATGCGGCTGTAGCGCCACACTTCTTCTTCGACTGTGGGGAGTGCAAGTGTTGTTGACATAATTTGAGTTTTCTTACTACTTGTCTTTCTTATCGCGGTTTTTTTTGTCGCGATTTTTCTTTTTGTTTTTGCGCTTGTCGTTCATGTCGGCCACAACTTCACCGAATACTGCGTTAATGATCGACTCTGCTTCATCCAAAATTGCTGCTGCGGTGCCGTCATCGAGGCTTGCAGGCGCCACCGGTGCCGCTGATGGAATCACCGAACCGCGTTTCCACGCAACATCCACCATGCGACGGTCATATTTTTCGCATTCATCTGGGCAACGCCATGGCGCGTCAGGTGCGAGATCAAGATTGCATTTGCGCACAGTGTCGCCGCTCGAATACGTGCGACTTTCAAAATGCTTGCATTCCGTCCGCATTGACATGTCTATAAACCTAAGGCGTGACTGAAACTCAGCCAACCGAGCCTTCCATTTGCAACTCAATCAGGCGGCTCCACTCAACTGCATACTCCATAGGTAGTGTGCGAGTTACTGGCTCGATAAAGCCGTTCACAACCATGCCCATTGCCTGCTCTTGGGTGAGACCACGGCTCATGAGATAAAACAGCTGCTCGTCAGCAATCTTTGAAACAGTTGCTTCGTGACCAACCTGTGCGTCGCGCTCGCCCACTTCCATGTATGGGAAAGTCTTGCTCTCGGATTGTTCGTCCAAGATGAGCGCATCGCATTGCACGTGACTCTTGCAATTTGTTGCGCCTTCTTCAATACGAACGAGACCGCGATAGGTGGTGATGCCACCATCTTTTGAAATTGACTTCGAAACAATCTTTGAAGATGTCTCTGGAGCAGCGTGAATCATCTTTGCACCGGCATCTTGATGTTGGCCAGCACCTGCGTAGGCCACCGACAACACTTCGCCCGTTGCTTTTGGACCCATCAAGTACACGCTTGGGTATTTCATGGTCAGTTTCGATCCGATGTTGCCGTCGATCCACTCCATGTGGCCTTCGGTCTCAACGCGAGCGCGCTTGGTGACCAAGTTGTAGACATTGGGCGACCAGTTTTGAATGGTTGTGTACGTCACGTGAGCACTTGGCTTAACAATGATTTCGACAACTGCAGAGTGCAACGCGTTGTTGGTGTACACCGGAGCAGAGCAACCTTCGATGTAGTGAACTTTTGAACCTTCGTCAGCAATGATCAGCGTGCGCTCAAACTGGCCAGCCGAATCACTGTTGATGCGGAAGTACGCCTGCAATGGCATCTCGCACTCGACGCCTGGTGGAACATAAATGAATGATCCGCCAGACCACACCGAAGTATTGAGTGCAGAAAACTTGTTGTCACCCATCGGAATAACCGAACCGAAATACTGCTTAACCAAGTCGGGGTATTCGCGCAACGCGGTGTCCATGTCGCAAAACAAAATGCCTTGCTCTTCGAGCTCGATGCGATTGCGGTGATACACCACTTCACTGTCGTACTGCGAAGTCACGCCTGCGAGATACTTGCGCTCTGCTTCTGGGATGCCAAGTTTTTCGTAGGTTGCCTTCATCTGCTCTGGCAAGTCGTCCCACTCGTCGGTCTGCGCAGCAGCAGGCTTGAGGTAATAAAAGATGTCTTGAAAGTCGAGATCTGGCATGTTGACGTTGAACCAAGGTGCCATCGGCTTCTTTTCAAATGTGGTGAGCGAACGCAGACGCAAATCGCGCATCCACTTTGGTTCACCCTTCCACCACGAAATCTGTTCGATCACCGACTTGTTGAGGCCCTTTTCGGGCGTGAAGGCATACTCAGCCTCATCGCTCCAGCCGAGCGAATATTTGGTCAGGTCGAGATCAAAACTGGTCATGAGATTGAGCACCTTTTTAGTGGCGGATAATTAACACTACCGTCATAGTAACAATCCCAAAGAACCATGCAACAGTGGGGCTACAGGTAGCGTAACTAGTTCTCATGGAACGCTTTGGCCTCGTCGGCTTGCCCAATGCTGGCAAGTCATCTTTATATAACGCTTTGACCAACGGAGCGGCTTTGGCTGCCCCTTATCCGTTTGCGACCAAAGATCCAAACGTCGGTGTGGCAAAAGTCCTCGACCCTCGACTCGAAGCACTTGCCGAAATGTCGAAAACTCAGAACACCGTTTACGCAACTGTTGAAGTTGTTGACATCGGCGGTCTTGTTGAAGGTGCAAGCAAGGGTGAAGGTTTGGGCAACAAGTTTCTTGCCAACATTCGCGAAGTTGATGCAATCGTTTTTGTGTTGCGCGCTTTTGAAGACGATGACATTCCTGGTCCATCAGACCCGCTCGAGCATTTGCGCGTTGTTGAAATTGAGTTAGCACTCGCCGACCTCGAAACTGTCGAGACTCGTTTGTCGCGCACACAAAAAGCTGCCCGCATGGACAAGAGCGTCACCGAAGAAATGGAAGCACTCGAGCGCGCGCAAGTTCACTTGGCCGAAGGTCGTCCGCTGTATCGCGCCGGCATTTCTGAAGATGATCGTTTGCTGCTTGCTCCACACTTTTTGCTCACCACACGCCGCGTGCTCGCTGTAGTCAACGTGGCAGAAGACAAACTCGACACGATTCCTGCGATGGAAGCTCTTGTGCGCGCCGAGTTGGCGCCACCGGGTAGCGCAAGCGCAAGCACCGTTGAAGTGCTTGGCATGAGCGTGCAGCTCGAAGCAGAGGCCGCACAGTTGGTTGGCCAAGATCGCATCGACATGCTCGAGGCACTCGGTCTCGGTGAAGGCGCACTTCCACGAATGGTGCGCTCTGCATATCACCTGCTCGGACTTCGTACCTATTTCACAACCGGCGAAAAAGAAACCCGTGCATGGACATTTAATGCAGGAGCAAAAGCTCCAGAGTGCGCCGGCAAGATTCACTCCGACTTGCAACGCGGCTTTATTCGTGCCGACGTGATCGCGTGGGACGAGTTGCTCGCCATTGGTTCTTGGAACAAGGCAAAAGAACTTGGCAAGATCCGTGTTGAAGGCAAAGACTACGAAGTCTGCGATGGCGACACGCTAGAAATTCGACACAATAGTTAGTAATACGCTTATCAATATGAAGACTCAGCCGCTTCCCACAGCTTGGCTGATGTCTGAGGGCAAAGTGCTTGCGAGTGCCGACATTGCCAACACCGCAAAGTCGCGTCGACGTGGTCTCATCGGCCAAACAAGCATTGATTCTGCGCTTGTTATTTCGCCGTGCAAATGGATTCACAGTTTTGGCATGAAGTGCGCAATTGATGTGCTGTATCTAGACAACGAAGGACTGGTTGTAAAAACCGAGCACCTCAAACCAATGCGGGTTGCAGCACCCGTTGGACGATCAAAAACAATTGTCGAGCTGCCATCTGGATCAATTGAACGGTTTGGTGTACGAGTTGGCGACTTAATCGAAGTGCGCAGCGCATGAGCGGCACACTCACACTTGTTGCCACACCAATTGGCAACCTCAGCGACATGTCACAGCGAGCCATTGACACACTTGGTTCAGTAACTGTTGTTTGTTGCGAAGACACTCGTCGCACAGGTTTGTTGTTGCAACATCTTGGTTTGTCTGGCAAAAAATACATCGTCATCAACGAACACACCGAGCACGATGCATGCGAACACGTAGTTGCGTTGTTGCTCGACGACATCGATGTTGCACTTGTGAGCGATGCCGGCACGCCGGGCATTAGTGACCCAGGTGAACGACTCGTCAAGGCAGCGCTAAACGCAGGCATCACCGTGTCCGCAATACCTGGGCCTTCGGCTCTCACAATGGCACTCGTGATGAGTGGTTTGCCTACAGCGCGGTTTGTTTTTGAAGGCTTCCTACCCCGCAGTGGAGGCGACCGCACTCGGCTCATTGATGAAGTAGCAACTGAGATGCGCACTGTTGTGTTGTACGAAGCACCCCACCGTCTAGAAAAAACACTTGATGATCTCGAAACCGCGTGTGGCGCAATGCGCAGAGTTGTGCTTGCTCGCGAACTCACCAAATTACATGAAGAAATGTGGCGCGGCACCTTGCACGATGCAGTGAAGTACGCACAAACAACTGAACCTCGCGGTGAATACGTGTTGATAGTTGAAGGCGCAAAACCTCCAGCGCCGCCAACAGACGAAGAAATTAATGATGCATTGCGCGACGAACTCAAGAATGGTTCGAGCAAAAAAGATGCTGCTGCAAAAGTCGCTGCCAAGTACGGCATACAAAAGCGACACGTGTACGAACTTGCATTAATGCTCAAATAACCATTAAACCCGTGCGCAAGAATGCGCACGTTACATCAAAGGCACAAGCCCAATCTGTCGCGATTGCGCAACAAGAGTGTCGTTTGAATCCCAGATCTCTCCATCTTCTTCAAACATTCCACCTTGCACTACGTGTGCACTAAACACGCAACGCAACGGGCCTGGCGCAGGAATTGCGCGCACGTGCACAGTGAGTTCAACAGTTGGCACCCAACCAGCCACGGTCATGACCTGAAATACCGGTGGTGGAAATGAATCTGCGATGAGCAGTAGCGACAATGTGTCGATCGGGCGATTATCCGCAAAGTTGACCCATCCACGCACGATGGTTTTTCCACTTTGTTCTCCGCGTGCAAATCCGGTGTCGTCGGGGTGCAACCAAATATCGAGTTTGTCCATGAGCCCCATGCTGAACCCAGGGCCTGATGCAGGTCGTCGCGAACATTCGGTCATTGGTGGCAATTGTGGTGGAGCAATGTCTACGTGCATGAGAGATGAATCAATCTCGCTGCGACCTGCCGCTTCTCCAAACGCTCCAATCACTCGCACCGCTTCTCGCCCACTTTGGTACATCGCAGCAGAAACAGTGCAAAACGTTTTGCCTCGCTTCACCACTTCGGTTGCAATGCGCACTTCGCCTGGCGGCAATGGAGCCAAATAATGTGCTGTCACCGAGATCGGGTCTTGGCGTTGCGAAGCATTGCGCATCGCTGATGCAACGAGTGCCATCACATATCCACCGTTTGCATTGCCTCGAATGTCCCATCCTTCGTGCACGACACCCGAATAGTCACCGTTTTGTTGTTCGTGCACTTCGGTTGCTAAATCAAAGGCAAATGTCATCTGTTCAGACTATTAGTGTGGAGCCGTGACAAAGTTCAGTTCGACGACACCTATTTATTATGTGAATGCCCAGCCGCACCTTGGTCACGCTTACACCACGATCATTGCCGACGCGGTTTCGCGCTGGCATAGGTTGCTCGGCGACGACGTGCATTTGCTCACCGGCACCGACGAACACGGTCTCAAAATTCAGCAAGCAGCAGACGCAAAAGGCGTGACACCCCAAGCATTTGCCGACTCAATCGCGCCACTTTTCGAGCAAGCCTGGGAGCGACTCAACATCACCCACGACGACTTCATTCGTACAACCGAAAAGCGCCATGCCGTTGGAGTGCAAAAACTCTTGCAAGCATGCTTCGACGCCGGCGACATTGAGTCAGACGTGTATCAAGGTCAATACTGCGTTGCATGCGAGGCCTACTTTCTCGAAGACGAATTAGAAGACGGCAACTGCCCTATTCACCACACCAAGACAACGTACGTAGAAGAAGAGAATTATTTCTTTCGCTTGTCACGCTTTGAAGACCGTTTGCTCAAGTGGTATGCCGATCACCCACAGGCCATCACACCTGGCTTCCGCATGAACGAAGTAATTGGTTTTATCAAAGGTGGTCTCAACGATTTTTCGATCAGTCGCAAGACTCTCACTTGGGGTATTCCACTGCCATGGGACAAATCACATGTGGCGTACGTGTGGTTTGATGCTCTTGCCAACTACATCACTGCACTTGGTTATGGCACAGACGAAAAGGCTTTTGCCGAAAGATGGCCTGTCGATTACCACTTCATCGGCAAAGACATCATTCGCTTTCACTGCGTGTACTGGCCAGCAATGCTCATGTCTGCAGGCATCGAGCCACCTAAGGGTTGGGCTGTTGGCGGTTGGCTACTTGTTGGTGGCGAAAAGATGAGTAAAACCACTGGAAACGTTGTCAATCCTCTCGACTTGATTGATGACATCGGTGTTGATGGCTTCCGCTATTACGTTCTTGCAGACACCGCATACGGCAACGACGGAGACTTCACCTATGAAGGTCTGATCAGCCGCTACAACTCAGACCTTGCCAACAACCTCGGCAACTTGGCTGCACGCATTGCAACAGTTGTTGAAAAGAAGTGTGGCGGTCTTGGACCGAAGCCAACGATCGACAGCCCGCTCGCGCAAGTTGCAGCAACTGCAGTGAGCGAAACTAAAGATGCGTGGGCTCAAGTGCAACCGAGCAAGGCGCTTGAAGCAACATGGAACTTGATTCGTGCAACAAACTCGCACCTTGAAAACAATGAGCCATGGAAAATGGAAGTTGGCGAAGCGGTTGATCGCGTAATGGGCGATGCTCTTGAGGCATTGCGCATCGTCACAATCTTGGCCAACCCCGCATTGCCAACGAGCACCCAAGAAATCTGGAGTCGCATTGGGCTCACAGGTGCAATCACTGATTTGCGAATTGATGCCGACACCAAGTGGGGTCAGTATCCGGGTGGTGTCACAGTTGTGAAGGGCGATCCGCTTTTCCCACGCAAAACTGCATGACGAGTCAAACCATGCAACCGATTGAGTGGATCGACACACATTGCCATGTGTATGAAGAAACTATTCCGGGTGGCGCAGATGGTGCATTGCAAGCCGCTCGCGACGCAGGTGTAACAACAATGATCGTCATTGGCACCGATGCCACCACGACACAACAAGCAATCGCTATTGCAGCAGCACACAGCGATGTGTGGGCAACCGTTGGTCTTCACCCCCACGACGCCAAGCTCGGTCTCGACACCGTGTTGCCGTTTGTCGACTCACCACGAGTGGTTGGCATCGGCGAATGCGGTCTTGACTTTTACTACGACCATTCGGATCGCGATGTGCAACGCGATGTGTTTGCAGCACAAATTGATTTAGCCAACAAACACAACTTGCCACTAGTCATCCACACACGCGAAGCGTGGGCAGACACGTTTGATGTACTCGACAGCGTTGGAGTACCCGAGCGCACGATCTTTCACTGCTTTACCGGTGGCGAAAACGAAGCCCGCGAGTGCGTGAAGCGCGGTGCTTATTTATCTTTTTCTGGAATCGTTACATTTAAAACTGCAGACGATGTGCGAGAAGCTGCGTTGTGGTGTCCAGCAGAAAATATGTTGCTCGAAACCGACGCACCATTTCTTGCGCCAGTGCCACATCGTGGCAGACCAAATCAACCTTCGCTCGTGCCAACCGTAGGTACCTTTATTGCCGACTTGCGAGGTGAGCCCGTTGCCCAACTTGCCAAAACAACGACTCGCAATGCTCGCCTTGCGTTTCCCGGCATTGCTCCGTAGCGTGATTTAGGTGGTTCTGTCAGTTTTTGAGCGGAGACGCATCGCGGTGCTCACTGCGATCACACTGATCATCATGTTTACCGTTCGCGGTTTCAATAGCGACTCGAGTGATGCAGTTACAACCACAGTCGCAATTGCTACAACAGTTCCGCCAATTGATGAAACCGAAATACCATCACCCGTAATTCTCGGCGGTCCCGCCCCGCTTGCGCCCACAGGTTCTGCAGCCATTGCTTACCCAGCCACCGAAACCGATGTCATTACTGGCACCGCCGCATATAGCAATTTGGGCTACACCGAAACTGCTGTTTGCTACAGCATCGAGGCACCTATAGGTCGCGTTGTCACCGTCACCAACATCAACAATGGCCGCAGCATTACTTGCACAAATGTTTTCAGCCTGCTCGTGCCAAACGGTGTCACCATTATTTTGCACACAACAGTCTTCATCAAACTTGCCGACCTCATCGACTCGCCAATTCCTGTAAAGATTTCCTGGTGACACACACCCGCAACGATATTTCTGAGTTGCTGAGCGCTCACGGTTTGTCACCGCGTCGCGCGTTTGGTCAAAACTTTGTAGTGGACGCCAACACTGTGCGACGCATTGCACGACTCGCAGGTGTAGGGCCAGGCGATTTTGTGCTCGAGATTGGCGCCGGCCTCGGTTCGCTCACTCTTGCGCTTGCCGAAACTGGCGCGACCATCGTTGCGATCGAAATAGATAACGGTGTGGTTGAAGTATTGCGCAGTGTCGTAAAAGATCTGCCAAATGTCGAGGTCATCCATGGTGATGCGCTGTTGTTGGATTGGGCACCGCTGCAGGCGCGCAGCCAACACTGGCACGTCGTTGCAAACTTGCCTTACAACGTGGCCACACCGCTCGTTGCCGACTTGCTTGATGGCGCACCAGCCGTCGATCACATGTTGGTGATGGTGCAAAAAGAAGTTGCCGAACGATTTGTCGCACCAGTGCGCACCCCCGCTTACGGCGCGGTCAGCGTCAAGATTGCGTATTGGGCAACCTCGTCAATTGTTGGCGATGTTCCGGCATCTGTATTTTTTCCAAAACCAAATGTCGCTTCGGCTCTGGTTGATATCAAACGCCGCACATCACCTGCAGTGCCCGATGTTGACCCAACACAGTTCTTTACTCTCGTGCGCACTGGTTTTGGTCAACGTCGCAAAATGCTTCGCCGAGTTTTGGCCGGCATCATCGCACCCGAGACATTTACCCGTGCCGACGTGTCACCCGAAGCCCGAGCAGAAGAACTCGATGTTCATGCATGGGGTCGATTGTGCGTTGCCCAGCAAGACAAGTTGGCGGGCAAATGAACACGGCTGGCAACAAGTCGATAATCATTGAAGCTCCAGCAAAACTGACGTTGAGCTTGCGCGTTACTGGTGTGCGCGAAGACGGATTTCATCTCATTGATGCTGAGATGGTCACACTCGACTTGGTCGACAAAGTGCGCATCACGCCCAATGACGAAGGGCTCAACTTTGATGGGCCATTTAGCAGCGGAATTTCAACCGACTCTGACAACTTGGTGCGCCGCGCACTTGTGCTTGCAGGTCGTCGCGCACGAGTGCATGTCGAGAAAAATATTCCGAGTGGTGGCGGGCTTGGCGGCGGCTCTGCGGATGCCGCTGCAATTTTAAAATGGGCTGGCTTCACCGATCTCGAGGCTGCATCGCGACTTGGTGCCGATATTCCGTTTTGCATGATCGGTGGTCGCGCTCGGGTGCGTGGCATCGGTGAACTGATCGAAGTTTTGCCACCGGTTCATCGCGAGATCACGTTGGTCATTCCCCCGTTTGGCGTCTCGACGCCTGCGGTTTATCGGGCCTGGGACGACCTGGCAAAGGCTGGCAACACCACCACAAACAATCCCAACGATCTGCAGCAGGCCGCACTAATCGTCGAGCCAAGATTGATTGAGTGGCACGACAAAATCGCTCAAGCATGTGGTCAAGCCCCAGTTTTGGCGGGCAGCGGGTCTACCTGGTGGCTCGACGGAGCGTTTTTGGAATTGGCAAAAGACCTGCCAAAAGCAACTGTTTTAGTAACACAGACTCGCTAGGCGGACCATCGGCCCAGGCCAGCGATGACGAAATTACTTGCGGCGCTGGTGGCGGGTACGACGAAGCATCTTCTTGTGCTTCTTTTTGCGCATCCGCTTGCGGCGGCGTTTTACAAGTGATCCCATAACGCGTGACACGCTATCGGCAACAACACCAAAATCTACAATTTGAGTGAGTATCGTGTATCCGTCGCTCCGGGGTCGTTCAATGGCAGGACAACGGGTTTTGGTCCCGTATATAGGGGTTCGAGTCCTCTCCCCGGAACTCGAAAGTAGTCGTGGCTTTTTCGCCAGCAACGTGTTCGTTCTACACTGGTCAAAACAGGTCCAAAGCCTCATCGCCAGCAAGAGAGATCCATGAACAAGACGATTGACAAAGTCACGACAAAACGAATGGCTCTCTACTCGGGTCGCACTCACCCAGTGCTCGCCCAAGAAGTTGCAGCACATCTTGAAGTGCAGTTGGGCGATGCCAACATTGTCGAGTTTGCAAACGGCGAGTTGCGCCCACGCTTTGGCGAGAGCGTTCGCGGTGGTGATGTATTCATCATGCAAACACATTGTTCGACCGAAGGTCGCAGCATCAACGACTCGATCATGGAACAGCTGATCATGATTGACGCTGCATATCGCGCGTCAGCAAAGCGTGTTACCGCAGTGTGTCCGTTTTATGGTTACGCACGCCAAGACCGAAAATCAGATGGGCGCGAACCAATTACTGCGCGTTTGATTGCCGATTTGTTTAAGGCTGCTGGCGCAAAGCGCATGGTTTCGATTGACTTACACAGCGGTCAGATTCAGGGGTTTTTCGAAGGCCCAGTTGACCACCTCACCGCAATGCCAGTGCTCGAAAAATACGTGCGCCAACATGCGCGCAAAGAAGTCGTCATCGTTTCGCCTGACGCTGGTCGTGTAAAAGTTGCCGAGCGTTTTGCTCAGCATCTTGCAGACATGAACGCCGACGTTGCATTCATCAACAAGCGTCGTCCAAAAAACACCACCAACGTTGCCGTGGCAAAAGAAGTCATTGGAGAAGTTGAAGGTCGCTTGTGCATCTTGGCCGACGACATGATCGACACTGGCGGCACGATTGTGAGTGCTGCAGATTTGTTGATGGCTCGTGGCGCAACCGAAGTGTGGGCGATGGCCACACATGGTGTGCTCTCTGGCCCAGCCATCGAGCGCCTCGAAAATTCGGTCATCAGCCGCGTGGTACTCACCAACACGTTGCCACTGCCAAAAGAAAAGCAGATCGCCAAGATTGAAGTACTTTCCGTGGCCAAGATCTTGGCCGATGCCCTCGCAGCGGTATTCGACGAGACCTCGGTGAGCGACCTGTTTGACGGCGAAAACCAGTCGTAATCGCTCGTAATCACTCGTATCCACCTGATCCAATTAGCCTTTTGCGGCTATACACTGACCAGCCGTTCTAACTTCGGAGTTTTTATATGACAACCACATTGATCACCAAGACCGGCCGCACAACTGGAAGCCCAGAATCGCGCCGTATTCGCAATGCCGAGAACATCCCAGCCGTCATTTACGGTCACGGCATGACACCAATCTTGTTCACTGTCGCTCGTCGCGATCTGCGCATTGCCTTGTCGGGCCCTGCAGGCGCCAACACCATTCTTGAGTTGCATGTTGACGACAAGAAGTACCCAGCAATTGTCAAAGAGTTGCAGCGCGATCCAGTGAAGCGCACGGTCAGCCATGTTGACTTCATGCAGATCGACTTGACCGAAGAGATCACCATGTCGGTTCCTGTTCACTTGACTGGTACTGCAAAAGCAGTGCTCGCAGAAGGCGGACTCGTGGACGCTGCAGTTGACCGCATTGAAGTGCGTGCATCAGCCGACAACATTCCAAACGAAATTTTGATCGACGTCACCAGCATGACAATGAACGACGTCATCCGCATGGGTGACATCAAGTTGCCAAAGGGTGTAACCGCGGTTCTCGACGAAGACGTCGTCATCGTCACCGTGTTGACAACGAAGGCTGAAGCCGAAAAGACTGTCGTCGCACCTGCCGCCGACGCTGCTGGCGCACCTGCCGCTGGAGCACCTGCTGCCGGCGACGACAAGCCAGCCGCTTCCTAGTTTTTATGGCGCTGTTCGGTCGCAATAAGCGGCCCGAGCGGCGAGGCACTCCTTTCAACGCGCTCATTGTTGGCGTTGGTAATCCTGGTCGCGAATATGCGGGCACACGGCACAACGTTGGTTTCGATGTGGTCGATGCGTTGGCCAAAAAATATTCAGTCGCACTCAAGTCATCGCGCGACCGCGCACTAGTTGCCGAAGTGCATTCGGGTGACACTCACCTACTGCTCGCAACACCAACAACATTCATGAACGACAGCGGCAACGCAGTTGGTCCTCTCGCTTTGCGCTACGGAGTCGACGATCCTGCTCGCATCATTATCGTGCATGACGAACTCGATCTTGAGCCTGGTGTGGTGCGCATCAAAATTGGTGGTGGGTTGGCCGGTC
>ENA-ORFA01000606-ORFA01000606.1-marine-metagenome-genome-assembly--contig:-NODE-606-length-15030-cov-16.286698_pt1 | contig 15030 bp, 9 predicted proteins | sample MGYA00248621_ERZ508587 | MGnify/ENA primary metagenome ERZ508587 (study PRJEB26250, sample SAMN06266239) | marine metagenome | isolation source: Columbia River Estuary | place: USA:Columbia River Estuary... | reverse complement strand
TTGACATCGTTTAGGGCGTGGACTACCAGGGTATCTAATCCTGTTTGCTCCCCACGCTTTCGTGCATGAGCGTCAGTACAGGTCCAGGGGATTGCCTTCGCCATCGGTGTTCCTCCGCATATCTACGCATTTCACTGCTACACGCGGAATTCCATCCCCCTCTACCGTACTCTAGCTATACAGTCTCAAATGCAGTTCCCAGGTTGAGCCCGGGGATTTCACATCTGACTTATATAACCGCCTGCGCACGCTTTACGCCCAGTAATTCCGATTAACGCTTGCACCCTACGTATTACCGCGGCTGCTGGCACGTAGTTAGCCGGTGCTTATTCTTACAGTACCGTCATGAGCTCCTAGTATTAATAGAAACCTTTTCGTTCTGTACAAAAGCAGTTTACAACCCGAGGGCCTTCATCCTGCACGCGGAATGGCTGGATCAGGCTTTCGCCCATTGTCCAAAATTCCCCACTGCTGCCTCCCGTAGGAGTCTGGACCGTGTCTCAGTTCCAGTGTGGCTGGTCGTCCTCTCAGACCAGCTACAGATCGTTGGCTTGGTAGGCCTTTACCCTACCAACTACCTAATCTGATATCGGCCGCTCCAGTCGCGCGAGGTCTTGCGATCCCCCGCTTTCATCCTTAGATCGTATGCGGTATTAGCGTAATTTTCACTACGTTATCCCCCACGACTGGGCACGTTCCGATATATTACTCACCCGTTCGCCACTCTCAAGGGGTTGCCCCCTCTACCGTTCGACTTGCATGTGTAAAGCATTCCGCCAGCGTTCAATCTGAGCCAGGATCAAACTCTATAGTTCGATCTTGAATTTTTTCGCTCTTTCGAGCAACTCATAAAAACGGAATTGAAGTGAACTTCACTTCTATTTCCATGAGCGTTTGTAAGCCAATTAAGACTTAGTTCCGTAGAACTTGGCAATCGCCATCAAACGCCCACACTTATCGGCTGTATATTTTTAAAGATCTTTTGCGCAACAGGCCAACACTGAGTGTCGTTTTGTTGCACTGCGCTGCGATCAGCGGAGCCTTGCAGTTTAGCACCGTTTTCAGGGCTTTTGCAAGCAATTTTAAAAACTTTTCAAATACTTTCAAAAAACTTTTTAAACTGTTTGCTTTTTAACTGCTCGGGGCTTAATCCGATTTGCTGAAGGCTTGAAATTTGAATTTCAAACTATTTCAGCGAAGCCTTGCAGTCTAGCACGGTTTTTTGTGCTGGGTGAAAAAAATTTTGCTTTTTTTCACTTTTTGAAAAGTTATTTCAAACTTTTCAAACTGCTCGGGGCTTGCCTGAGGCCTCTGCTTTAGGACATGCAGCCAGTCAAACTGTTGCTTGTTTTGGGCATAAGCTAAGGGCTTATCCGACTTGCTTGAAACAATGTGTTTTTCAGCGAAGAGCGCGAATATAGCACAGATTTTTGAGGGTACGCAAGCCCGCCATTTCATTTTTCTTTTGCCATTGATAATCGCGGCATGGCTCTTATTACTTTAATTGACGCATCTCTGGCTTTCGGCCACGTAGCACTGCTTGATCACGCTGACTTTGCCCTGGAAACTTCGGAGCGCATTGGCTTGATTGGCCGCAACGGCACGGGCAAATCCTCCTTTCTCAAAATTTTGGCGGGCATGGAGTACGCCGATGACGGCAACATGCATGTCCAACAAGGTGTTCGCATCGCCTATGTGGCGCAAGAGCCTTTGCTTGAATCGGAAGACACCATTTTCGAATCTGTACAGCGCGGCCTCGCCCCTGTCATGAAACTCATTGATGACTACAGCAACTGTGTGGGCGATCTGGATGAGTTGCAAAGCCAAATTGAATCACTCGATGGCTGGGGCTGGGAGCAACGTGTTGATGAAACATTGCACCGCCTGCACTTAGACCCTGGCGCAAAGGTGGCTACATTGTCTGGCGGCAATCGCAAGCGTGTGGCACTGGCGCAAGCTCTGGTGACGCATCCTGATGTGTTGCTATTGGACGAGCCCACCAACCACCTTGACTTGGATTCCATTGCTTGGCTAGAACAACTCTTGATTGACTTCAAAGGCAGCGTGGTGGCCATCACGCACGACCGTGCATTCTTGGACCGCATTGCCACGTGCATTGTGGAGTTGGACCGCGGTCGCCTGCGCAGTTATCCGGGCAATTTTGCGCAGTATCAAATTAACAAGGAAGAGCAACTGGCGCAAGAAGCAGTGATCAGCGCCAAGGCCGATAAGTTGTTGGCACAAGAAGAAATTTGGATTCGCAAAGGCGTAGAAGCACGCCGAACAAGAAGCCAAAGCCGCATTGTCAGGCTTGAGAATTTGCGCGCCACACGCAGTGCACGCAGAGAACAAGTCGGGCGTGTTCGCATGGAAGTCGCTTCAGGGGCGCCCACTGGCAAGTTGGTTGCAGAACTCACAGATGTTTGCAAGTCATTCACCTCGCCCGAAGGCGACGTGAAAGTCATTTTGAAAGACTTCACAGCCACACTGCTGCGCGGCGACAAGATTGGCTTGTTGGGCCCCAACGGTGCTGGCAAGACAACGCTCTTGAAAATGATTCTGGGAGAGCTAGAGGCCGACAGTGGAAAAATTCGCCAAGGCGCCAATTTGCAGGTGGCTTACTTTGACCAAATGCGCAACGCCCTCGACTTGGAAGCTTCCTTAGAAGATTTCATCAGCCCGGGCAGTGAGTGGATCGAAATTGGCAACAAACGTCAGCACGTCAAGAGCTATTTGGGTGACTTCTTGTTCTCGCCTGCTCGCGCCACGTCGCCCGTCAAATCATTGTCTGGCGGCGAGCGCAATCGCTTGTTGCTGGCGCGCTTGTTTGCCAGGCCCGCCAATGTCTTGGTGCTGGACGAACCCACCAACGACTTGGACATTGAAACACTGGAACTCTTGGAGGAGTTGCTGCAAGATTACCAAGGCACTGTTTTCTTGGTCAGTCACGACCGCGCCTTCATGGACAACGTGGTGACCAGCATCATTGCCTGCGAAGCCACGCCTGAGAGCCCTGGTTTTTGGCGAGAGTACGAAGGCTCGGTGCAAGATTGGCTCACCCAATCGCTGCGCAGCCAAAATATTCAGGCGCAGAATAAGGCGGCCGCCGCCAAGGCTGCGACGCAGTCCAATACGGCCAACAAAGCCGCCACACCTTCTCAAGCCAAGCCCATCGAAGCGCCAGCTGCGCAGCCCAAGCCCGCTGTGAAAAGCGCACAAAAGTTAAGTTACAAAGAACAACGTGAACTGGACGGCTTGCCTGCTTTGATTGAAGGCTTGGAAAAAGAACAGAGCGAAGTTCAAGCCGCCCTCGCAGACAGCACTTTGTTTGCCCAAGACCCTGCAAAGGGCGCAGCCTTGTATGCCCGCGATGCACAAATAGACACTGAATTGGTCAAGGCCTTGGAGCGATGGGAAGCACTTTCAACACCTTGATATTTGCATGAACTTTGTTTTCAGCCCTGAAGAGTTCACAGCCTTGTTGGTGCTGTCAACCGCTGCCAGCTTCACGCCCGGACCCAATACCACCCTGTCTACGGCGCTGGCCGCCAATCAGGGACTGCGTTCAGCTTTGAAGTTCATTGTGGCTGTGCCTGTGGGTTGGGGATTGTTGTTGGCCATCTGCATGGCAGGTTTGGGCAACTTGGTGTTGGCTGTTCCAGCGCTTCGGTGGGTCATCTTACTGGGGGGCACTTTGTATTTGTTGTGGTTGGCAAGCAAACTTTGGCGCACTCGCGAGATGGCTACAGCCAATGAGAGTCAACTGCAGGTCACTTTCTTTCAAGGTGTTGCGCTTCAATTTCTGAACATCAAGGCATGGATGCTGGCCTTGTCTTTGGTGGCCGGATGGATCGCAGGCAAGGACGATGTCTTAGAGCGTTGCCTGGTGCTACTGCCGCTCATGATGTTGTTTGGCTTGGTCAGCAACTTAACCTATGCCGTGATGGGCAGCTTGCTGCGTGAATGGCTTTTGAAGGGCACGCGCTTGCTGGTTTTCAATCGCTGCATGTCTTCGGTCTTGGTCTTAACAGCAGGGTGGATGCTTGCACAATGACTTTAAGAAAACTCAAACAGGCCAAGTGTGGGTCGCAGGCGACACCGCGGCCTGCACTGAGGGCCGTGTGGCTTTAGACTAAGCACCATGGGACAACTACTTTTAGTGCGCCACGGTCAGGCTTCTTTCGGCGCAGACGATTATGACCAACTCAGTGCCATGGGCCAGAAGCAGAGTATTCGCTTGGGCGAGTACTGGCAACAAACGGCTGCCGAACTAACTGGCGCAGAGGCACTGAAGTTTGACGCTGTTTTCATGGGCAGCTTAAAGAGACACCGGCAAACTTGGGAAGGCATTGCACAAGGCGCAAAACTGCACAATGTGCCTGAAGTGTGGCCTGAACTCAATGAATACGACAGCCATGCATTGATTGAAACCATTCATCCCGAGCCACTTGCCAAGCCCGATACGCCCGAGATGTACAAGCATCACTTTCGCTTGTTGCGAACGGCACTGCAAAAATGGATGGCGGGTGAGACTCAACCCAAAGGCATGACAAGTTATGCTGAATTTGCGGCCGGCATTCAAGCGGTGTTAAAGCATGTGCGAGAAAACCATCAAGGTCGTATTTTGATTGTTTCTAGTGGCGGCCCCATCTCAACCGCTGTAGGGCAAGTGCTTCAAGCGCCCGCAGAGACGTCCATTGAACTCAACTTGCGCATCCGCAATACGGCACTCACAGAGTTTGTATTTTCGCCCTCCAGGCACATGCTGCTTTCTTACAATAACTTACCGCATTTGGACCATGCCGCCCATCGAAGTTGGATCACTTTTGCTTGATAGCGTTTGTCCCGATAGGGGCGCGCTTGTTTTCTTGTCAGAATGACAAGCATGCAAAATTCGCATCAGGCAACTTCGCACTTCACTCAAGCGGCGGGCTTTCAAGTCTCCCATTGCGACATGTCTGCTTGTTACGCCTTTTTTGAGGCCCATGGCATTCAGGAAGGCTTGGACTTGACGTCAAGCTCTGGCGCCTTGTTGTGCCGAATGAGTGATGCTTGGATGCAGCTTCATGCCCCTGCCAGCGACACACTCTCGCTGCACCTGCATGCCAAAGATTTAAAGCAAGAGATCCTTTGGGCCATGTTGGTCTCGCCGCATCGCTTTGAATTCAATGACTTAGAAGCACTGAGCAGCGCAGTGCGCGTGCGAGAAAACATTGTGTTGGATGCCCGGAAAACAGCCCTGGCCTTTAAAACAGAAGCGGCGGAGCGGCCCAGCGAATTTTGGCGGTATGAAGAAGAAGCGGGATTTATTCTGCAGCCCCATACGCCCTTGATTGACGCTTTGATCAGCGCCACGCAACCAGAAGCGACTGGCAAGTTGTATGACTTTTCTTGTTATCGCGCAACCGAATATGTGATCTTGTTGGGCTTGGCTCAAGAAGCGGGCCAGCACAACCCTTCCTTGTTGGCGCAGCTGCAACAGGTGAATGAAAAACATGCCATTCGGTCTGGCCTGTTTCATGAGGTTTTTTTGCATGAGTACGGCTCGCTAGAGGCGCCTTTGCCTGCTGGTTTTTATGTGCCAGGTGATCGTGTTTGGTTCCGAAACCCAGATTCGCGCTCATCTGATGTGACAGGCTATGAAGGCTCGTGGGTGATTTATGTGGGCAGCGGCTTGTTCAGCAATTTTTGGAAACGAGACCAGCCATTCACTTTGCAAAGCAAGTGCATTGAAATTTACCATTGGCGTGATGGCGTGAAAACCAACGCTGCGGGTGATTTGTGGATGGATGAAACCATTGTGGATGCTTGCGTGCATGAGACGATGCAAGAGCCCGCCAAAGTGCAAAAAATCTTGCATCAAATGATGCGCATCAGGGATCCCAAAGACGTTTATGCAGAGGGGGGTTGCGTGGATGCCTCGCGAGAGTGCCCCAAGCAAATCGCTGCAACAGCCACCGAATTGGTTTTGCCCAAGTATTGACTTTAGGCTATGGCAAGCTTGTTGAGCAAGGGGCCATTAAGTCTTGAGGGTGCTGGCAGGCAATCGGTCTATTTCTAAAAGCAAATCGGCCAAAGCACGGCCGGCTGCATCTAACAAAATTTGACCCTTGAGCGCTGTGGCAGCGGCTGCATTGCCCGCCGCCCCTGCCACGTTGTAGTCTTGCATTTGCCAAGCCAACTTGGCGCTGCGGCCGTTGCCCAGAATGGGAAACGAACGCGCACGGTCTTCAGAACTTGAACGAAAATTTTGGGCTTCGCTCATGGTGACAGCATGGGGTTTAAGCGCCAGCATGACCGAGGTTTCGACCTCACCCGCATGCACACCAAAGCGGTGTTCATGGTCTGAAAAAAGCGCGTTGGCATCTTGACCCTTTTCATCGAGCAAGGGCAACTGATGCCAGTTCACACTGTAGACCAACATACCTAAGCGCGCGCGCAAATCGCGGGCCACCACATCCATAGCCCCCACATGGCCGCCATGCGCATTGAACAGCACCAGTTTGTGGATGCCTGCGGCTTTGACAGACTCTGCAATGTCCGTCCAAAGCCGGATCAGTGTTTCGGCTTTTAAGGTGAGCGTGCCGGCAAAAGCCGCATGCTCAGGACTGAGTCCTACGCTTTGTGTTGGCAGAACCAAGATGGACAAATCTTTGGGGTTCAACTTGTCCGTTGTTGGTGGGGCGCCCTCATTCAAACGCGACATGGCTGACAGAACCACGCCATTCACAATGTCAACATCCACAGACAAAGGCAAATGCGGTCCATGCTGCTCGGTGGCCGCCAAAGGCAACACGGCAATGGCACGCGCGGTATCAAGGCGGCCAAAGTCGTGGGTGGTCAAGTCGGACCAAAAGTGAATGTGATGTGACATGTCTAAGAGGCTTTTCAATCTGCGCAGTTTAATAGAGGCTCAGGATTTAAGGGCATGATTTTGCAGTGTAGAGTTAGGCTTTTGGCGTTTATGTTCTTGACTTTGTTTTTCTACCGCTTGCGCAACCTGCTTTTAAACCTTCGCTGTGCGTGGGTGGGCATTGCTTTGCTTGCGGTTTTGACGTCCAACGGGCAAGCACAAACGCAGATTTTGAGCCCACGCCCCGTGGGTCAAATGGTGCAAACACCCCAAGTCAAAGCCACCTTGTTGGCCGAAGCGCCCAATGGCATCGAAGCAGGCAAAACCCTTTGGCTGGGCTTAGAAATGGTGCACCAACCAGAATGGCACACCTACTGGCGCAACCCCGGCGATTCTGGTCTGCCGACAGTCCTTCAATGGAAATTGCCTGAGGGCCTGGTGGCGGGCAACTTAATTTGGCCAGTCCCTCGCCGTATTCCCATTGGCCCACTGGCCAACTTTGGGTATGAAGACACCCTGTTGCTGGTCACGCCCATTCAAGTCAGCAAGTCCTTCAAACCTCAGGGCAACGAGACTTCGGTGCAAATTGATTTGCATGCCAACTGGCTGATTTGCAAACAAGAGTGCATTCCGCAGGAGGGAAGTTTCAGTTTAAGGGTGCCCATCAAAGGCGCCACTTCGGTGGCGGCAAGTGCATTTGAGAAAGCCTTGCAATTGCAAGCGCAGCCTTTGAAGGGCAAGCACCGGGCCCAAATCTCCAAAGACGGCCGCAGCCTTGATCTGACCTTGGCGCAATTGCCGCCAGAACTCCAAAACAGTGACTGGACGGTGTTCCCTCAAACGGCCAACGTGGTTCAAAACAGTGCAGTACCTGTCGTTCAAAAAGCGAGTTCTAGCAGCGGCTCTGGTGAGGTGGCCAAGGGTGCCAGTGTGAGCTTGCAAGTTTCAAGCGAGCGCATGGACAGCCCTCAGCAAATGACATGGTTGCTGGTGCAGGGCAAGGCCGATGCACCCTCAGGCCGCCAATGGACCATCGACACACCCGTTCAAGGCCAATGGCAAGTGTTCTCTGACCCGCCACCCAACTACGCCAGCTTGACGCCCACCCTTCAAAAATTGGCGCCCCCCATCCTGGCGCCAGCACCTTGGGCCACTTGGATTTTTGCCATGTTGGGTGCCTTACTGGGTGGTATCTTGTTGAATTTGATGCCCTGTGTTTTTCCAGTGTTGGCCATCAAACTCTTGAGCATCACACAACTGGCTAATCGGCCCCGAGACATGAAACTCTCGGCTTGGGCCTTCACTGCAGGCGTCTTGATTTCTTTCTTGGTTTTAGGCGCATTGATGCTGGGATTGCGCGCCGCCGGATCGCAAATGGGCTGGGGCTTTCAGTTGCAATCGCCTTGGGTGGTGGGTGCGCTTGCCATGCTGTTTGCCGTGATTGGTTTGAACCTGTCGGGCATGTTTGAATTTGGTTCGTTCGTGCCAAGTTCAGTTGCGGGCTTTCAGTGGTCCAACCCCATCACCAATTCGCTTTGGTCGGGTGTGTTTGCGGTGGTCATTGCCTCACCCTGCACGGCGCCGTTCATGGGCGCCTCCTTGGGCTTGGCCATTGGTTTGCCAGCTTGGCAGGCCTTGCCCGTTTTTCTGGCCATGGGCATTGGCATGGCACTGCCCTTCATGGCCATTTCTTTCAATACGGCCTGGGTGAGGTTCTTGCCTAGACCCGGTGCATGGATGCAAACATTCCGTCAGTTCATGGCGTTTCCCATGTACGCCACCGTCGTTTGGTTGGTTTGGGTCTTGGGGCAGCAAGTGGGATTAGATGGTGTTTCTGGATTTTTAGCCTGCTTGTTGAGTTTGACTTTGTTAATCTGGGCCTTGACACTGAACGGCAAAGTACGCCGCGTGATGGCGGCCTTGGCAGTGGTCGTCTTGGCATTGACGATTTGGCATTGGGGACCCACGTGGACCCAGGTAGCGGCACCAGCACCCAGCGAGACGCAAGCGAGTTCCCTGCCAAGCAATGAAGCCAAAAAGCCAGGCCAATGGGACGCATGGTCGGCTGAAAAAGTAAGCACGGCCATCAAGAAGGGTCAACCCGTTTTTGTGGACTTCACAGCCGCTTGGTGCGTGTCATGCCAATTCAACAAGAAAGTCACTTTTTCAAACACCAGCTTGTTGGCTGAATTTGCCAGCAAGAATGTCTTGTTGCTGCGGGCCGATTGGACGCGCTACGACCCCCAAATCACCGCCGCCCTGAACGAGCTCGGTCGCAACGGTGTGCCCGTTTACGCATGGTATGCCCCGGGGCAAGCTGTGCGTTTGCTGTCTGAATTGCCCAGCGTGAGCGAAATTCAAGAGGTCCTCAGCCAAGTCAAGGCCTCACCCCCAAATTGATGGGCTGATCGTCTAAAGCACAATGGCCTTCAGCCATTCTGCGAGAATGCTCAAGTTTTCGATTGAAACGCACAGAAATTTTCAGAATTCATATGACCACAGCCAGCTTTGCACCCCTGTCTAACGATACTTTTTTGCGCGCCTGTTTGCGACAAGCGACCGACCACACGCCCGTCTGGCTAATGCGCCAAGCAGGTCGTTATTTGCCTGAGTATTGCGCCACCCGCGCCAAAGCTGGCAGCTTCATGGGCTTGGCCACCAACGTTGACTTCGCCACAGAAGTCACCTTGCAGCCTTTAGAACGTTACCCGCTGGATGCGGCCATTTTGTTCAGCGACATCTTGACCGTGCCAGACGCCATGGGACTGGGTTTGAGCTTTGCGCTGGGCGAAGGCCCCCGCTTTGCCAAGTCGGTGCGAGACGAGGCCGCAGTGGCTGAACTGCAGGTCCCCGACATGGACAAGCTGCGTTACGTCTTTGATGCTGTGACGTCCATCCGCAAAGCACTCAATGGCCGTGTGCCCCTCATTGGCTTTTCTGGCAGCCCCTGGACTTTGGCCTGCTACATGGTCGAAGGCAAAGGCTCTGACGATTACCGCTTGGTGAAGTCCATGCTCTACAGCCGACCCGATTTGATGCACCGCATTTTGGAGGTCAACGCCCAAGCCGTTGCCAGTTATCTGAACACCCAAATTGAAGCTGGCGCCCAAGCCGTGATGATTTTTGACAGCTGGGGCGGTGTTTTGGCAGATGGCGCTTTCCAAGAGTTCAGCCTGGCTTACACGGCCAAAGTTCTGGCCTTGCTGAAGAAAGAACACCACGGCGTCACCATTCCGCGCCTTGTCTTCACCAAAGGCGGTGGTTTGTGGCTTGAGGAAATGGGCCAATTGGATTGCGAGGTCCTGGGCCTCGACTGGACCATGAACTTGGGCCGCGCTCGTCAGATGGTGAGCGGCAAGGTGGGTGGTCCTGGCAAAGTACTTCAGGGCAACATCGATCCCAACGTGCTGTTTGCGCCACCCGCGCACATTCAAAAGGAAGTGATTCGGGTCTTGGACAGTTTTGGCAGGCCTCACACAGACAAAAACACCACGGGGCCCACGCACATTTTCAACTTAGGCCACGGTATTAGCCAATTCACGCCGCCAGAGCATGTTTCGGCATTGGTGGAGGCAGTTCACACGCATTCAAGAGCCCTCAGGCGCTGAAGCCAGCAAAAGCTTTTGCATACTGCAAACAAACCCACTTAAAGACCCAAAAATAAATAAATTTTTGGGTTTTTTCTATTGACTTATGCACAATAGCGTTGTCCATAGATTTGAAAATTCTGTTCTCGCTAACAGCCTTTATGTTATCCCCTCGTGTATTCTAAGTTGTTGTTTTTAATCATTTTTATGAAACTGCTCAGTTCGCGAGCAATCCAATCAAAGCCTTATTTTTCAAGGGTTTGCGGGTCATCGCGCAGGGTTTTCAACAAAGTTATCCACAGTTTATTGGGACTGCTTCTAAAGGCCATGAAAAACAACAACTTACCTGTTGTTTCAAGAATATTTATGAGCAAGAATTCACATCATGCAAGGGCACCTTCATGTTAATGCTGCTCACAAGGTTTTGAATGCAAAAGTGGCTTGACGTTGCAGTTTCTGCTCCCGCACACAGTCAAGTGGGCGGTTTGCTGACCTACGTCACCGAACTGCCTGCGTCTGTCGGTCAGTTGGTCAGGGTACCTTTTGGAAATCGCGAAGTTTTAGGTGTGGTGTGGGGCGTTCACACCACTGCGCCACAGACACTGAGCACGCACACTTTGCGGCAAGTGATCGCAGTTTTAGAGGCGGTCGCGCCCTTAAGCGCGCACTGGCTGCAGCTGGTGCAATTCACGGCTCATTATTACCAACGCTCTTTGGGTGAAGTGGCGATGGCCGCTTTGCCACCTCAACTCCGAGACCTGACGCCTGTGCAACTGGCTAGGCGTTTTAAAAAACAAGTCACACCGCCTGAGACTTTGGACACAGCTCTTCAGTCACCCTGGCCCTTGTCAGAACAGCAAGCCGAGGTGTTGTCGCAGATGGCTGAGGCATCTGGCCCCTTTCTTCTGCATGGCGCCACTGGCAGCGGCAAAACCGAGGTCTACCTTCAAGCGGTTGCCAGGTGTTTGGCAGAAGACCCCAACGCGCAAGCCTTGATGATGGTGCCAGAGATTAATCTCACGCCGCAACTAGAGGAGCGCGTCAAGGCCCGATTTGGCGATGCAGGCGTGGTCTCTATGCACAGCGGCATGACAGGCCCCCAAAGATTGAAGAGTTGGTTGGCGGCTCACCAAGGCAGCGCCCGCATTGTGCTGGGCACGCGCATGTCTATCTTTGCCTCCATGCCCCATTTGAAATGGATCGTGGTGGATGAAGAACACGATGCCAGTTACAAACAACAAGAAGGCGCGCGTTATTCGGCCCGTGATTTGGCCATTTACAGAGCGCGCCTAGAAGGCGCCAAAGTGATTTTGGGTTCGGCCACGCCTTCATTAGAAAGCTGGCATCACAGCAGGCCTGCTGCAGAAGGCGGCCGCTATTTGCGCTTGCCTATGCCCGCACGCATTGGGGCAGGTCAACTGCCCTTTGTGCGCCGCGTTGACATGAACCACCAGCCGCGCAAAACTGTTTTGTCTGCGCCTTTGATGGCCGCCATTCAAGAGCGTGTGGCCAAGGGCGAGCAAAGCATGTTGCTGCTCAACCGACGTGGCTATGCCCCTGTGTTGCACTGCGCAGATTGCGGCTGGAAAAGTGAATGCTCGCATTGCAGTGCGTTTCGGGTGTTTCACAAAATTGATCGCACCTTGCGCTGCCACCACTGCGGCTTCACCGAGCGTGTGCCCCGTGCATGCCCAGCCTGTGGCAACGCAGACATCGCGCCCATGGGGCGCGGCACAGAACAACTTGAAGAACATTTGGCCGAGCTATTGGTCGATGTCAAACGGCCCAATGGCAACCCCGTGAAGGTGATGCGCATTGATGCAGACAGCACCAAATTGAAGGGTTCGCTAGAAGCGCAATTGGCGGGCGTACACAGTGGTGAAGTTGATGTCTTGGTGGGCACACAGATGATTGCCAAAGGGCATGACTTTCGGCGCATCACATTGGTGGCAGCCATCAACCCAGATGGTGCTTTGTTCTCTAGCGATTTCAGAGCGCCAGAGCGCTTGTTTGCATTGCTCATGCAAGCCGGCGGCCGAGCAGGGCGCGATGCAGAACAAAGCGCCAGCAGTGAAATGTGGGTGCAAACTTTTCACCCTTCTCACCCCTTGTTTGAAGCCCTTAAAAAACACGACTACCCTGCATTTGCAGAACAACAATTGAAAGAGCGTTTGGAAGCGGGCCTGCCGCCCAGTACGTTTCAGGCCCTGATACGCAGCGATGCGCGCGAGCAATCGGTGGCACAAGCTTTTTTAAACCATGCGAATGCGCAGTTGCAATCTTTAGAAGGCCTTGGCACGCAAGACGCATCGGCCTTGGCCGAAGTGAGTGTGTACCCTGCGGTCCCTATGAGTATTCAGCGTGTGGCCAATGTTGAGCGTGCACAAATGCTGATTGAAAGCGCTTCCAGAAAAGCACTTCACAGGGTGCTTGAATTGCTGCAAGAACAGTTGCATGCATCGCGCTCAGAGCCTCAGCACAAAGGCCTGATTCGCTGGCTGGTGGATGTCGATCCACTGGCCATTTAAAGCCACACATCCTGAAGGTTTGAATTACTGTAGCAAGGCGACCGCGCCCGAGAAGGTGAGGAAGGCCGCGGCTGTAGAGACCAAAATAATTCTGGCAATGCGGCCATTGTCGGCACCAAATCTCTCAGACAACATGGCCACATTGCTGGCGCTAGGCAATGCCGCCACCAGCACCATCACTTTGAGGGCAAACGGGTCAATGGGTGCGCCCATTGAAATGGCGGCCAAACCCACCACCAAGACCAGAACCGGGTGCAAGAACAATTTAATGAGGGCAACTGGCACATAGTCTTTCCATGTCAGAGGGCCGTGCTGTTCGTGGTGTGCAATTTTTTGGGAGCGCGCCAACACAGCACCAATGGTGAACAGGGCAACAGGCGATGCTGCATCGCCCAACAAGGCCACGGTTTTTTCTACAGGCCCTGGCAACTCAATTTGAAACGCAGAAAAAAGCGTGCCCAACAAAATGGCCCAAGGCAAAGGATTTTTAACCACGCCCAGCAATGCATTTTTGGCAGCTTGGCCTACGCCTTGCTGGCCTGCGCCATCCAAACGCGACAGTGCAATGCAAAGCGATGTGGTGATGACCATGTCAATGACGATGGTGACGATGGCAGGGCCCGCTGCCGCAGTGCCTAGCAAGGCTACCAACAAGGGAACGCCCATAAAGCCCGTATTGGGAAATGCGCCGACCAAGGCGCCAAATGCTGCATCGTTCCAGCCAAAACGTTTGTTCAATGTGATGGCCACCACGAAGGCCACCATGACCAAGGCGCAAAACAAGTACATGAAGAAAGCGCTGGCATCTAAGAGTTGTGCAATGGGCGTTTTGGCGCCAAATTGGAACAGCATGCAAGGCAGGGCAAAGAACAGCACAAAGCCGTTCAAGCCTGGAATGGCTTCAAAGGGCAGCATTTGGCGACGCGCCGCCCAGTAACCACAAAGCACCAAGGCAAAGAAAGGAAAGGTGACGCGCAAGACATCTAGCATGGTTCACATTGTGCCTTGGAATTTGGGCCCCTTCTGCCCGACGTTGTCCGCCATGGCCTGCCTTTGCCCGCTATGATCCATCAGCTTGCCGAATCTGCATTCCCATTCGGCCTTCCCAATTTTTACGCATGTCCACCCCCTCCTCTGGTTTGAATCCAGCGCAACTTGAAGCTGTCAATTACGTCAAAGGCCCCTGCCTTGTGTTGGCGGGCGCTGGCTCGGGCAAGACGCGCGTGATCACGCAAAAAATTGCCAGGCTGATGGACGTGGGTCTTGAGCCCAAGCGCATTGCAGCCATCACTTTTACCAACAAAGCGGCCAGTGAAATGCGCGAGCGTGCGCGCAAGCTCATCGGCAAAGGTGCTCAAGAAGTCATGATTTGCACCTTTCACGCTTTGGGTGTGCGCATCATGCGGCTAGACGGGCACGTGCTTGGTTTGAAACCACAGTTCAGCATTTTGGATTCAGACGATGTGGTGAGCATCTTGAAAGACTGCGGCGGCACCACCGATGCCAACACGGCAAAGCAATGGCAATGGGCCATCAGTGCTTGGAAAAATGCAGGCCTGACCAGCGCACAAGCTGAAGGCATTGCGCAAAACGAAAACGAGCGCATTGCGGCGCGCATCATGGGTCGTTATGAAGAACGCTTGGCGGCCTATCAAAGTGTGGACTTTGACGATTTGATTGGCTTGCCTTTGAAATTATTGGCGCAATACCCTGAAGTGCGTGAGCGATGGCAAGCCGCCATGGGCCATGTGTTGGTAGACGAATACCAAGACACCAACGCCACACAATATGAAGTGCTTAAACACTTGGTGGGTGAACGGGCAAGGTTTACAGCAGTGGGTGACGATGACCAATCGATTTATGGTTGGCGCGGCGCCACTTTAGACAACCTGAAACGTTTGCCACAAGATTTTCCGCAATTGAAGGTAGTGACCTTAGAGCAAAACTACCGATCGACCAGCGCCATTTTGCGCGCGGCCAACAATGTGATTGAGCCCAACCCCAAGCTCTACCCTAAGAAACTTTTTTCTGAATTGGGTGAAGGCGAACCGGTTCGCGTGGT
>ENA-ORFA01000603-ORFA01000603.1-marine-metagenome-genome-assembly--contig:-NODE-603-length-15080-cov-3.463974_pt1 | contig 15080 bp, 16 predicted proteins | sample MGYA00248621_ERZ508587 | MGnify/ENA primary metagenome ERZ508587 (study PRJEB26250, sample SAMN06266239) | marine metagenome | isolation source: Columbia River Estuary | place: USA:Columbia River Estuary... | reverse complement strand
TGGGATGCCGTCATATCCAAAGACTGCCGTTAACAGACCAGCGATACTTTCCAGGTCTTCAATCCGCGCAGCGCGCAAAAATGGCTTCGACAAATTTCTAGCCGAGCGCTGATTTAACAAGCGCCGCGATTTTTTGGCCGTCGGCACCAGACCCAACTCGTTCGCGCACCGCTTTCACCACTGCACCCATGGCTTTGCCACCAGTGGCACCAGCGGCTGCAGCATTGGCAACTTCCTCGGCAACGATCTTTGCAACATCGTCATCAGACATTGCTGCCGGTAGATATGCCTCGATCACTGCGCATTCAGCACGCTCTTTTGTTGCTGCATCCGCACGACCAGCGTCTGCATAGATCTGCGCACTTTCAGCACGCTTTTTTGCTTCAGCGCGTAAAACCGCAATTGCTTGATCATCGCTCAACACAATTGCCTCGTCACCAGCCACCTCAGCATTTTGAATTGCCGACAACACCATGCGCAGTGTCGAAAGTCTCAATTCGTCGCGCGCCTTCATTGCCTCGCTGATATCGGTCTTAATCCGTTCTTTAAATGTTGTCACCCTTCTATTCTGCCCGATCTCTAGACTGGTACCAGCCATGAATAACGAGACATTTGAACTGTTTTTTGCCATGCTCAGCGTGGCGCTACTCGCGGGAACAGTTGTCGTACTCGTCACTCGTTTGTTATCTGATTCACAGTCGTGGGCACAAAACACTCTCACGGCCTTTTTCCCATTTGCCCGACCACTCGCCGCCGCTGTTGCAACCACGTGCATGCTCGGCAGTCTGTACTTTTCGGAAATCGTCAACTACAAGCCGTGTCGCTTGTGCTGGTTTCAGCGTTTCATGATGTATCCACTCGCAATCGTTCTGATCATCACATTGATCAGCCGCACCAAAAGCATCTGGAAAATTACTGTTCCACTTGCCACAATCGGCTGCGGGATTTCGGCCTACCACTGGTTTTTGGAACGATTCCCCAATCTGGACGCCGGCGTCTGTGACGTCGAAGTGCCATGCGAGTTTGTTTGGTTCGAACTCTTTGGTTTTGTAACGTTGCCATTCATGGCTTTCACGGGTTTTCTTGCAGTCATTGTCTTTACTACCCTTCCAACCTCACAGCAAACGGAGCAATAATGAACACGTCAAAGAAAAAATCAAACTCGGGTAATCGCAACGCTTGGATTGTTGGTGGTGTGATCGCCGCTGTCATTGCAATTGCGGCAATTGTTGCAATTAGCGCGTCCAGCAAAAAAGACTCAACCGCCGTTGGATCATTACAAGAATTTAGCGAAGTCACGGTGACCGGCGATGTGCTTCCAGCATTTGACTCGGCCGCCAATCCAGACCCTGCTGTTGGAATGCTCGCACCAGTGTTGACGGGCAAAGGTTTCACTGGCAACGTTGTAACAACCGAATCAACTGGCACGCCGACGTTGCTCGTGTTTCTTGCACATTGGTGTCCTCACTGCCAACGTGAAGTGCCATTGCTTGTTGAGTGGGAAAAATCGGGCAAGATGCCAGGAAACATCGACGTACTCGCTGTAACTACTGGCACCGACTCCGCCAACCCCAACTATCCGCCATCCGAGTGGTTGGCTCGCGAAAACTTTCCAGCCACGTGGCCAGTCTTGGCTGACTCAGCCGACAAAGTTGGCGGCGACGCTTTTGGTCTTGCCGGATACCCATACTTCGTACTTGTTGGCGGCGACGGCAAAGTCCTTTGGCGTTCGAGCGGCGAAGTGCCAATGGACGAACTCGCCGCCACCATTCTCGCTCTCACGGGAGCCTAAAAACCAAGTTGGGAATCATTCTCAATAGTGATACATTCACATTATGAGAATCATTCCCAAAACTGAGAGTTTGCAATCGTGAACTTTCTCTTTGGCGTATTTGTAGACGATCACCAACTGCGCCTTGAATTGATTGCAGGGTTGCTTGTGGCACTTACATGTGCAGTAACCGGAACATTCGTCGTACTTCGAGGCCTCTCATTTATCGGTGACGCCCTCGCCCACGGCGTGCTGCCAGGCATTGCTGTTGCGCTGTTACTCGGAGTATCGGGCATGCTCGGAGCCGCCGTAAGCGCCGCAGTCATGATGTCGGGTGTTGGCATCGTCAATCGCCGACTGCGACTTTCGGGAGACACAGCAATTGGTCTGTTGTTCGTGGGCATGCTTTCACTCGGTGTACTCATCACATCTCGCTCACTCTCGCTCGTTGGCGATCTTGAAGAAATCTTGTTTGGCGATCTAGCCAATGTTGAGTGGTCAACGATCTCGATTCAATTCGTCGCACTCATTGGCGTTGTGAGCGTGTTTACAATTTGCAGACGTCCATTTTTGTTGTTGTCAGTGGATGAAGGTCTTGTCAGCACATCAGGATTTTCGGCAAAACTGTTTCATAACGTGATGATGGCGATGATTGCCACAACGATCATCGTGAGCTTTACAACAGTCGGGACACTTCTTGTCATGGGCATGCTGATCGCACCTGCTGCAACCGGAGCACTTTTTGCGCGCCGCGTTTCGTCGATGATCATGATCGCAGCACTATCGGGATCGTTATCCGTATATATAGGACTCCTCGCCAGTTATCACTACGACTTGGCTGCTGGTGCAAGCATCGTGCTCACCGCCGTCATTCTTTTCACACTCTCCGCGATCTTTACCGAAGCTCGAAAGTCAATATCGCATCGACACGATGGTGACTACGAACCAGAACATCCACACGCACACGGACATGTACACATCTGATGGGTAACAGCATGATTTCCGCCGAGCACCTATGTGTCGGTTACAGCAAGCGACCGGTCGTCGAGGGCGTCACACTCGAAATGCAGCCAGGCGAACTTCTGGTGTTAATCGGCACCAATGGCTCGGGTAAATCAACATTGCTCAAAACTTTGGCAGGATTGATTCAGCCAGTGCACGGAGAATTGCGAGTGCTTGGCCATCACGCGGGACAACTGCCAACTCGCGTTGCCTACTTGCCCCAACACCCTGTCTCTTCGCACACACTTCCGCTGCAAGTTCGTGACATGGTATCTATGGGTCGGTTTGCACATCTTGGCTTATTCAATCGCGCGACTGCAAGCGATCGAACAATCGTTGAACAATCGATGGTGCGCACTGGCATCGACAGACAAGCAAGCAAACCAATCCGCGATTTGTCGAGTGGCCAACAACAACGGACTCACTTGGCACAAGTGCTCGCCCGTCAAGCCGAGATTTTGTTACTCGACGAACCAACGGCAGGTCTCGACATCAATGGGCGCAAACTTGTGGCAAGTCTCATCGCAGCCGAGCGCGCCCGCGGTGTCACCGTAGTAATGGCAACACACGAATTAAAGGATGCTGAAGATGCAACATCAGTGATGTTGCTCGCTCAGCGAGTTGTGTCTGTGGGCCCACCAAATATTGCTTTGCGCGATGAATATTTGCGCGAATGCTTTGGTTTTACTCAGCCTCACTAACGCCCTCGAGCGCCAGTAACTGTTTTTTCATTTTTAGTCCAAGCGAATAGCCGCCGAGCGAACCGTCGCTGGCCACAACCCGGTGACACGGCACGATGATTGGAATTGGATTTTTGCCGTTGGCTGATCCAACTGCGCGAAAGGCCTTGGGCTTCTTGATGTTGGACGCTTGTTGACCGTACGAAATTGTTTTCCCAAACGGAATACGACACAGAGCGCGCCACGCTTGCACTTGAAACTCGGTGCCAACAAGATCAAGAGCAACATCAAACGAAGTGCGCTTGCCTGCAAAATACTGCTCGAGTTGCTTTTTGGTTGTTATCAAAATCGCCTGAGCAGAGGCATTTTTGGAGGTCTCTACTTGCGCAGTGTTACTGCGAACGTCAATGGCGACAAGACCTTTTTCCGACGCCACAAGCCTGAGTTTTCCTACTGGTGAGGCAACAACCAAATGATTGCGCACCGTTTGCTTGCCACTCATACAAGTGAATCTAATACGTCCTAGCAACCTGTCACACTGGAGAGATGACCACAACAATCATGATGGACATTGAAAGCCCCGCCAAAAAGCGCATTGCCCTTGTTGCTCACGACAACATGAAAGACGAAATGCTGGAATGGGCCGCACATCACCGCACCGAATTGTCTCACCACGTACTTGTAGGTACTGGCACCACTGGTCGGCTTGTGCAAGAACACACCGGACTCGAAGTTGAGCGCCTTCGCTCTGGCCCACTTGGCGGCGACCAGCAAATGGGCGCGCGCATTGCTGAAGGCAAGATTGACATCTTGATGTTCTTTTGGGACCCTTTAGAGCCTCAGCCACACGACCCAGACATCAAAGCACTCTTGCGAATAGCTGCAGTGTGGAATATTCCAGTTGCGTGCAACCGCGCAAGCGCCGACTTTATTATTTCTTCACCACTGATCTCGCAGGTGTATCAGCGACGAGTGCCCGAATACTTGTAGCTAGCCCCTAGAGGGCTGGTGGTGCCGGCGGGCCGTACTTGTTCATGTTTGGATCGCTGCGTTGTAAAGCAACAATAAAACCGACAAGTGGAATAATTGACCACCAACCCGCGCGACCAGTGTCATGCATACGGCGCCAACCAATAGCAATTGAAGGAATGATCATTGCAATTGAAACGAGAGTTCCCAAAGATGAAAAAATCGCCGATGAGAAAAGTGTGGCAATTACATTGAATAGAGTCCAATACCAATATGCAGAGCGTGAAGATCTGCCATTGAAGTTTGCGTAGTTTTGAAACCCAGACTTAATGGCAGTTTGAAAGTTCACTCTTTGTCGCCCTGTGGCTTTGGCTCTTTTGGTAGTCCCAAAACGCGCTCGCCCACAATGTTGCGTTGAATCTGGCTTGTGCCACCCCAGATAGTTTCAGAACGCGAGAAGAAGAATGTCGACATCATCGAGCTCACGGGGTATCCATCGCGGCGCTTGTCGCGCAACGCACCAGGCCAGTTGCCATCTGCTGGACCAGCATTGATCAACATCGAGTTGGCGCCATTGATATCAAGTGCGAGTTCCATTGCACGTTGGTGCATCTCAGTCCAAAACATCTTGTTACTTGCACCGAGTGCAAGTACGCCCATGTCTTTCTTGTTTTCAAGTGTTGCACTCAACGAGCGCAGTCCGTTGTAACGCAAGATCTGAATCTTGGAGTAAAACTGCATCAAGCGCTGACGAATGGTGTCGTCATTGATTGATCCATTTTCTTTTGCTGCAACTGACATCAAACGAAACTCTTCTTCAAATCGACGATAACCAGTGGTCGCACTCATGCCGCGCTCAAAAGCAAGCGTGCTGTTGGCTACCTTCCAACCATTGTTGACTCCACCAACCACGTTGTTCTTCGAGCAACGCGCGTCGGTGAAAAACACTTCACAAAACTCTGCTGTGCCGTCTGGCTGCACAATGCCGCGCACTTCTACACCTGGTTGACGCATTGGCACCAACAAGTAGGTGATGCCCGCATGCTTTACCCCCGTGGTGTCGGTGCGCGTAAGCAAGAAGCAATAGTCGGCATGGTGACCACCGGTTGTCCAAACTTTTTGTCCGTTGATAACCCACTCGTCACCGTCGAGTACTGCAGTGGTCTTGAGGCTTGCCAAGTCACTACCGCTGTTTGGTTCGCTAAAGCCTTGGCACCAGCGCATCTTGCCATTCAAAATCTGTGGCAAAAATTCTTGCTTCTGTTCTTCTGTGCCCCACTGCAACAATGTTGGTCCTACAAGAGTGTCACCAAAAAAATCGGCGCGCATCGGAGCCTTTGCATTTGCAAATTCTTCCGCCAGCACCACACCCTGCAATGTTGACAAACCTTTGCCGCCGTATTCGACTGGCCACGTTGCACAAATCCATCCACCTTCAAACAACTTTGTTGGCCACGCTTCGTTAAATGCTTTGCGCTCGGCCGACGACATCTCGAAACCTTTGTCGAACCATCCCTTCGGAAGGTTGGACTTGAGCCACGTTTGTACTTCGGTTCTAAAGGCCTCTGCCTCTGGGGTGTATTCGATCATGCCTCTATTCTGCCCGCTCACAAGCACTCCAGTCCAAGCGCACGTCACGCCAACGCAGTACGGCGTTAACAGAGCCGTGACAATTGACTCGTAGAATTACTTCATGATCAATGCAGTTCTCGGCAGCGCCAGCGAGACGCTCAATATTGGGCGCATTTTGCTGGATCTGACAATCATTTTGATCGTCGCAAAAGTAGCTGCCGAAGTATCTGATCGCATTCACGTGCCCGCTGTCATTGGGGAGATTGCAGCTGGAATCCTGATCGGACCATCAGTTTTAGGGCTGGTCAACACCGGCGACATGCTGTTCTTTCTCGCCGAGCTTGGCGTCATCTTGTTGCTTATTCAAGTAGGACTCGAGACCGACATTATTGAACTCAAGAGTGTTGGTCGCGCAAGCATCTTGGTAGCGATCATTGGTGTGGTGCTACCGATGGCACTTGGTTTTGGTGCAAGCTCACTACTAGGCGAATCAATCAACACATCACTCTTCGTTGGCGCAGCACTCACCGCCACTTCAATCGGTATTACTGCTCGTGTGTTTGGCGACTTGCGCGCACTAGCAACTGTTGAAGCACGAACGGTGCTCGGTGCTGCAGTTGTCGACGACGTACTTGGACTCATCATCCTCACTGTGGTCACGCGTGTCGTCGAACAAGGCACTGTGGGTATCGGCACAATCGCGTCAACCATCGGGCTCGCAATCGGTTTCCTCGCCGTCACGAGCACTGTTGGTTTCACGATCTTCCCTCAACTTTTTGCGCGCATCGCAAAAGGTGCGCGCTCAGCCTCAACAGTGTCGGTCGTTGCGATCGGTATCGCGCTTGGTTTTTCGGTGCTTGCAGACAAAGCCCACCTCGCACCAATCATTGGCGCCTTTGTCGCAGGTCTCGCACTTCGCCGCATCGCGGCACACGAGCGTGTAGAGCGCGACGTTTCATCGATTGCCCAAATATTTGTGCCAATCTTTTTCTTAAACATCGGTATCACCACCGATATTCGCGCCATGGCAGATCCACGCGTTTTAGGAATTGCGCTTCTGCTATCCATCATTGCCATCATCACGAAAATTGCAGCCGCTCTTGGCGCTCTTGGTTCGCGTGGCGACAAGTGGACGATTGGTTTTGGAATGTTGCCTCGCGGCGAAGTCGGTCTCATTTTTGCGAGTATTGGCTTGAGCGTTGGGGCTCTATCAAAAGAGCTATACGGATCGGTGCTCGTTGTCGTGCTGGTTACCACGCTTATTGCACCACCTCTGTTGCGATGGAGACTTGGCAAACAAGCAGAAGCCGTCGAAGACCAGAGCATCAATGCGTCCAGACCTCTCGATGGCTGGGTCAAGACCATCGATGGGCAAATTGTGTTGAACGGCTCGCCTCCTGTGCGCTCGCTTGTGGAAATTGGATTAGCAACGGCCTCGCTCGCAGTGGATGCACGCCCAAGTGGTCAGTTGCTCGACTGGTTTGCGCTGCACCGCAATGCAACAGTGAGTTGGGACGAAGACGCAACGATTGGTTTGCTGCGCGTATTGCGACATGGCTCTGCACGCGCATGGCGATTGCTAGAAACCATTGGATTTATCCAACGCGCACTTCCCGAAGTGTCTGATGCAATGGCCGCACGTTCGAGTGACTCAACCGAACTGGACCCAACACACTCATTGCAGTTTCCTACTGTCGAAGCAATTTGTGCCGCAACGTCAACGAATACGAACACCGATGAGTTGGTTCTTGCAGCATTTGCAAAAGACATCTCGGATTCTGGGGCCGATGGATCTGGTGCAATTGCCCGGCTCGGACTCGATCTTGCTACCAGCAAGTCGGTCTTTGCACTTCTTGATGGCGCTCAACTCTTGCGCAACATTGTGCAAAGCGAACCACTACAAATAACACCACGCCTGCTTTCACAGATTGCGAATCACCTCAAGAACCCACAACTGGTGGAGCAATGTCGACAGCTTGTCACTGCCCGCAAAGATTTAAGTGATACACAAAATTTGGCACTCGTCGGCATCGTTGCAGATGTCCAAGAAGTGCTCGCACACCCAGACCTCATTGATTCAGAATCAAACACGCTTGTAGAGAGTCGACTTCATGCAGCACTTGCACTCACATCGGACGAAGCAATTCGCGCACGCATCACACATGCGCCTGCGAGTTACGCGCTCACGCACACCCCACAACAGTTGCTCGACCATGCACTGCTTGTCGAACCGATGCCGCGTTCGGGTGATGCACGCATAGTTGTGTTGCCCACGCAGAGCAACGATCAATGGTTGGTCAATATTGCGTGCCGCGACAGATCGGCATTGCTTGCACGTTTGTCTGGCGCACTTTCATCGCTCAATCTCAATGTGATCAATGCCGAGATCGCTACATGGGCAGATGGCGCAGTACTCGACATATTTACAGTTCAATCATCTGTTGAGCCACGAATCGGTGCTGTGTCTGACGCGGTTCAGCGATCATTACAAACACGAAACGTAAAGACCTCGGGCGGTCCATACAAATTGACTGTCCGACTCGATCACTCCGCTCACCCTTGGCACTCAATCATGCGCGTAGAGGGCGAAGACCATACCGGTCTATTGCGCGACATCACGGCAACACTTGCCAAACTCAAGGTCGTCATCCATCATGCACAAATTGGCACCGACCAAGGTCGTGTGCACAACATGTTTGAGATATCCGATGCGCACGGCAGAAAACTTTCGGAACAAGCGTCAAACAAGATCATTCGCGCATTGCGCTAGTTGCACGACATCGCAACCTTGTAGGCCATGTCGTAGAGTGTTCGCATGACAGTTACTGAGACAGCCCCCGCAGGACTCGAGCGCTGGACGCACCAGTGGAAAGAGCTGTACGAAGAAGTCATTAACACTGGTTTGTGCACCGGATGTGCTGGCTGCGTTATTGCATGCCCACACGAAGTGATCGGTTACAAGCACGAAGAAGGCAACTACAAACCGTTCCATATTGAAGAAGAACTCGGCCTCGACAATTGTGGTCACGGAGAAAAGGGTTGCACCAGTTGCACGCGAGCATGCCCGCGCTTTCGCACTTGGGAGCCAGACGCCGACATGCATCTGTTTGGCAAAACACGTGACGACAGTGCGATGTATGGCCAATACAAGCAACTGCTTCTTGTGCGAGCCGCCGACGACAACGTGCACGAAAAAGGTCAAGACGGCGGCTTTGTGAGCGCAATGCTCATCTGGCTCATGAAACACGACTACATCGATGCAGCACTCACCAGTTTCATGGAAGGCGACGGCACATCGTGGAAGGCATTGCCAGGCATTGCCCGCAACCCAGAAGACGTGCTCAAGGCTGCTGGTAGTCGTTATACATATTCGGCAAACACCCTCGCGCTCAAGCAAGCACAAGAAGAGGGCCTCAGCCGTTTGGCACTTGTTGGTATGAGTTGCCAATCATCTGTACTTCCAATCATGTGGAAGCGCAAAGTTGGCAAGACCGGCAAGCCATTCCTTTTCAATATTGGATTGCTGTGCTCGAAGACATTTGATGATGCAATCTTTGAAGAACTCTTCTTGGCAAAGTATGGCCTGAAAAAAGAAGAGATGATCAAGATGAACATCAAGGGTGCCTTCCAGATCTGGATGAAGGACGGCTCATTCCACGAAATCGATTTGAAAGAATGTCATCAGTGGACGCGCGAAGGTTGCAAAACCTGCCCTGACTTTGCTGCCGAACACGCCGACATCTCAACTGGCGGTATTGGTGAAGACAATGCATGGACTCTGTGCGTTGTGCGCACTGCACTTGGCGAAGAAGTAATGAACCGCATGATTGCCGACGGCAGTGTGATTGCTCGCCCAGCCGAGACTGATGCAACGGCAATGAAACTCTTGAAGTTGCTGAGTACTGTCAGCCGCAGGCGTTGGCCGGCAACTGCAAACCCTGCCCCACTTGTTGGTGTACCACCACCGAAGAAGAAGGTTGACGGAACGGTTCCTGCTCCACACTGATTAACTAGCCAGGCTTACAGCTTTCGTAAATACATCGTCCAGCATTTTTTCGGTGAGCTTGCCAGTAAACGTATTTTGCTGACTCGGGTGATAACTGCACACAAGTTGGTATTTCCCGGCTTGCACGACTACGCCATGACCAAACTTTGGTCGTGGCTTAACACCCAACTCGTCGCATGCGGCCTGCAGTGCAAATGCGCCGAGGCAAACAATGACTTTTGCATGAGTGAGCAACTCGAGTTCTTGTTGTAAAAAAGGCGAACACTTCACACGCTCTGCTGGTGTCGGCTTGTTTTGAGGTGGCGCACACTTAACAGCAGCAGTTACCCACGCATCGTTGAGCACGAGTCCATCATTCACATCTACCGAAGTTGGTTGATTGGCCAAACCTGCAGTGTGCATTGCGCGATACAACCAATCGCCACTGCGATCACCAGTAAAAACTCTTCCGGTGCGATTTGCTCCGTGAGCACCAGGGGCCAGGCCAAGCACAATGATGCGCGCGTTCTTGTCGCCAAACCCGGAAATTGGTTTGCCCCAATAAACGTCGTCACGATAAGCCGCGCGCTTTTCGACCGCCACCTTGCGGCACCACTTGACAAGGCGTGGACACTTTTCACATGCATGCACTTGCGCCTCTAGTTGGCGCAATGTGGGGCTGCTGGCAGGTCGTGACACTGCATCGCACGATAGTTTGTGAGTGTCATGACTCGCGCAAAAAGCACCAAACCAACACTGATTTTGATGGTTCGCCATGGCCGCACCCCCACCACCGGCAAGGTCCTGCCCGGTCGTGCAAAGGGCTTGCATCTGGCCGAAAGTGGTGTGGCAGAAGCCAACCGTGTCGCAGAGCGCTTGTCGGAGATCAAAGGCATCACCGCTGTCTATGCATCGCCACTCGAGCGCGCACGAGAGACCGCTGCGCCGATTGGCAAGATCCTTAAACACAAAGTGCAGATTCATCAAGGACTGCTTGAATGTGATTTTGGCAAATGGACTGGTGCGCAATTGACTGCACTTATGAAAAAACCAGAGTGGACAACGGTGCAAAAGGCTCCAAGCATTTTCCGCTTTCCCAACGGTGAAAGTTTCACCGAGATGCAATCGCGCATGGTCGGAGCACTCGACGATATTCGCGCAAAACATCCTGGCGAGATTGTTGTGTGCGTCAGTCATGCCGACCCAATCAAAGCCGCTGTTGCGCATGCAATGGGCACACACCTCGACTTGTTTCAACGCATCGTGATCAGCACGTGCTCGGTGAGTGCTGTTGCATATTCGATGAGCGGTCCAGTTGTACTCACTGTCAATTCGACTGGCGGGTCACTGAGCGAGTTGCGCCCATCATGAGTGCGTTTTACGAATTTGATCAGGCCGATGCATTTACAAGTGGCGCAATCGGTGAGCCGGGTTCGCGTCTGTTTGTGATTCAGGTGCGAGCCGATGGACAACACGTGACGATGAAGTGTGAAAAGCAGCAAGTGGCAGCACTCGCGCAATACATGCGCCAACTGCTCGCTGATGCGCCAGCTGCATATGACAGACCAATCAATGATGCGATGCAACTCTCTTCCCCAATTGACATCGAGTTTGTTGTTGGCACAGTGGGCATCGCCTACGACTCACGCAATGACCGCATGGTTGTGCAGATTGAGGAACTTGTGCCCACCAACGACGACAATGAGCCGATTGATGATGTAGACCCAGGCCGAGTGCGGGTGCAGATGAGCCGTGGTCAGGCAGCGGGATTTTGTGAACATTCAGACGATGTGGTGGCAGCGGGACGTCCTCCCTGCATATTTTGTGGCCACCCGATTGATCTTGACGGTCACGCATGCCCACGAATGAACTAATCGAAATCCTGCTTCACGGGCAGGTCGAGATTGTTTCGCGCATGCCGCACAGCAGCAACGCAACTTTCCTAGTAACTGTTACTTGCAATGACAACGAAGTTCGCGGAATTTACAAACCACTCAAAGGTGAACGCCCGCTGTGGGACTTTGAACCCGGCCTCCATCGCAACGAAGTTGCGGCTTACCGACTCTCTGAAGCAATGGGTTTAGGGATTGTGCCGCCAACGATTTTGCGTGATGGCCCATTTGGCGAAGGCTCGGTGCAACTTTTTGTTGATGTGGATGTGCAACAGCACTATTTCACTATTTTTGAGCAACGCGAAGATCTACATGACCGACTGCGAGCGATGTGTGCTTTTGACATTGTTGCGAACAACACCGATCGTAAAGGTGGGCATTGCCTGATTGATGCAGATGACCACATTTGGGCGATTGATCACGGCGTGTGTTTCTCCCCCGACTTCAAACTGCGCACAGTGATTTGGGAGTTTGGTGGCGAAGAATTGCCAGACAATCTCCGTGCCGTCATTGAGCCTCTCATTGAGACTGTTCCTCTCGATGTCTCTGCGCTTCTCAATAGTGAACAAGTTGTGGCTTTGCAAGAACGCGCACAGTGGATCTGTGAGGGCGGAGCATTTCCAATCGATCGCAGTGGCACGCGATATCCGTGGCCAATCCTTTGAGCGATTTCAATCAACTCATCGACCGCAGTGATCTAGATGGTTTGGTGCGCACGGTCGACGACCTGTGTTCAAGCCGCGATTGGTCATCTCTCTTGCAATTGCGCAACTCGTGCAGGCTCGCAACCGCGAGCGGCAAACAACTGTGGCCAGCGTCAACACTTGCTGAATACCGACTTGCGCTGCTCGCCCCTGCGCACATCGCTGCCAAAGTACTTGAAGAAGGCTCCGGAAGGTTTACTCTCGGCCCACTCACCGAAGTAATTGCTCAAAACCATCAGTGGTCGGATTTACAGCACGAATTGCCACCTTCGCCAATTGCATCGTTCGTTGCACACGAGTGTGCAATGCGCGGGCAGCACATCGAAAACTCTGCCGACGTTTTTGATGCGCTCGAAACTCCACTCGAGTTGCAGTCATGGGAGCCCACCTACGAACTTGCCGTCTATCGTGACAACTCTGCAGAGTTTCCGTCACCTGAACTTCCACCAACTTCGGCCAGTCGTGTCGTAAGCGCTGCTACTTCGTCAAAGAGTGCAGCTGTTCAGGACAGTGCTGTCGTAGATGCAGTGCACCAACTTGTTGGTGCTTGGACCACATCATCAAACGGAACACTGCAGGTTGTTGCAGCACGCGGTGATGAATCTCATGCACTCGCATCTTTGGGAATTACATCGGCAACACTGCGCGCGCTTCAGCCAACTCAATCTCTGTCGTTATTGGCTTGGGCCGGTGCAAGTGGTGGTGCGTTTGGTCGGCGTCGTGGTGCTGCTGCAGGGCGTGACAGCGCATGGTGGTTGCTCGGCGCACTCTCGGGGCGCTCAGACCAATGGCCACTCAAAAACGACGAGATTGGCGATGTGCTGCATTCGTTGAAATGGTCATGGTTTGATGCAGACCAAAGCCCCACAGGCTGGCAACTGCAACTCGTGATCGTCGATGAGCAACGTGGATTATCTTGGGCGATCAATGCCCGCGACTCAGTTGAGTGATCGCTACGAACATCGCAGTGTTAGGCACTGTCATTGCCTCGCTCACATTCCTCTCGAGTTACCTCAAGTAGGCAAGGCATTACTCGGCAGAATCAGCGAACTTAAACACAGCTAACTATTTGTTCAAGCATTTCTTTTCATATTCAATTTTTTCAGAATCATTGATCCATCGAAGCTCAACTTTACGCTCAATACTCGTTCCAATATCTTTTGTTATTGCCCCGTATCCCTCGTATCTCATAGACACACGGATACCTTTTGCGACAAGATAGTCAGAAACATTGCGGGCACGCGCCAGTGAAAGATTCCTGAGATATTCAGCTGAGTCAAATCCATTTTTACGTGCAAATCCAGAGATAAGTACTAGCCCACCACGTTTGGTCATCACTTTCGCAACGCGATCCAATTCTTGTTTATCCCCGGTATCCAGATTCGGCGAAGCAGGATCAAAAATAATGCCATTTGATAACTTCTCACCAACCAATATTGGTGCTGCTACTTTTTTAATACTGGTAATACTCTTGCATTCAAGGACCGTGGGCGAACTAGATTTCGGCGATGCAACAGTTGGAGTCGGAACAACAGTTGGAGTCGGAACAACAGTTGGAGTCGGAACAACAGTTGTAGTCGTTGTTGTAGTCGGAGTCGCAGCAACAGTTGGAGTCGGGCTTGAAGCAGGTGGAACTGTTGCAGTAGTCGTAAAAGATATTGAGTCGTTGCCGGCAGTGTCTTGTATTGCCGAATTGGAAGTTGCCGAGTTTGGAGTTGGTGCTGTATACGCAACCGAGATGACGTCTCCAATAACAGCCGGTGTTCCAAGCGTCAAAATTACCGTTGACCCACTCACCGAAATTGAGCTCACCGTCATTGATGTGGTGCCAACTGAAACGGCGAAGTCGCCAGCAACAGCAGTCGTCGCGTTCAGCGGTTCGTTGAATGTAAGAGTTACTTGTGTTCCAGCCGTGTTCGCTGTTGCCGAGCTCAAAGTAGGTGCAGTTGTATCAATGACAATTGCCTGTGCACCAGCAATGTTGTTAGACCCAGTTGGCAATGCCGTTGACGTCATGGCATTGCCAGCAGTATCTGTTGGTGCCGATGTAAGCGCGTATGACGTCACGGTCAAATCCGCACTGTTGTCCCCCGTGCCAACCGTGTAGACGCCAGTCAGTGTCGTTGAAGTCGCCTTAGTCAGCACCACTGTGTCACCCGTATCAAGCGTGACGGTGATTGACGCACCATCGGCAACTGCCTCACTCAGAGTTGCCGTGATATTGACTGTCGTTCCTATTCCATATGTGCCATTTGACTTCGTTGAAGAAAATGAAGTCACGGTTGGACGCGTTGCATCGACCGTGATGCTCAATGCCGATGTCGCTGCCGAGTCAATACCGCTATTAGTTTGTTTTGCAGTAACCGACCAAATTCCATCAACCAAAGTTCCGAGATCGCACCCAGTTTGTGCCGTCGCCGTAAACGTGCAGGTCACGTTTGTTTGCCCCGACTTTGTGGCAGTGACAGTCACTGTGTTGCCGTTCGTTGCACTACCAACAGAAAT
>ENA-ORFA01000601-ORFA01000601.1-marine-metagenome-genome-assembly--contig:-NODE-601-length-15091-cov-3.082856_pt1 | contig 15091 bp, 40 predicted proteins | sample MGYA00248621_ERZ508587 | MGnify/ENA primary metagenome ERZ508587 (study PRJEB26250, sample SAMN06266239) | marine metagenome | isolation source: Columbia River Estuary | place: USA:Columbia River Estuary... | reverse complement strand
ATTTCTGCGACTTCCTGTAGGTCGTCATCAGAGTGTGCTCGCCCTTGCCGTGAAGTTTTTTCACGCTTTTCTAGTATCCGTGAGAGGGCTGGTAACTTTACTGCCAGTTCATCGCGCAAGATTTCTTCAAGTGAGATATCTGACAGTGCTCTTCGTGTGACGGGCGATGAGTCAGTCGTTTCAATTTTGACGGACATAATTTCTTGTCGGCCATTGATCAACTTGGTCGTGAGTGTGACATCCCACTTTTTCCCGATTGTGTCTGTAAATGTTTTTTTCATTGGTTTCCTAATCCTTGTTTTTCATTCTGAGGATTTCCTCAACGATTGTGTCGTCATAGCCGAGCGAGTAGCCCTCTTCGTATGCCATGCAGATTTCGTGACCATGTTCGTCGTTCTCTGCTTTGGCGATGAGGTCACCGATAAGTTCGGTTATGCTTTCGCCCGCCCATTCTCCTGAGAGAGGGAAGTCGTTTTTCTCTGCGAGTGCGAGTGCGTCGTTTGCTCCTCGCTCATAACCTCGTGCTTCTGCGTTTTCTGTGAGTGTGGTGGTGTTCATGTCATTCATTGTACTACCGTAATGAGCGTTTGTCAAGTGTTTGACAAGAAAATTATTTGTGATAGTTTTAGAACATGGAAATAAAGGGAACAGCCAAAAAAGGTGTAAAACCAACAGCCACATTCACACTCTCCAACGGGGCTACCATAGAACACGCACCACAACACCTTGAATACATCGTCATCTCCGCATGGGAAAACCAAGGGCGCGCATACCGCTCATACCCAACAAAAAAAGAAGCACAAGAACGCATCAAACTCGTAGAACGCCTCGTCACAGAAAACAGCGGAAAGTTCGCAAAAGACTACGGCGCATATGTCATGGAAATCCAAGACGACCTCTCATACAAATGCGTCAGCAAATGGGTACGCCCATCCAAGTAGTCTCCCCTCGCCGGCATAGCCCCGTGTTACTCTGCTGTTATGCCGAGCATCAGCGAGATGAAAACAAAAAACAAGGAAGTCGGACATCATTTCTTTGATGATTCAACAATGAACTTCTTTGATTCAAAAGTATCAGCAAAAACTTTCGGCGACTACTTCGTTACTTCAGAGTGCGGACCGTCGGGACTGCGTCGCTACACCGTGCGAGTATTCAATCCAAACACAGGAGAAATCAAAACTCACGGATTATTTCAAGAGTTTGATACGCTTCGTGAAGCGCAATCAGTTGCTAGACAAGCGTCAAAGCAAACTATCTGACAAGCGGAGCGATCAGCCCGTGAATGTCCAAGAGGATGTCACCCATCTCTGAGGCTGCGATTACCTGATGACCTGAAGTCATACTGATGCCCTTCTCAATGAGGGCGAGTGTTTCACGCAACGCTTTGAGTTCAGCGTCAATGTCGGATACTTCATCAAGTGGTGTGTCAGTGAGATTATTCATATCTATATTCTACCCCGTCTTACTCTAAATGTCAAGCGTTTTCTACTGAAATATTTCCGTACATCTCATGACGCTAGATCAAGTCCGCCACAGCCCCGTCAGGCGAGTCCCCACGACCCATAAGAATAGAACGATCACTCCACCAAAAGGCAGAACACTCAGCATCGTTACCGATTGCGTCGGTTGGGAAACCAAAACCTGAGAAAGCAAACCATGCTCCACCTTCATAGACACCACCGTAGCGAGACTCCCGTACAATGACAGGATATAACTCAAGAGGCGGAGAAGGGAACATTGCTTACATCAAAAGCGATCTGACGATGATCGGCGTTCGCTCGCCTATCCATGCGCCAACACAGTTGAACTCAATGAACTCCATTGCTTCTTCGTCGTCCATGCCATCACGGGTCATAAGGACTTCTACCATCTTGTCGTATGAGTAGACAGCAAGGACTGGTTCGTTGATGCGTTGCGAATAGCCGATACAGGCATCATCAAAGCCGTCCATGAGGAGTGTGTCCTCGTCTATTTCCTTGAAGTGTTCGGTGAGTTCTTCTCTGGTGGTGGTCATTTTCTTTTCCTTTGATAAAAGTTCTGATGCGTCTTTGTAGCGGAATGGATTGTAGTCCATTTATCGCTTCCAATACTTGATTGCGAACATTCCTCCAACAGCGACGGCTAGTGCGAAACACAGGAAGATGGAGTCTAGGTGAAGTGTCACGGTCATAGTCTATCTCTCTGTAAAGCGTTTGTCAAGTATTATCTACGACATCCACCGCATGGTGGTCGTGAACCCATCATTTTTTGGAGGAAAACGCCTTGATTTTCCTTCTTTTTGATGGTTGTCTCTGTCGCTGGGGTTTCGGGTTTTTTGTTTTCGTCCATTCCCTATTTTACACGGAGACTAGTTCGTGGAGACCAATTGATAACTAGTGATGATGTTAGAGCATGAGCGGAGTTGGACATTCTTGAAAATTGTTTGGTAGTAAGCCATTTTGGCTTTTGCCCGTGGCAATTCTTTTTCGTCGTAGATATGCCATTCGCAGGCACTAACTTCACCAAGTTTGAACTCAGGCAGGTCAGTGTCTTTGGGGAGATGGGCAAGAAGGATGTAGTGGTTGGTCATATGTGTCAGTATATCGTGAGAAAGGCTATTTGTCAACCTTTTATAATATTATTTCTCGTAGAATAAATTGTTTAGTTCATTGATCTCATCAATACGCTCAACGGCAATGTTCATAGAAGAGGTGAATATTTCCTCTATTGCCACATCTTCATTGATCTCGTCCAAGAGTTTTTCCATTCCCTCGTAGAACTCATCAACTTCTTCTTTGTCCATTCCGCTAAAGCGACGATCCATAGCAATCCAGTTGCCAATCTCGCAGTACATAGCAAACTCGTGGAGCGATAGCCCCGCCATCTCTGCTACATCAAGAAGTTCAAACCGTGCTGACTCATCATTGACAAAACCTTTCATCAGGATCATCTGTTGAAGGGCAGAGATTTTTACTAGGTCTTCGCTTGACGGATTTTCCCAGTCATCTACTCCGAGGACCCACCCTTTGAGGTGAAGGATTTCTTCTTCGGAGATTTTGCTGGCGATCTGTTTTTTAAAATCTTCGTTCATAGTTCCCACATTTGGTTTAGGAGTTCAATTTCTTGATAGGTGTTGTCGCCTTCTGTTGGTGCGACAAGAATATTGGGCTGGTTTTCGGGGTCGCTCCAAAAGTCTTCGTAGTCATCTCGTGTCATGTTGCGTGTTGATCGGTCTAAGGAAATCCATTCGCCGTATGTTGCGTACGCTGCGAGGTCGTCTTTGTCCACGCCGGCTAGTCCCGCATAGGTTTCTATCATTGCTGGATAGTTTCCGTGTGTGAGTGCGCATACAGTTTTGACATCTGATAGGAATCGCCATAGTTCTATGACTGTTTGTGGTCGTGCGTATTGTGTGTTTGTGAGTTTGCTGAATTGTTCAGCGTTTTTTCGCAGTCGCATTTTAAGAAATTCTATGTAATCTTGCTTATTCATGTCTATATTTTACACCGTTTTCTGTTGTTTGTCAAGTGTTTAGAATAAAGAATCTTGTCTGTTGCCTTTGAGGTGTCGCGTATCAAAACACCATGCGTGAAGATAAACATATTCTTCGTTCTCAATAGTGACCGTGCGTGTTGCCCCCTTCACCCAGCCCCGTACGAGGCGATAGATGTTTGGTTTTGAGGGGTCTAACCCTTCTCCACAGTCTCGGCAGGTGTAAATAGGCGACAGTGCCATGCGTGTTCCTTTCGTCTACTACGAGCGTAGTTTTCTATCGCATCAGCATACGACAAGAACTCCTCGCCAGTCATGGCAAGAAGTTCGTTGTCTGTGGGTTCTCTATCGGGTCGCCACTTGCGCCACTGATAGTTAGACCATTCCGTCATTCATGCGTTCTTTCGCTACAGCAACAGACTCTTTGTCTTTCATTGCTCCCAACCACATCTTGTAGGTCTCAACATGATGAATGATCATTTGGAGATCGTCTACGGGGACATTGTGGTCGTCGCCGTCGTACTCGCCGTCGTCGTTCTTTGCGCCGAATACGACGCAGGTTCCGCAGAGAATGCGCCCGAACAAAGCGGTGGCGATGAAGTTGATGTGTTCGCCGTCAATGAGTCCTGTGTCGGATACATAGCCGATGATGTTTTCGCCTCGTACGCAGTCAAACCAGTTGCCGATCATTTCGTGAATGTCGGTGTGGGTGACTCCTACCTCAAATGTTTTTGAGGATACGCCGTTGTTGGTGATGATGATTGCTGTGGTGGTTGTCATGAGTACAGTATATCTCCGTTATTGTTGTTTGTCAAGTTTTTATTTGAGATTTTCTGACTTTTTTACAACGAGGGTGAAGGTCTTACTCATTGTTCCCACCACTCGTTTAGGGCATCGCAAATCGCACCCTGTCCATCGCCACCCAAGTCCTGAGCCTCATCAGGCTCGTCCTCACGGCGCATAATGTTTGAGAACCCGTGAATAGTTTTCATAGTCACGATGCGAATGCGATAACGCTCAGGGTGCTGACTCGGACGGATTGTTTCAGGATTTTCGGGGTTGTGAGGCGAAGCGTATCCAACCATTACCAACGCAACAGCGTTGATGTACGAGGGTCGTTTGGTTTCCACTAATAACTCGTAGGGGTTAGGGTTTGTTCCCAGCAGATAAGCCCCGTCGTTGTCGCAGGCGTAAAGCAGAGCGTCTATCTCAAACGGGTCGTCTGTGTGGTTGTGAACCAAGTCGTCAATAGTTTTTGCCATTGCGGTGATGTTCATTATTCCGTTTCCCCTACTGCTTCTATTTGTTCGTTGATTAGTTGTTCGTTGTATTCCGACTTTTCTACAACTGCGTCGGCAATCCATTCGGATACATCGTTGCCTGCGTTGTCCCATTCGTCAAACTCCTTACAGATTTCTGCCCACGCTTCATCGGTGAGGGTGTGTTCGTCAATCGTTGGGTACTCCATATCCTCTTTGAGCCATATGAGAGCGCAGATGTTTTCGTCAGGGCTTTTGCCCTCTAGGATTTTTAGGAGTGATGAGACTTTCATCGCTCAACTCCGATGTGGGCTAGTGCTTCCAATACATCGTGGAAGTAGTGTCCGTGACAGATGTACCAACCTCTGTCGTTGGCGATAACTGTCCAAGAGGCGTAGGCGTGAAAGTTCTGTCCCTCACGGACTGCCACTACTTGCCAAGTGGAGAAACTTGCGCCACCCCATTGTGACGGGTGAGCAGGTCGGAAGTCTTGTGTCTTGCGGAACGCAATGACAGTTGCCTCGTTGTAGAGGCGTGTGCCTACTGCGATATCGGCGGTGGTGTGGTCGTATTCGGTGATGGTGGTGGTGGTCATGACTACAGTATACCAATCTTTCTGTTAGTTGTCAAGTGTTTTACGAAAGTATTTACGAAACTACCAAGATGACGAATACTCAAAGTCCCAATCGTTGGGCATAGTAAGCAACCTGTCAATCGTGTCGGCGGTATAGGTCAAGCCCTCTATGTACCATTCGCTATAGTCCGTTGAGCCGAAGAAGAAACCGTTAGAAGTCGGCAACAGTTCGTCAGCGAGCGTGGTATCGGCAAGAACCTTACGACAGGTGTCTCGCAGTTCCTCTAACTTCTCTCGCCCGACAAAGACCGTCTGACATTCGTCCTCGCCACCCTGACACTCCTGAACGAACCAGTTATGGATAGCGTTCTGCTTGCGCCATTGAGCGACTTTCACTTCTATGAAAGCCGTCGGGAAGTCTGTTTCCATAAACTCCCCAACCTCACTGAGAGCGACAAGCGTGGCAAACAGTTGCTTGCTCTCGTCACTACCCCAGTCACCGCCGTGAGCGAACTTCTTTGCGTATAAGTATTGGTCTAATCCCATATGTTTATTCTACCCCTTATCTTTGTTGGTGTCAAGTGTTTGTTTAGATTTATTTAGGAGAGCGAGGAGATTAGTCCTCGTCGTCATCCTCGTCGTTGTCAATGCCTTCGGGGGCTTCCACATTGGGGAAGTAAACAATAATGCCCCTGCCCATGTTGTCAAAAACTGGGTTACTGAGTATGTAAGCCAAGTCTGAGTCCTGAACGCTGAGAGCGAAACGGAAAGCGTCAGTCATGCTCTCCATGTCAATACCGAGACATTGCTTGCCGTACATATTGCGCCCGCTGTATGAGCGAAGTTCGGCATCGTCAATGTCGGATACGAGGCTCTGAATGTCCTCAACTTGTGTGGTGGTTAGTGTGGTTGTCATGGGTATAAGCCTACACCAGTTACCATAGGTTGTCAATAGTTTTATGGATATTTCTTAGGAATATTTATCCACAGGTTATCCACAAGCACTAAGGTTATCCACAACCGCCACCCCAAGCGAACAAGCGTTCCCTTTTCCCGACGAAAAGAAAATACCTATATATGCGCAAGGAATGACGGTGGTGGAAAGGACTACGGCAAAATCCGTAGAGCGATTGACTCAGCCTTAGCGAACTGATCAGGACACAAATTCTCTCCACCAGATTGGACAATGGAAAAATGAAGTTTTGCGTCATCATTATCGCTCGCACCTTCATTGATACGACCAATAACATCATCGGCAGTCATACCATCAGTCATCAACTGACACCACAACTCACCCATTTGGACAAGTTCGTAAGCAGTCATCAGCGGATAAGCCCCGTAGAGGAAGTACACATCATCCACGAACGCTAATTGTTCCTGAGTAAACGGTCTATCCGTAATCGGAATAGTGTCAAAAATAGGAACACCAGTCGTAGGAAGCGGTTGAAGCGTAGTGCCAGCAACATCATCCATCTTTGACGAACAGCCCACCTGAACAAGCAGAAGTGAGAAAGCGCATCCAAGAAGAACCACTGGAAGTATTGAGCGTTTCATATCAGTTGTCAAACTTGTATTGCTGATCAGGACAGAAGTTGATGATAGCCGAAGCGACCACTGAAGTCAGAAGTTCCTCAATGTCGGGGTCACCGTCTGCCGATGAAGCAATTGCGCTAATCGTCTCGTAAGCCGAACTGCCACTACGAAGAGCATCACAAGTTGCGCGACCAGCGTCAATCATGTCTTGATCTTCCAAGTAGATTGTGTTGCCATAACTTGTGTTGATGTCGTAGATGAACTCGTCTTCGTCTGTGTAGACAGGTTCGGGTCCTGATGTCGCAATCGGTGCGTCAGTTGTCTTGGTCACCTTGACTGTTGTGTCAGGTGCTTCGGTACTAGTGACATACACGGTCTTGCTTCCGCAACCTACGAGTACGAGTGTGCCGATAATAATTGGAATGAGTCGTTTCATACTGATACCTTATCCTTTTTTTTAGGTTTTGTCAAGTGCTTTTCTATACCGTTGTTGGGTTTGGTTTTAGCATCGTCCCATTCATTTACAGCCTTACATACCTCGCATACTGTTTCAGTCATCTCCCCGTCATACGGGTGAGATAACCACATAGCGAAGCGTTCTTTGGAGTCCCGTGCCGTAGTCATAAGGACAGCCATAAGTCTGCTGTATTCGGCGTACTCTTCAGTTGGCGTACAAGAACAACCCACCGTTATGGCGATGTTGCGCAGTCGTTCACCGAGAGCGATAAGGTCAGGACATTCCTGCTGAACGAGCAAGACGGTCTTTCCATTCCTGAATATCCGCAGCCAACTTTTCGTCAGGCTGACCGAACTCGTTGGGGGTATAACGGACATAGATATCGTACAAACCGTCGTCGTCACGCTTGCGAGTGGCAAAACGGAACTGTGAATACTTGCCGAGTGTTGGGGCAAGGCTTGAGCGATTAGAGGCACTCTCACGGACGAGACACCACAGGTTAGGCTTCTGTATGACTCCCAAAATGAGTTTCTGTACCGTACCTAAGCGGTATGCGTAGCGATTAGGATTGCCCTTACGACCTCTTCCTGACGCTCCGCCACGACTTTCGGGCAGGCTAGTAAATGCTTTGATTTCTGACATAGTTTGTTTTCCCTTTTGTTTGTTTGCTTATTGCTACCCTTGTGGGCAGTTCTTGTTGGTTAGTCTACCAAGTTATTACTGAAATGTCAAGTGATAACAACATTTGTTATTGTGTCACTCGTCACTGATTACTTTCCAACCATCGTGATGTCCTGTGACAAGAAGGTCTTTCCATTCTTGTTCGGACTCGCAGTAGTAGAAGATTTGGTCATCCCACTCAGACCACACATCGTGTTCGGGGTGTTCGGGGTCTGCCAAGATATCGGTTACCCGTGAGGCGTTGCTATCAACAATGATTTGGACGCTCTCTGTTGCTTCGGGTGCGTCGTCCCAAAAGATTTCTACCTCAACACCGTTGAGCCAAAAGTCGGATGGTGTAACGAACTTTGTGAGTTCCATTACTTGTTCACCGCCCAAGCGGCTTGCGACATACAGCCGTGTCCATACCAGTCCTCTAGACCCTCTGATGTTCCACAGTCTGAGCAGATTTCTGTTTGGTTATCGGTGCGTGAGAGTGCGCCGATGTATTGCCCACGACATAAGTCGTTGGGGATACCGCCCAAGCAACGAGGGCAAGTGTATTGGTCAAGCGTAATGCTCACACTTCCACTTCCTCTTTGACTTCAGCAACGACGATACGGGTGTAAGGCGTTGGGGTCATTACTTGTTCCTCAATGCCTGAGTCAATCAGACCGTTCTTGAGAGCCTTGTCAAATGCTTTTGGTTCTACAGCGCTTTTGGTTACTTCACGGAAGATTGTGGCGGTGACGAGTCCTTCTAGGACATCGGCGTGGAAGTTGCGTCGGATTGCTTCTACTGCTGAGACTTTGCGTCCATCAACGGTGGCGTTGTCTGTGCCTTCTGAGGCGAATGCTCGTTGGAGTTCTTCTTTTGCTTGCTCAACCATTTTGTCGGCGTTCTTTTGAGCGTTGAGAGCCATCAGGTAAATGCGTGATGCTCGTTCGGACATGGATTCTGTGGTGGTTAGTGTTGTCATGTTGTACATCGTATCCTTGTTTATTGTGTTTGTCAATAGTTTTACGAAGATTTCTTAGAAATATTTTGGGCTATCGTTTGTGGAATATGGGGTGGATAGCCTAACACTGTCGGTGTGCATAACTTTGTTTGTCACTAAAAGTAAAAATGTATATATGCGCAATGTTTGACGGTGGCGGAAAGGATCAGTCAATAACGATCCACTTATCGCCAGCCTCAGAAACAAGACCAAGCGAAGAACCACTATCCCAATTCACATGAAGAGTACCCACATCATCCACGAAGTCCACAACACCCTCGTCACCCTGACGCAGCCCCGTGTACGGGTCATTCGTGTACTGAAGTTGGACTCGCTTACCGATAAGAGCAAGCAGGTGTTTCGGTGCGTTACCCGTGTGGTTCATAGGTCGTTCCCGTCCTCGTCTTGGAAGATGAGTTCACTCAATCGCATACCAGCGAAGTCGTCTTCTACATATGACTCAACACGGTCAATGATTTGCTCAATCGTGAATGGTTCGTCCGCTGATAGACGATGAGAACCGTCTTTGTCGTAGATGATTTCGGAGTCACGCTCGTCTTGGAGTTGCTGAACGATGCCAGCAACATCGTAAGAAACGACTTTCATAACATTTATTCGTTCAGGTAGGTCGCTCATCGGTTATTGCTTCTCCATTCGCAGTAGGCGTTGTAGGTTTCGTCATCGTCGGGGTCAAGACCATTGGCTTCACACCACTGGTCGTAGGAAGGATTGGACTCAAAGACCTTGATAGTCATTGCTTCACTTCGTGAATGCTTGGTAAGAAATGCCAAGAGTTGTCAGTAATGAACATCGTTGCGTCACTAAAGGTCGCAAACCGATGGAGTGTAGAGGAGGGTTGGAGTTCTACACACCAACCAAGTCCGTCTGCGTCCTTCATATCTGTGTCGTAGTAGAGGACGACACGGCGTACTGCGTTCTCTAGTTCTTTTTTAGTTAGTTGTAATAACACATAGGTGTCCTTATACATCTGACTATTTGTTCCGTGAAGGTCGGCTTCTATTTCTAGATTTGCTTCGTGTTCGTCGTGGAGTCTCTGTAACTCGTACATATCGGTTTCATTCATCGGTTACCACTTCTCCAATGAGATGACTTTGTAATCTTGTAAGCCAGCCTCGTTATCCGCAATCTTGTCAAGCCCGTCATCGTCGTCGCACTCAACCCAGCCCTTGACCCAATGGCAGTTAGCGTCCTCGTTGAGATACTCTGCCCTATCGTCGTCGGACATTCCTATCCAAGCAGAGGGCATAAGTGACTCGTCAATGACCGTGTAGTAGTTCCACTCAAAGGTCTTGATACCCGATGGGTAAGTCTGTTCGGCGCAAACCTTGTATCCGAGAGTCATTTGTCCCCCAAGTCAATAGCGAGAGGCTCAATCTGCTGAAAGTGAAAGAGGAGTTCGTCCCAATCGGCTTCAGACCAATCAGGGTGGTCACCCGTAGAGTCTGCGTACTTCAGTAGAGCGAGAGCGTCATTCGGAAACCAACCTAAGTTGAGAAGTGTGTTCACCATAAATGGCGAGTGTCCACGAAACATCTCAGGGAGACAGGAGTTGTCGTACTGAAACATCTGAACTTTCATTCTCATATCGTTGTTCCACGCACTTCCCCGTGAACGCTTGATTACTTTGTATTTGTTATTGGTGGTAGTCATAGTGAGTATCCTATCGTCGGTTTTTAGTAATAACAACCTATGCCACAGAAAAATCGGGCTTAGCGTACCAATCTTGGAGTTCTTCTACGACTCCCGAAACTGTGTCCGAGCAGGCAGGAACAATCTTTTCTAAGTCGGAGTTCCAATAGATAAGTTTTGTTTCTACTTTGCCGTTGGAGTTGGTCACATCGTGAGTGAGCGACAGGTGTGTCTTGGCTGGGTAACAGAATATGCGTTGCCAACCGTTCTGAGTCCACTCCATTGCCTCAACCCACGACTGGTCATCATAGGAGTTGATTTTGACTTGGATACGACACTTCGGTTGTGCGAGGCTTCCGTACACATTCAGGCACAAATCTTGCTGGTAATAGAAAGTGTTAGCACCGTTGAGTTTGTAGTAGTTCGTGCGTAGCCATACGACACTTCGTTCTTTGGTAATCACAGTATATCCCCTTTGCTGAAAGCGTTGATTTGTTTTTCTGTTCTGCCGTTCTTGATTGCGACGGCGACGCAGTTCTCAAAGTCCTCGTCTACTTCCCATGCCCAGTGGTATAGGTCACAGATAAGGTCTATGAGTAGTTCTTCGTTGTCACGAGGGTTCGCTACGGGTGTGGTGTGTCCGTCCATCTCATAGGAGAGTAGGCGGAAGTGTTCCATTACTTTTTCGGCTCTATCTAGTGGTGTGGTCATAGTTAGTATTGTACTCCCCGTAGAAGGTATTGTCAAGTGTTTTAGGAAAGATTTATTCTTCGTAGGTGTCAAAGCCGTCAAGGGCTTCGGGATACTCCGAGGAAGGCGACTTGAGTTCAGCGATGCGTGCTTCTAGTCCCGCTATGACGAGTTCTTTCTCGTTAGCGAGACATTCAGCCCAGTCGTCGTACTGCGAGTTGCCGACAGCGAACCCGATAGTGAAAGCGTGGTTGTAGGTCATTAGCAAATCTCAAATCCGTCGCACTCAATAAGAAACTCTGCGAACTCACGCACATTATCTACAGCGAACGGATAGTTCGTTGCGAAGTGTTGTACCTTGCCGTGTCCACGACAGGAGTTACACCAACCGTGAGTGCGTCCTAGAATGATTGCGTCTGCTTCTTCTAGTTCTTTATCGGGCATACCGTTATCAACGCCGACAGTATCCGAACGGATACCCGTACCTTGACAGTAATCGCAGTCTGATGTTGGTAACGAGGCGAGGTGTTCACGGTATTCGGTTTCGTACTTGGCAGTTACACCCGTAGCGATGTCGTTGAGAAGTCGCTGACCGAGTGCGAGTGCGTTCTCTGCGTCAAGACCGTCGCCATCATTGGAGTATCCACTCTCAACAGTATGAGTAATGTCGCCGTGAAGTTCCTCGCAGTAGTTCCATAGTGGTCGCCACCACCAAACATTGTTCCTGAAATACGAACCCTTTTCGCTTTCTTGGTTCTTGCCGTATACATCCATTCCCATTGGAGTTCCCTTTCGTCGTGGTTGATAACACTCTATCGTCTTATCGCTACTATGTCAAGTCTTTTCTTCAGATTTATTTATAAATATTTTGAGAAATAGATTGACACTACACTCATAAGCAGATATACTGAGCGTATGACCACCATAGATATCTCCATCGAACTCAGGCAAGAAATGCTCTCTTGGGCGCAACAGCAACTTGACGCTATGTCTCAAACCGAATACGGCAATGACTGGTGGGGTGCGTACAACGACAAGTGGGATATAAACATTTGGGACTCACAAGAACTGGGCAATACTTCGTATGACCAACCTACCCGTGTAACTGCCTACAGCCTAACCATAGATGGTCGCACTGACTACAGTTCGTTTGTTGGTATTGGTTTCATTAGTGAACCTGCCGAATGGTACTTAGACCATTCTTGTAATGAGTGTGGCGAACCGATGAGTGGCAAAGGTGACGGCACTCGTCCGACTCGCTACGCCCACGGGTACGCCCACGGGCAATGCGCTCTTGACTTTGAGAACTTTCTCAACAAATCCAAATAAAACACTTGACACGACAAGCATAAGGAGATAGACTTACCGCTATGACTACCACCATCACTCAAAAAACCAAAGACGCTATTGCCGACGGGAAGATCATCGGTGATGGACACACCATCTTTGATCCCTCGTACTACGCTCCCCACTTCTCTGAGGACGAACTGCGTAAAGCGAAACTCATCCAAACCTATAAGTCGGATACATCGGATCACAAGTCCACCATCTTTGACGACAATGGCAAGCCGATGACGAAACTAAAGGGCGTGTACAACTTAGAGTTCTTGTATTGGCTCTGCGGTGCGCTCGGTATCAACTCGCACAACGACTACAACGGGCGTGGCTCACAGGCAGACGAACTTGCTCGCCGTATCCGCAAGGAACTGGCGTGAACGAGATTTCAGAACCCACGATAGTGGAGTTGGCTCACAGGGACAGCCTAGAGAAAGCACCATTCACTATTACTCATCACGACGAAGCCTCGTCTTGGTGTGACTCGTCACTTCTAAAGGCATTAGCCAAGTCATTCAGTACCGTCTTGGTTACGACACTTGATGGCTACATCTATGAAGGCGAGGTGCTTGCCGTTGAGAACGGAATACTCGTACTCTCCAATAGCAATCTTGGCAATGCGTGGGCAGAAATGGAACTCACGCTAGCGAGTATCACCAACATTCATTACTGCTAAAGAAATCTCACCCGTAAGGTTGTGATTATAAACATAAGGGGATAAACTGACCGCTATGACCACCTACCACATTGAGTACATCGTTCACCTTGAGATAGAGGCTGAGAGCGAGGACGAGGCACTAAAACTCGGCTCGCAGGAACTTCACGCCCTTGATGGTGACGGACTCGCTAACTGTTGCGAGTTCTTAGATATAGAAATCGTAAACAACGACGACTTAGGAGAAACCGAATGAAGTATTACCGTGTAGGCATTTTTGCGTCCGTGAATGTGGAAGCAGAGAACGAGGACGACGCAATACACCAAGCCCGTCACATTGTTATTGACGGCGCAATCAAGACGCACGAATACGAGTTTGAGGCTCAGGACAGAGAACTTGACCCCGACTTGGACTTCTTAGCAATGATGGCAGAGGAGAAAGCGAAATGACGAAACTCGTTATTCATATTGGTACAGGAACTATCATTGACGCTGACGAATGCGTTATCGTTGATGTAGAGAAACTGGACGATCACGACACTGCTCTCGTAAACGACGGTGACGACTCTGATGTCGTTGAGATCGCTGAACGACTCGGTAAGCCACTCAACCTGACGGACTTATCGTTCCGTAACACGGTGGCGTTCTCTCCATCATCTCTCCGTAGCGAAGCAGAGGAAGCGATCTCTCAAGGTTTTGCTACCGACGACGACGATATTGCCTATCTCACTTGGACTGCCGAAGTAGCCACTGACGACGAACTAAGCGGTGTTGCTGACTACATTCTCAATGACGACACAATGTGGAACGAATACAACACGACCGTAATGGACGGTATGCGACAAGGTTACAGATGGTCTAAGGAAAACAAAAAACTTGACAGTGACGAGGCTTAGGACTATAATGACAAGCATGACCACCAACATCTTTGACCCTTGTATTTACTGCGGTGACTTCACTGCGTTTGGCTCTGTCCGTGAGGACGGTTCGCTTATCGGTAAGTTCGTGAACCGTATTCCTGCTGACCGTGAGGACGAGGAAACGGGCGAATACTTAGATGGGTATGCGTGTGCTGAGTGCGCTGGGTTTGAGTGCGATGAGTGCGACAAACCGATTTATCTTGACTGCGAAACCCGTGTGGATTTTCAGGACGAAAGTGGCAAGTACCACTACGGCAACTATCACACCGAGTGCTACAACGAAACGAAACACGGTAAAGCCGAATACGGCGAGAACATTGAGGAGACAGTATGACCACCATTACGAAACGAGAGATTGACCTCTCTATACGGAACGCCGATAACTCTTGGTATTGGCAACAAATCCGTGACTACAGCAATAGAGAAACCCATCGGTTGCGAGCGAACATTCGTCGTAACGCCTACGACCATCAGTCGTACGCCAACATTGAGAGATGGTCTAACGAACGAGGCTGGGTCATCATTTCGTGCCACCCCATCACGGACTACCCGTGTGCCAAAGTTTGGTCTGGCAGAGAACAACTTACCGACAACGACCACGAGTGGTTCATTCAGAGTGCTGAGTGCTTATTTGCGATAGGAGTGAAGTTCATTGAGAGCGATTACAGTTACACAGACATATGAACTAATCGTTACGGCTGAAGTCCAAGTGCCTGACGATAGTACCTATGAAGATATGGTCAATGCGTTTACCGACTTCCCTATTCGTGTTGATGTAAACCCCGTTTGGGACGATACCGAGAATGGTATGACTATCGGTGGACTCTGCGTGGACGGCGTTGTTTCTTTGACGGGCGACGACACGCTCGTTTTTTATGAAATGAAAGACG
>ENA-ORFA01000596-ORFA01000596.1-marine-metagenome-genome-assembly--contig:-NODE-596-length-15140-cov-3.271925_pt1 | contig 15140 bp, 12 predicted proteins | sample MGYA00248621_ERZ508587 | MGnify/ENA primary metagenome ERZ508587 (study PRJEB26250, sample SAMN06266239) | marine metagenome | isolation source: Columbia River Estuary | place: USA:Columbia River Estuary... | reverse complement strand
TGCAGGTTGTATTAAGCTAAATACGCAAAATATTATGTTTCTATATCCTGAGAGGGATTTTCTTCTGTTAGCGTTGTTTGATGACTCATCATAAGCATTCTAGACTCAGGCGTTTCTAGACTGATACGACCTAATAAGCCTTGTCGATAATCATTCAATAAAGTAATGGCTGCTCTTTCCATATCGATGCCATGATTTTTAAGCGGGAATCCTTTTTTCTTTGCAATCAATTCTAATAGTGCAATGCCATCCATACCTAAATTTTCTAATTTATAACGTGCTTTGATCAGTGCTGGATAATGTTCTAGAAGAATGCCAGCTAATTTATCCGCTATCTCTTCCTCAAAATAGGCATTCTTACCAATATTGTTATTCGCTGCTAATAAATCTCCATCAGAGGGGTAACGAATTTTTGGCCACATCATGCCAGGTGTGTCGATGAGTATCATGTGGTCGTTAATTTGATGTCGTTGTTGTTGTTTAGTGATCGCAGGCTCATCTCCGACTTTAGCAATTCTACGATTAAGAATGGCATTCATAAGTGTCGATTTTCCAACGTTAGGCACACCCATAATCATCATACGAAGTGGTTTGAGTGTGTCGCCTCGATGGGGCGCTAATGTTTTACAAATCGCTAGAATTTTTTTTGGCTCATTCACTTTTTTGCACGAGATGGCGACCGCTTTTGTTTGGGGTATTTTGTTGAAGTACTGGATCCATTGGTCGGTAACATTTGGGTCTGCTAAATCAGACTTATTAAGTATCTTAAGATGTGCTCGTTGACGAGCAGCGCCAAGTTCTTTAATCGTCGGGTTCTGTGAGGCACCCGGAATCCTCGCATCTAATACTTCGATGACTACATCGGTAAATTCCATGGTTTCTGCAGCTTTTTTTTGTGCTGCCACCATGTGTCCTGGAAACCACTGAATACTCATAATTGATTTTTCATTTATACATCATCATTTTACTCTGTCATAAGTGAACACGTATACGTTAAACTGATCAAGTTATGGAAGATTTAAAAGACCTTAAACCCCAGCAATCTATCGAGCTTTTGAAAGCGCTGCATATTCTCACGCGCGATGCTCGCATGAATCAGGATTCAAGGCGCAAACTCAAACAGGTTTATCATCTCTATCAGTTGATCGAACCTTATCTTGAAAAAGCGTTAGCCACGAATCCTCAATTTACTTTGGTGGACCATGGCGCTGGAAAGTCATACTTAGGCTTTATCTTGTACGATCTTTTCTTAAAAGATAAAGGTGGGGCACTCTTCGCGATTGAACACCGACCAGAGCTTATTGAGAAAGCTAAAGCATTGGCTGACACTTTAAAATTTGATCGCATGCATTTTTTTGCATCCGATATAAAAAATTCACTGGATGATTCGAGCCTTCCAAAAAAAGTAGATATGGTGACAGCGCTTCATGCATGTGACACAGCCACAGATGATGCAATTCTTTTTGGACTTAAAAAGGAGGCGCAATATATTGTGCTCATTCCTTGTTGTCAGGCAGAGGTGTCAAAAACTTTACGATCTGACAAATCAGATCAATTAAAATATACATTATCTGAATTATGGCGACATCCCATTCATACAAGAGAATTTGGAAGTCATCTCACGAATGTATTAAGATGCTTACTGCTAGAAGGTATGGGTTACAAGGTTACAGTCACTGAGTTAGTAGGCTGGGAACACTCCATGAAAAATGAACTTATCATGGCTGAGAATATTCATCAGCCTAAAAAAATTGCATTAGATCGATTAGAAGAAATTTTAAAAACATGTCATCTAGAGTCTTTAAAATCTAGATTTTTACCTACCATTTAGAAAAAAGGAGAGCGGTATGCGTTTTGTTTTAAGTTTTATTTTTTTGATTACCTCGTCACTCAGTTTTGCAGCACATAAAATCCCTGCGTTCACTGGACCTGATTTCACTGGCGTTTATCAATGTACCGGACTGGATATGCATGAAGGCGAATACAAGGGTAAGGTGACATTAAAGCTAAAAAAAGAGCATAGCCAGGCACAGTATGGAAGTTATGACTTTTTACTCGAGGTACCTGGTTATGGTAAGTACCCCGGCCATATGGCAGCGAATGGCTTAAGTGCTGCCATGCACTTTGCCCTAGAAAACCAATCGACGCATGATTTTGGTACAGGCATTTCACAGTTTAGTAAAAATGCAAAAGGACAATGGCAATTCCATAAGTTTTATTTTGAACCACAATTTAAGGGTGGTAATTCAGGATTTGAAGATTGCGTGAAGCAGTAATTTTTAAATTGTGAGTGAACCATTAAAAAACAAAGGTAAAAATTTAGCGATTGAAGCATCAAGACAAGCTCGACTAGAAAGCTTGCTACCTATTGAGTTTCCCGAAGCACTTCCAGTCTCACAAAGAATCAAAGAGATTAATGAGGCGATTCTTAACCATCAAGTTGTGATCTTGTGTGGCGAAACCGGATCAGGTAAAACCACACAACTCCCCAAAATATGTCTTCATTTAGGTCGAGGTATCAAAGGTTTAATCGGCCATACACAACCTAGACGTCTTGCGGCGAGATCCGTGGCCTCTCGCATTGCATCGGAACTAAAGTCACCCTTAGGCGATGCCGTTGGCTTTAAGATTCGATTCGCAGATAAAGTCTCGCAACAAACACTCATTAAAGTCATGACTGACGGCATCCTTTTAGCTGAGACTCAAACCGACCCGGACCTTAAAAAATACGACACCATTATTATTGATGAAGCCCATGAGCGAAGTCTTAATATTGATTTTCTTTTAGGTTACTTAAAGCAGCTCACTTTAAGACGTCCTGATTTAAAAATTATTATTACCAGTGCGACCATCGATGTGGAGAGTTTTTCAAAACACTTTAACAATGCACCCATTATTGAAGTGTCAGGCAGGACATATCCCGTTGAGATTCGCTACCGACCTTTAGAAGTCAAAGACGAAGACGACCAAGTAGAAAAAATTGAGGAAGCTATTCTTGATGTTGTGAAGGATTTCTCAAAAGTAGGTGGAGACACTCTAATATTTCTACCAGGCGAGAGAGAAATTCGAGATATCGCTGAATTTTTAAGAGTTAAATTGCCACCGCATTTCGAAATCCTTCCGCTTTTTTCAAGGCTTTCCAATGAAGAGCAACAAAAAATATTTAGAGGTTCAAATGGGCGACGTATTATTTTGTCTACCAATGTTGCTGAAACATCACTGACTGTCCCTGGTATTAAATATGTCATCGATCCTGGTATTGCAAGAGTGAATCGCTATAGCACCAGAAATAAAGTTGAACAATTACAAATTGAAAAAATTTCTCAAGCATCAGCTAAGCAACGAAGCGGTCGATGTGGGCGTGTCTCTGATGGCATTTGTGTAAGGCTCTATTCGGAAGATGATTTTAACGCGAGACCTTTATTTTTAGACCCTGAAATTTATCGATCATCGCTCGCATCCGTCATTCTTAAAATGGCTTCACTTCATTTGGGCGACGTATCACAATTTCCTTTTATTCAGCCCCCCAGCAGACGATTCATTCAAGACGGTTATTTATTATTGCAAGAACTTGGGGCTGTGAATGAACAATATGCATTAACGTCGATTGGTCAGGATCTGGCAAAACTTCCTATGGATCCAAGATTGGGCCGCATGCTTCTTCAAGCAAAAAAAGAAAATGCTTTGTCTGAACTTTTAATTATTGTGAGCGCATTAAGTATCCAAGATCCAAGAGAGCGACCTTTGGATAAAAAAGCCGAAAGTGAAGCAGCACAAGTTCGATTCTTTGACGAAAAATCTGATTTTGTATCCTTTTTAAAACTTTGGGTATTCTTTGACGAGGCCATTCAGAAGAAGACAACACAAAACAATTTAAGAAAACTTTGTCATGCACATTTCTTGTCTTATCTTAGGATGCGTGAGTGGCGAGACCTGCATGAGCAACTCCGAGATCTCATTTTAGATATGAATTATGAAGAGAATGATAAGCCGGCTAATTATGTCCAAATTCACCGATCAATACTCGCCGGGCTTTTAGGAAATATTGGTATCAAAGCACTAGAAGATGATTCATACGTTGGCGCTCGAAACATTGAATTTCACTTGTCCCCAGGATCGAACATTAAGAGGAGAAAGTCGAAATGGGTTATGGCAGCAGACCTTGTAGATACGACAAAACTATATGCGAGAACAGCGGCTGAAATCGACGTGGAATGGATTGAATCTTTAAGCTTGCATTTAGTTGAGCATCACCATACGGATCCTTATTGGGATACTAAGTTATCTCGTGTGAATGCGCACGAAAGAATTACACTCTATGGACTTACGATTGTGCCTAAACGCAATGTGCATTTTGGGCCGATCAATCCAGAAATCGCACGCGAAATATTTATTAGACAAGGCTTGGTATCAGGAGGGTATGTTTCAAGGGGATTATTTTGGAAACATAATCAAGACCTCATAGAAGAGGTTGAGCTTTTAGAACACAAAGCAAGACGACTTGATGTATTAGTCAATGAAGAAGATCTTTTTCAGTTTTATGATGAAAAAATACCGCAGGGTATTATCAATGGCGTGGGATTTGAAGATTGGCGTCGCGAGATAGAGGACAAGAATCCTCAAGTCTTATTCCTCACCAAAGAACTTCTTATGAGGCGGGACGCTAATGAGATCACGGAAGTTCAGTACCCAGAAACTTTAAATATCGAAGGCGTTAAGATTCCGCTGAAATATCGGTTTGAACCCGGACATCCAGATGATGGAGTGACGGCTGTCATTTCGGAAATTGATTTTCATCAGCTTGATTTAAATATTATGCAGTGGTTAGTTCCTGGGATGATTCGTGAAAAACTCAATTGTATTTTTAAGTCATTGCCTAAAAATATTCGCACTCAACTTTTTCCACTCACAGATACTGTGACCGAATTCTTAACCCAATACAAAACCCATCACCATTTATTTCAATCGATCAGTGATTTTGTTTTAAAGAAAACAAAAGAACCGTACATGATAGGTGAGGAGGAAATTGAAAGTCTGCCTCGTCATTGTTTTATGAATATTGAAGTGGTGAACCAAAAGAATGAGCTTGTATCACAAGGTCGTGATTTAAATCTTCTAAAAGGTTCAGTCAAGCCACAAGTGCATGTCAAAAAGAATGATAAGGCTAATGCGGTGGAACGATTTAATTTAAAACGGTGGGATTTTGACGAACTACCGCATGCTATTGAATTAAATACGCATCAAAAAGACTACAAAGGTTTTGTGGGGTTATCTGACGAAGATGAATCGGTAGCTATCCGTGTGTTTGTCTCAGAAGAAGAGGCAAAAGTATCACATCGTCAAGGTGTTTTAAGATTACTCAGTTTTGAATTGAAGCCACAACTCAAACAACTTGAAAAAGATTTGAACAAGCTTAAAGAAGCCCAGCTTTTTTTAAGGGATATGATTGATGCTGAAGAATTAAAAGGTGATGTGATTGAAATGATTTTAGATGTAGCATTGAATTCCGAAGGGTTGATGCCAAGGACTTCAAGTGATTTTATTACACTGATTAAGCGCATCAAGAACATCCTACCGCAAACTATGAAGACCATGTTAGATACCATTCATCTGAGCGCTACCCATTACCACCAAATTAAACAATTATTAAAAACGTTAAGTCCTATACAAAAAAGATCAGAATCTATCTTTGTAAGCCGTATGAACTTCTTAATTCATAATGAATTTATTATATCAACACCTTCAGATACATTTTCACACCTTCCAAGATACCTGAAAGCACTTATTATTCGCATTGAAAAATACCCTTCAAGAGCAGATAAAGATGCACTCATGCAAAAAGATATTGATCGTATTCAACAATTGCTTGGTGAGCGATTAAAACCCTATGTCTCAAAAAAAATAACACCCCCTAAAGCCTTAAAAGATTTTCAATGGCTGATTGAAGAGCTTCACGTATCATTATTCGCCCAAGATTTAAAAACAGCATATCCTGTGTCACTTAAGCGATTAGAAAAAGCATTGGATGATATTCCTTATTACCCATGAGAGACTTATTTAAAAAAATATTTCGAGAAGAAGTGATTGATGAGGACATCAGTATTGAAGTCAGTGAATCGGATGGCGTTCGTTCGCTTCATTTTGCATCGCACGCGATTCAAAGCTCGATGCGCTTAAAAAAACCTTTTCACCTAGAGCTCACTTATACACGGGCGATGATGATGTTTCTTCTCTTTCATGCGCGTCCTCGTAAAATTTTATTGATTGGCTTAGGCGGTGCATCCATCCCTAAATTTATTCACCGATTCTTACCTGATATGAAATCGATTGCCCTCGAGATTCATCAAAAAGTGATTGGTGTGGCACATCTTATGTTCCATCTACCGCCGAATGATAAATCTTTAAAAGTCATTCATGGGGATGGCATCTCTTTTATGAAAGAGCATCCGGAGTCAACTGATATATTAATGATTGACGCTTTTGATCCTGATGGTATCCCGCGTAACTTTAGGAGCCTCTCATTTTTTGATGTATGCAAATCGACTTTGCGTAAACATGGTATTTTTGTGATGAACATATGGGCAAGTGATCCTCATTACGATCTTTATATTGATCGCATGCGTCGTATTTTCGAAGGACTCATCTTGATTATTCCCACAGGCAAACCAGGCAACCAAATTGTGTTAGGTTTTAATGACATGCCTCTTGAGCTTAATGTGAAGACATTGCGATCAAAGGCTAAATCACTCGAAAAAACTTATGGGCTAGAATTTTTAGCATTTTTTAATCAGCTTATGCTTCATAATCACCAGGCGTCGAACACGATCACATTCGATCAATAATTTTTAAAGGTTAAAACATTTGAATTTCCAATTTTTTGCCACTTGTCCACGTGGATTAGAAGCTTTATTAGCAGACGAACTTTTAGTGCAACGTGCGTTAAAGATTCTTGTCACTGATGGTGGCGTATCTTTCGAAGGTAATTTGGACACGATGTATCGCGTCAATTTACATAGTCGAATAGCAACACGCGTGATGTCCCGCGTGGGGCAAGGCAGTTATTCTTCAGAAGAAGATATTTATAAGGCGACGTTTAAACTTAATTGGCCCGCATGGTTTAAAGTCAATCAAACCATTCGCGTCAAAGTCACAGGTGTGAAGTGTCCTTTAAAAAGCTTGGACTTTGTGACACTTCGCATTAAAGATGCTGTGTGTGATCGTTTTCGAGAAGAGGGTGCATTAAGGCCATCAGTAAGCGTTCGAGATCCTGACGTTCGTATTCATGCCTATCTTACACAAGATCAATATCAACTTTATTTAGATACGTCTGGTGCACCACTATATCAAAGAGGGTTTCGTGATGTGAGTGTGATCGCTCCCTTACGTGAAAACTTAGCAGCAGGCATACTGATGTTAACCGGTTGGCAACCAGGTATGCCGATTTTAGATCCCATGTGTGGAAGTGGCACTTTTTTAATCGAGGCAGCCATGATGGCAGTGAATCAACCGCCGGGTATGAAGCGTACTTTTGGTTTTCAAAAACTGACCTCATTCGACGAAAGTCTTTGGAAAAAAATTGAAACCGAAGCGCTTCATCAAATGAAGCCTATCGAATTCTTAGATATCTATGGATCAGATATGGATTTAAGAGCGGTGCGAGTCGCGCGTCACAATTTAAAAGTCGCAGGTTTAGAAGAAGTTGCAAAAGTATTGCAAAGTGATTTTGTAAAACTCGAACCACCTACATCGGAAGGGGTGCTTGTCACCAACCCACCTTATGGTCAGCGGATAGGTGAAGACGAAGATCTAAAAGAAGTGTATCCCGTCTGGGCGAAACATATGAAAGAATCTTTTGGCGGTTGGGATACTTATTTTTTAACGGCAGATCTTGAGATGCCAAAAGATATGCGATTAAAGCCCACAAAAAAAACACCGTTATTTAACGGTGCTTTAGAGTGTCGTTTATTTGAAATTAAAATGGTGAGCGGTAGCAACCGAAAACCAAAAGATTAAAGTACGTTTAACGCAGCTTCGTAGTTAGGTTCTTCTGTAATTTCTGCAACAAGTTCACTATGAAGTACTTCGTTATTTTCGTTTAATACGATCACAGCGCGAGAAGTTAAACCTGCCAAGCTCGTGTCGTCAATTGATACACCAAAGTCGGTCGCAAATTTTTTCGTGTTACGAAAGGTGGAGAGCGTTTGTACATTCTCAATTTTTTCAGCACCGCAAAAACGATTCTGTGCAAAAGGTAAGTCAGCTGAGATACATAAGACCACTGTGTTATTTAATTTAGCCGCTGCCTCATTAAATTTCCTCACAGAGGTGGCACATGTAGGCGTATCGACACTTGGGAAAATGTTGAGCACTTTACGTTTTCCAGCAAAGCTAGCGAGGTTAACGTCAGCGCGTGTTTTATCTGCGAGACTAAAGTCAGGTGCCTTTTGTCCCTTGCTTAAAAATTGACCACCTATTTTGACTGGGCCGCCTTTAAGAGTCACTGCCATGATGAAGATTCCTTTGAAATTGAGTAGTAGTTGACAATATACATCAGTTATTTTTGGAATGGTAGATCAAGTACTTTTTTTGTGATTAAGACCTCAGTTTTAAGTCATTCATCCTTTAAAATAGAGTCATGTCTGAAGCTCATTCCGTCTCATTTGTTCATTTAAGGTGTCATAGCGAATATTCCATCACCGATGGGATTGTGCGCATTGATGACTATATCGACAAGGCTTCATCTCAAAATATGCCTGCATTGGCACTCACGGATTTAAATAATGTATTTGGTTTAGTAAAGTTTTATAAAGCAGCGCGAGACAAAGGTATCAAAGCCATTTTAGGCGCTGATCTCTGGATTGAGAATGAAATCAATCGTGATCAGCCTTATCGAATTTTAGCTCTGTGTCAAAATGATAAGGGTTACTTAGCTTTATCTGAAATCTTAACGCGTGCATACCTAGAAAATCAGTATCGTGGTCGCGTTGAAGTGAAAAAGTCTTGGTTGTTAGAAAAAAATGAAGGCCTCATTATTCTCTCAGGCGCTTCTATGGGAGATGTGGGCCAAGCGATCCTCCAAGAACATACCGATATCGCGATGAATGCCATAAAAGAGTGGGCAACGCATTTTAAGAATCGTTTCTACATTGAAATCCAAAGGATTGCTGAGGGCGATGATAAAAAAAATGAAGCACGTTTTATCAATCAGTCTTTAAGTTTGGCAACCAGCTTAGAAATTCCTGTGGTAGCAACGCAACCCATCCAGTTTATGGATCAAGATGATTATAGAGCGCATGAGGCGAGAACCTGTATCGCTGAAGGTTTCATCATGGCCGATAGCCGTCGACCTAAATTATTTTCACACGAACAATATTTTAAAAATGAAGTGGAGATGACTGCTCTATTTAGCGACATTCCAGAAGCGCTTCAAAATTCAGTGGAGATTGCAAAGCGCTGCAACTTTGAATTTACTCTAGGTAAAAATTATTTACCTGACTTCCCAACACCTAACCAAGAAAAGCTCGAAGACTTTTTAATTTCAGAATCTAAAAAAGGATTAGAGGTTCGCTTAAAAGAACTTTTTCCAGATGAAGGAAAGCGTCATGAAGTAAGGCAAGAATATGACGCACGTATTCTTTTTGAAACTTCCATCATTAACCAGATGGGTTTTGCAGGTTACTTCTTGATTGTGGCTGACTTTATTAACTGGGCTAAAAATAATGAGGTTCCAGTAGGGCCTGGTCGAGGTTCAGGTGCTGGATCATTGGTAGCCTATAGTTTAGGTGTCACCGATCTTGATCCCATTCAATACCAACTCCTCTTCGAGCGTTTCTTAAATCCTGATCGTGTCTCGATGCCTGACTTCGATATCGACTTTTGCCAAGAAGGTCGCGATCGCGTCATCGATTACGTCAAACAAAAATACGGTGCAGGTTCAGTGTCACAAATTGTGACGTTCGGTACGATGGCAGCTCGCGCTGTGATTCGAGATGTGGGACGCGTCCTTGATCTCCCCTTTAATTTTGTCGACGGTATTGCGAAATTGATTCCTATGGAATTAGGGATCACATTAGAAGACGCATTAAACAAAGAACCGCAGTTGCAAGATCGCTATAACAAAGAAGAAGAAGTTAAAGAGTTGATTGATCTCGCATTAAGGTTAGAAGGCGTCGTCCGAAATGTTGGTATGCATGCGGGTGGCGTCTTAATCGCTCCTGGAAAAATTTCTAACTTCACACCCATTTACTGTCAGGCGAATGGCGATAGTTTAGTCAGTCAATTCGACAAGGACGACATCGAAGCTTTAGGGTTAGTGAAGTTCGACTTCTTAGGACTTCGTACACTCACCATTCTTGCGATGGCATTAAAGAATGCAAATATTTTACGGATCAATGAAAATCTACCACCACTTGATTTGAATCATTTACCATTGAATGACAAAACAGTTTTTCAACTTCTAAAGAGTGCAAATACCACTGCTGTCTTCCAGCTTGAATCTCGCGGTATGAAAGACATGTTAAAACAAGCGAAGCCGGATTGCTTTGAAGATATTGTGGCACTCGTGGCGCTCTACCGTCCGGGCCCAATGGATTTGATCCCTGATTTTTGTAAACGTAAACACGGACAACAACGCATTGTATATCCTCACCCTTCCACGGAAGCTATCTTAAAAGAAACATACGGTATTGCGGTTTATCAAGAGCAAGTGATGCAGATTGCACAAGCGGTTGCCGGTTACTCATTGGGTGCAGCTGATTTATTGCGTCGTGCGATGGGTAAGAAAAAAGTTGAGGAGATGGATGCGCAGCGAGAAGGTTTTATTGCGGGCTCTTTAAAGAATGGGTTGAATGAAAGGCAAGCGCGTGAACTTTTTGATTTGCTCGAAAAATTTGCAGGCTATGGTTTTAATAAATCACATGCAGCAGCTTATGCAATGGTGGCTTATCAAACCGCTTACTTAAAAACACATTACCCCGCAGCATTTTTAGCGGCTTCGATGTCAGCTGATATGAATAACACCGATAATATTCAAATCTTTTTTGAGGATTGCAAACCGAATGGTGTGGAATTATTACCACCCGATATCAATCAAAGTGGTTTCGAATTTATTCCAACGAATACCACACAAATTTTATATGGACTCGGTGCGATTAAAGGTACCGGCTTAGCTGCGATTGAACTCATTTTAGAGTCTCGTGAAAGTAAAGGTCCTTTCAAAAACCTTTTTGATTTCTGCGCGCGACTTGACTTAAGAAAAGTGAATCGTCGTGTGGTGGAGTCTCTCATCCGAGGCGGTGCATTTGACACGTTAGAGCCTAATCGTGCATCACTCTTAGCGAGTGTAAATTTGGCGATCACGGCAGCGGAACAAGGAAAAGCTAACATCGCACAAAATAGTTTATTTGGTGAAGAGCAGACTCAAAAAGTGGATATGGTGCATATGGATCCATGGACGCCCCAGCAAAAACTTCAAGAAGAAAAAGCAGCGCTCGGTTTTTATTTTAGTGGCCATCCATTCACCTTCTTTGAAAAGCGTGTGCGACCATTCATCAAAACGCAAATTAAAGAATTAAAACCGCAAGAGCAACCTTATTTAATTGCAGGCGTGATTGTGGCGATTCGTATTCGCATGACGGCGCGCGGCAAAATGGCGATTGTCACATTAGATGATGCGATTTCTCGTGTGGATGTGGTGGTAGGTAATGACCTCCTCACACAATCGCAAAGGTTAGTCCAAGAAGATCAGCTTTTAATTGTCGAAGGCCGAGTAAGTCATGATGACTTCACAGGTGGCATCCGTGTCACTGCGCGTAAACTTTTCGATTTAGCGACTGCCAGGAATCAATTCGCGCACCACTTAAAGATCTCATGTAATGGTCAATCGGATGCGAATAAGTTAAGAGAAATGCTAAAACCATACTGTGGGCATCCGCAACATGACTTAAAACGTTGCCGCGTTAAAATTGATTACCATAATGACCAAGGCCATGTAGAACTTCTTTTAGGTCGAGAATGGCAGGTTGATTTGCATGATGAGTTATTAGACGGTTTAACCCAGTGGTTGAGCGAAGAAAACGTAAAAATCCTTTATAATTGATCTCCCGATTTTAAAAGATTTATTTAATGAAAATTAGTTATCTAGACTTTGAAAAGCCGATCTCAGAACTTGAGGCTCAGACCCAGAAGCTCACAGAGACGCATGAAAAGAATAAGAATCTTGATATTTCAAAAGAACTTAGTCAGTTAGAAGGTAAGACTGAAAAACTACTTCACGAGATCTACGACAATTTAAACGCTTGGCAAATTTCCCAAGTCTCACGTCACCCACAAAGACCCTATACCCTTGATTATATTGAGAAACTTTTCACAGATTTTGAAGAGTTGCATGGCGATAGAGCATTTGCTGATGACCCAGCAATCGTAGGGGGCTTAGCTTCTTTTGAAGGGATACCTGTGATGGTTATCGGGCATCAAAAGGGGCGTGATGTTAAAGAAAGACAGTTTCGTAACTTTGGTATGCCAAAACCTGAGGGTTATCGTAAGGCCCTTCGCCTCTATCGATTAGCCGAAAAATTCAATGTGCCGATTGTGACTTTGATCGATACCCCAGGCGCATATCCAGGTATTAATGCGGAAGAACGCGGTCAATCAGAGGCGATTGCGCGTAACTTATATGTCATGGCAGAACTCAAAGTGCCTATGATTGGTATCGTGATTGGTGAAGGCGGTTCAGGTGGCGCATTGGCCTTAGGCGTTGTGGATCATCTCATCATGCTGCAATTTGCGACTTATTCTGTGATCTCCCCTGAAGGCTGTGCTTCTATCCTATGGAAGAGTGCGGACAAGGCATCGACTGCAGCAGAGACTTTAGGTATTACAGCCACCCGCTTAAAAGAATTAGGCTTGATCGATACGATTTTGCCAGAACCTTTAGGAGGTGCACATCGCAATCCTAATCAACTCATGGAAACGGTTCGTAAATCTTTAAAAGAACACTTAACCAAACTTCAAAAGAAATCCCTAAAGCAACTCCTCGACTTAAGATACGAACGTTTACTTAGCTATGGCAAGTTCAAAGAAACCGCCAAGTAACAAAATTCCAGCTTCTACCTCTAAAAAAACCAAATCACCATCCTTACTCGATTTAGTCGATAAGGCTTTTGTATCTTTACTGGAATCTCACAAAAAGATTAAATCTATGACGGTTGCCTTAAGCGGAGGCGTGGATTCGGTGGTACTTTTACATCTCTTACATCAACTTCAAAAGACTCATCATTTCACTTTAAAAGCATCTCATGTGCATCATGGTTTAAGTAAAAATGCAGACAAGTGGGTTAAGTTTTGTGAGAAGTTATGCACAAAATTATCAGTACCATTGGATGTGCATTACATCAAATTACCTCAAAAAAAGTCACTCGGCATTGAGGGGGAGGCAAGACGACTTCGCTATGAAAAACTCCTCAAATCCAAAACAGATTTAGTCGTTTTAGCACATCATGAAGATGACCAAGCTGAGACATTTTTACTTCAATTAATCCGTGGAGCAGGGGTGAAAGGTTTGTCCTCCATGGCGCATTTTGATGATAGTCGACGACTATGGAGACCGCTACTAAATACCTCAAGAACTGACATTGAAAGCTATGCCAAAAAGCACCAATTAAAGTGGATTGAGGACGAAAGTAATCAGAATATTGATTTTGATCGAAATTTCATAAGGTCTAAAGTTTTACCTATATTAAAGAATAGGTTTAATCATATTATTAAAGTGATTTCTAGATCAAGTGCACACTTGGCCGAGGCTCAAAACTTACTCGATGATTTGGCTCAAATTGATTTAAAAAATTATTTAAAATCATATAATTATAAACATAAACTTCAAGTAAAAACTTTAGATAAATTATCCAATTCCAGAGCTAAAAATATCTTACGTTATTGGCTTGAAATCAATAATCAATTGATGCCATCTAAAGACCTTTTAGATGAGTTATTAAGACAAGTTTTAACGGCCAAAAAAGATGCGACAATAAAAATTCAGCTCTCAAAAGATTTTGAAATTCGTCGTTATAAAGATGAAGTTTATATCGTCAAAAAAAATCTAAAAGGACAAAAAAATTATGAAATTATTTGGAAGGGCGAATCCAAAATTTTACTGCCGAATAGAGCTCAATTAAATTTTAAAAAAGTCAAAGGTAGGGGTATTAATTTTAAATTTTTGAATGATCAAAAGTTAAAAATTAGAAATCGACAAGGTGGGGAATTTTTTAAACCCAATTCAAAAAGACCCACTAAAAAAATTAAACAGCTTTTACAAGAATCCGATTTGCCTCCGTGGGAGAGAGAATTTTTTCCTATTATTTTCGTTGGCGACGAGTTAGCTGCTGTCCCGAATTTTGGGATTGATCAAAAATATCAAGCCGACGGCCAAGTCTATGGCTTAGAGGTCAATTTAACGCAAAGTAAATGATTTGTTGTTTTTAGGCAACAAAGTGATGGTCAAATTGCTACTTTTTCAACATATTAATCTTTATCAAATCCACCTGATATATTTCCACCTGTAGCCTGTAATAAAAGTAAATCATCCCAAATAGATTTTGCTGCGTTTGTATAATATGTAATTTCAGCATTTGGATGTAACCCAAATACCACCGGACTATTTATTATTGGTAATTCTAGGATTTGATTCATAAATCCTTCTAAATTAGATTATTTTGGAATAATATAATTATGTTCCTCGGTATGAGCAAACATAAAATCACGATTTTTATCAAATAGAAAATCTCCCATATATTCATCAAGATAAGTAACAATTACTCTTCTATCGAATGAATCAGTAACACGACCCCCATACATAGCTTCGCCTATTAGATATTTTAAGGAATTCCATGGAATTTATTCATCTTTGGAATCAAAGGCTTTACGTAAATACATTCCTAGTAATCTAAATGATATACGAAAATCAGCTTCATTAAAATCGTAAGTTACATTCCATCCTATTTTACCATACTTTCTGCGATCCAGAACAATAGCATGGAAGAACGAAACTACGTAAACTAAATTCTTGAATGCAAAATGGGGGCATTCATTTAACATTTCCTCGCTGAATTTTGACATGATTGATCTCATATTCAATTTCAAGCCAT
>ENA-ORFA01000591-ORFA01000591.1-marine-metagenome-genome-assembly--contig:-NODE-591-length-15239-cov-3.307215_pt1 | contig 15239 bp, 14 predicted proteins | sample MGYA00248621_ERZ508587 | MGnify/ENA primary metagenome ERZ508587 (study PRJEB26250, sample SAMN06266239) | marine metagenome | isolation source: Columbia River Estuary | place: USA:Columbia River Estuary... | reverse complement strand
ATCCATGTGCACGATGGCCCCTTGATACATTTTATCAGGCACCGTCTTGACGATCTCCAGAATCCGAAACGTACTCACGCCATTGGTCCGAATGTCACCGCCCGACTCGCCCATCTGCCCATCCGCATCAAAACCCTGACTCTGCTCCGTGACATGCATCAAGGCGCCCCGCTCCTGCACTTGTCCATTCATCATAGTTGGAATGCCAAACGGTTTCTGCGTCCGAATGCAATCATTGATCAATTGGATATACCGAGGTTCAAAAATGTGCAGATTCAACCCTTCTTGGGGAAAGACAACAATGTTCAACGGGAAAATGGGCAGGAATTGCGTCATGCCAACAAGAACATTTTAAGAACGATAAAGTTGACGCAGGCGGGCATATTTCCAATAGGTATACCGAGCCGTAAGCCAGGCACATTGCCATCCGGCCATCCCATCCAAAAAGCCCAACTTAATGAGATAGTAATGCAGGAAGGTAAATGGAGGAGACAACCACAGCTTCCATAGCGGCGCCGCTTTCCCACGCGCAAAATATTTCTGCGCATTCAACTGCGCATACTGGCGCATTTTATTTCGATGATCGTTCCAGTCACGTACCGTACGATGTTGGATCTTCCCCCGCAAACGCAATACCTCCACCGCGGCCGGAAATTGCAATTGCTCATGCACCGGCTCCGCATCCCACTGAACCCGAGTGCGATTGAATAAACGAATGTGTCGGTCCCAACCCCACTCACCAAAACGGATCGGTTGATCCCCTATGTAATTCAAAAACGAACAAGCATAAACAGCATCCACCGAAGCAGGCGCCCACTCCATCAATTCAGCACGCAATGTTGAATCAGGAACCTCATCGGCATCCAAGCTCAAGATCCAATCGTGTTTGGCCAGGGCATTGGCGGCATTTTTAGTAGGACCAAACCCTTTCCAAACGCCCTCGACCAGCCGCACCGGAAAATCCCGCACGATCGCTTGGGTTCCGTCGTTACTGCCGGTATCATACACGACGATGTCGTCCGAAAGTCCCTGCAAACCCGACAAGGTATGCGCGATTCCGTCCGATTCATTCCGACAAATAACAACAATGGAAAAAGGGGTGACCATTCAGCTACGAATTTCCTGATTTTTCCAGCTCACTGATGCGTCGCGCAGAAATAACAACAAGAAAGGAATCAAAAACACCCCATACTGCACTTCCAGTCCGATGTCCGTAACCAATGACAAGACCGTCGCCAATACCCACGATCGCCAACGAAACGGATCCGCAGTACGAATGAAAAACAAGACGATCACCCCCACCGAAAAGGCGATCAAGCCGATCCATCCCATACCCACTCCATAAACAGCCCACTCATTTGCCGGGTAGATCCGTTCCGTCTCCGACAAATTCGGATTCACGCGCTGATAGACCGAATCCATTGCCGAGCGAATGTCACCAAATCCCACCCCATAGGCGGGATGATCTCGAATCACCTCTCCCGCCACCTGCAACGATTGAACCCGAATGGCATCGTTGCCCCCGGGCAGATATTTCCCCTGAAACGTATACGACCAATCATAGCGGATGTAGTCGATCCGCGCCCGAAAGGTGGGCACAGTCCAATACATCAACAACGGAATGAATAAAAACAACAGCAGTGCCGGGATCGCCCATTTTCGAAGCGATGGGCTGGAGATCCAACGAAGGATCCAAAACAGGGCCAACATATAAAAACAAAGCAATCCGATCCGAACGGCCAGTGCATGCAGGTATAAAACAAAGAAAATTGAAATCACGCCGATCAGCCAACGAAGACGAGCTGTAGCCACCGCCCATTGAAGTTGCAGCCAAAACAAAACAGCGACGATCAACCAGCTGAATCGTACCCGATCATTATCCAGTGGTGTCAGCAGCGTTTTGCCCCGTAAATAATCTTGTTGAATGGCACCTGCCTGCATCCACCACGGTATCCAAGAATAAAGCATGCCCACAAAAACAAAAGAAACCAGCATCCATCCAATGCGTTGCCTCCATCGATCCGAGATCGATAATCCCACCCAACCCAGGGGCAATAACATCAAGGGTAATTTGATGCGAACCACGTCCATCCAAGACGATGTATCGTCACTCCAAAACCCCGACAGCACCGGCAACAGCCAGGCAAGACTGAAAATCCAAACCAACGGATCTCTACTGGCTTGATGCAGCCAATGACGCCAGCCCAACCGGAACGGAGCCAGTAAGAAAAAAATGAAAATACCTCCAGACAGGATCGCGCGCGAAAAGAAGAGTCCTCCGATCATCGCCACGACGGCTCCCGCTGCCAACAGCTGAGCGAGTTCCGGTTTGCGTAGGTTGAACGATGATTTCATTACCTTGGGGATCGAGTTCAATAAACATACAACTTAGTTCGAGGATGTGGCATCAATGGATCGAGCAAATTCAACAAGGCGATACGCGTGCATTGGCACGTGCCATCTCGTTGGCTGAAAATGAAACAGCCGGACTGATCGAGGCATTAGCCAAAACGTCGATCCCACAAAAACCTGTGATCGGCATTACCGGTCCGCCCGGTGCCGGCAAAAGCACCCTCACCGATGCCTTGATCGGAGCGCTAATTCAAAACGGAAAATCGGTAGCGGTACTCTGCGTCGATCCCTCTTCCCCCTTCCATCAAGGCGCGGTACTCGGCGACCGCATCCGCATGAGCGAATGGTACACGCATCCCAATGTGTACATCCGATCCTTGGCTACCCGAGGTGCCTTGGGCGGACTTCATCCCCGTATTCTGGAAATCACGGATCTGGTCAAATGTTTTACAGCCGATTGGATATTGATCGAAACCGTAGGCGTCGGACAAAGCGAAGTGGAAGTAGCCGGATTGGCCGATCGCACCGTAGTGGTGTTGGTGCCCGAGGCCGGCGATGAGATACAAACCATGAAGGCCGGATTATTGGAAATCGCGGACCTATTCGTGGTCAACAAATCGGATCGTCCCGATGCCGATCGTTTCCGCAGTCATTTGGAGCGCATGATGCAAGAAGACCGTTCACACGGATCAATTACGCCCATCATCAATGCCATTGCCACGGAGAAAAAAGGGATCGAAGAGATTCTTACGCACCTAAATGAATTACTGCGGGCTCCTTCGCAACTACATCGAAATCGCATGTTGTTACTCGAGAAAGCCAAGCACTTGTTGCGGGAACAATGGCTGCGTAAATTGGATGGCGGGAAAATGAAAGAATCGTTGGATCGGGCTATGCAATCGCCCCAGTTCAATCTATACGCTTGGGTAAAAGATTATGCCGACTGATCTTCTGAATCGTTCGACTTCCACCACCGATAACTGATGAACCCGATGATGCCGAGTGGCATGAAAGCGAGATACAAGATCCCGCTGTTCATCCCCTTAGCCGGTTTCTCGCCCAATTGCTGCGCCGTCTTCGTGCAAATGGAACACTGCGCCTGGGATGACAAACTAACTCCCAAACTAAAAACTAATATCGTAACTACTCGTTTCAAACCAACTCTAAACTATAAACTAACTGACCAAACTATCCAAACTTCCAAACTGCCCAAACTATCACGCAAGTTCCATCCGCTTCTGCTCCTTCTTCCGCTCGTCTTCATTGAGCGTTACTTTCCGCATGCGAATGTTATTCGGCGTAACCTCGATACACTCATCTTGCTGAATGTATTCCATACACTCCTCCAGGGTCATCAATGTTTTCGGTGTGATGCGGGTTGCGTCATCGCTGCCGCTGGCCCGGTGGTTGGTCAGCTTCTTGGCTTCCGTTACGTTTACAACCAGATCGCCCGGCTTGATGTTCTCTGCCACAACCTGTCCGGCATAAACCTCTTCACCGGCGTCGATGAAGAATGTACCGCGATCCTGCAATTTATCGATCGAATAACCTGTAGATCGTTCTTGGAATTTGGAGACCAGTACGCCGTTGTTGCGACCGGGAATGGGGCCTTTCCATCCTTTGTACTCACGGAAACGGTGCGCCATCACGGCCTCACCGGTGGTAGCGGTCAGCATCTGTGTACGCAAACCAATGAGTCCGCGTGAAGGAATATCAAACTCCAAATGCTGCATGCTTCCTTTGGTTTCCATCACCAGCATCTCGCCTTTTTTGCGACTTACCAGATCGATCACTTTTGAAGCAAACTCTTCGGGCACATCCACAACCAAGGTTTCATATGGCTCCGACTTGACGCCATCAATGTCTTTCACAATTACCTGAGGCTGACCCACCGTGAGTTCATACCCTTCCCGACGCATGGTTTCAATGAGGATCCCCAGGTGGAGGATGCCTCGACCATAGACTAGAAAACTATCTCCTTCGGGGGTATCCACCACGCGGAGTGCCAAATTCTTTTCCATTTCCTTCATCAACCGATCGCGCAAGTGGCGAGAGGTGACGAATTTTCCGTCCTTACCGAAGAAAGGCGAATTGTTGATCGAGAACAACATGTTCATCGTTGGTTCATCAACGGCAATGCGTGGCAATGCCTCCGGGTTCTCCGCATCGGCGATCGTATCACCGATGTTGAAATCTTCGATTCCGACTACTGCACAAAGGTCTCCGGCATGCACTTCACTTACTTTTTTCTTTCCCATGCCTTCGAACACATAGAGCTCTTTAACGCGGCAGCGTTTGATAACGCCATCCGCCTGCATGAGTGCAATGGGTTGATTTTCCTTGATCATACCGCGACCAACTTTACCAACTGCGATCCGTCCCAAGAAGGACGAATAATCCAACGAGGTGATCTGCATTTGCAGCGGCCCCTCGGCTACCTTGGGAGGAGGTACGTGTTTGATGATGCCATCCAACAGCGGGCGGATGTTGTCGATCTGCTCCAACGAATCGTTGAACCAACCGTTCTTACCACTTCCGTAATAAGTCGGGAAATTCAGCTGCTCTTCCGTGGCATCGAGGTTGAAGAAAAGTTCAAAAACCGCGTCGTGCACTTCATCCGGGCGACAGTTTGGCTTATCCACTTTATTGATGACAACAATCGGATGCAAATTCAATTGGAGGGCTTTCTGCAACACAAAACGGGTCTGGGGCATGGGACCTTCAAAGGCATCCACCAACAGAATCACCCCATCGGCCATTTTCAATACGCGCTCCACTTCCCCGCCAAAGTCGGCGTGACCCGGGGTATCGATCACATTGATCTTCATGCCCTCGTACACAACGGCTGCGTTTTTGGAGAAAATAGTGATGCCGCGCTCACGCTCGAGGTCGTTGCTGTCCATGATCAAATCACCGGTTTCCTGATTCTCCCGGAAAACCGATGTGGCATGTAGGATCTTGTCTACCAGCGTAGTTTTTCCGTGGTCAACGTGGGCGATGATGGCTATGTTTCTGATATTCATGTAGTTGTTTAAAAAGCTGCGCAAAGGTACGCCATTTAAGTTGAGAGATGGGGGTTGAGGGTAGAGTTAACAAATTCTCAACCCCAAACACTCAACTCTAAACTATATTTAGGGATGAAATTTTTGAAAGTCGTCGGAATCACACTCCTGGTCTTGATCGGGGTGTATTTGGCCGGATCGAGGCCCTCTAAACCCCATTACAACAACGATTTGCCGCAAATCCCCCCCACCGCGCAAGCACTGGAGCAATACATAGCGGATCAGGAATCCAAACACAAACTCAAACCCGACAACGAGGCCCGCATCGTTTGGTTCAACGATTCAACCCAAGCACCCACCGAATACGTAGTGGTCTACTTACACGGATTTTCGGCTTCGCAAGAAGAAGGCGATCCCGTTCACATCGACTTTGCGAAAAAGATCGGCGCCAATCTGTATCTGAGTCGGCTCGATGCACACGGCATCGATACTACCCATCCCCTGGGTAGTTTCACCGCAGAAGGATTGTGGAACAGTGCCAAACAAGCCTACGCCATCGGAAAGAAACTCGGAAAGAAAGTAATCCTGATGTCGACCTCCACCGGCGGCACCGTAGCCCTCAAGCTCTGTGCCGAATACCCGGATATATTCGCCTCCATCCTGCTATCACCCAACATTGCCATCAACGACTCCAAAGCCTGGATGCTGAACAACCCCTGGGGCAAACAAATCGCCGAAGCGATCGTCGGTAAATTCAGAGTGATCCCCGATACCACAGCGGCGTTTAAACAATATTGGAACCAACGCTATGTGACCGCTTCCGCGGTACAGTTGGAAGAGTTGCTGGAAACCACCATGAAAGCTTCGTTGTTCGAACGGATCAAAACACCGACCCTGCTTCTCTATTTTTACAAGAGCGAAGAAGAACAAGATCCGGTGGTCAAAGTATCGGCCATGAAACGAATGTTCAACCAACTCGGCACACCCGATTCACTCAAACAACAACTGGCCCTACCCAATGTCGGCAATCACGTGATGGGCTCTTGGGTCAAATCCAAAGACCTGAACAGTGTGCAATTGGCCTGTGAGGACTTTGCCCGCAACACACTCCATATTCCGATCGCCCAATAATCAACCTGATGTATCGCTCCCGCATCGCCGGTATCGGCCACTACGTTCCCAAACAAGTCGTCACCAACAACGACCTGAAGAAGTACATGGACACCTCCGATGAATGGATCCGCGAGCGGACCGGCATCGAAGAAAGACGCTATGCCGAACGATTGGGAGAAACCACCACCACCATGGGCGTGGAAGCCGCCCGCATCGCCATCGAACGTGCCGGTACTACACCCGAAGCCATCGATTTCATTGTATTTGCCACCCTCAGCCCCGACTACTACTTCCCCGGCTGTGGTGTACTCCTGCAACGAGCCATGAAAATGAAAGAGATTGGCGCCCTGGATGTCCGCAATCAATGTTCCGGATTCGTATATGCCCTTAGTGTTGCCGATCAGTTCATTCGCTCGGGCATGTATCAAAATATTCTCGTGGTTGGATCAGAAAAACATTCCTTCGGACTCGACTTCACGACCCGCGGACGAAACGTTTCCGTGATCTTCGGCGACGGAGCCGGAGCCGTGGTGTTGCAACGCGCTAAGAACGACCAACAAGGCATTCTCTCTACCCATCTGCACAGCGACGGAGAAAGTGCCGAAATCCTCGCCATGTACAATCCGGGTACGCACGCCAATCATTGGATGCCGACGCCGTACGCCACATTTGAGGAAGCCGAGATCGGACAAACTTTCTTCAGCAAAAAGATGATCGATGAGGGACAGATCTATCCGTACATGGATGGTCCGGCTGTTTTCAAAAAAGCCGTGGTCAAGTTTCCGGAAGTGATCCAAGAAGCATTGGCAGCAAATCAACTATCCACCGAAGACTTGAACTTGTTGATCCCGCATCAGGCCAATTTACGTATTGCTCAATTCGTACAACAAAAACTAAAACTCCGCGACGATCAGGTCTATAACAACATCCAGCGTTACGGAAATACCACCGCGGCCTCGGTACCCATCGCACTCAGCGAAGCGTGGGAGCAAGGCAAGGTGAAAGAAAACGATCTGGTCTGTTTAGCCGCTTTCGGAAGCGGATTCACCTGGGCCAGTGCGTTGATCCGCTGGTAAAAACTCATTCTATGAAAAAGTCATTCCTGTTTGCGGTTGTTTGTTGGTTGCTTAGCACTTCCGTGCAGGCTCAATACACTTGGTGTGTGTCGATACAGGGAAAGATCAAATTGAAGCATGTTGAAGAGAACAGAGAAGGCAACCTAGTGCTACTTTCTCAGGAAGAGCTGAATAAGTCGGCTTTTTTTCACATCAATTTCAACCGCTCAGACACGGCGATGCGTAGAACCATTTTAGTAAATGATTCAGCCGGATCGGGCATGCAAAATTGGGAGGAGGTGAAAAAACAATGGAAGATCCCGACGAGAGAATTGAAAAACCTGATTGACAAAGGGGGTGAGCTGTCGTTTTATTATACCGAGATTCCGAGAGACATCAACAAAGCGATGGTGGTAAAGGTCAGACCGGTGCATCTTTGTACAGTAAAGCGAGCAATGAAGTGAGTAGACGCATTCTGTTCATCATCAATCCCATTGCGGGCACCCGGTCGAAACGGCATTTGCCGGTGTTGATCGAGCAGGCATGTCGGAAAGTGGAATTGCCTTTTGACATAGTGGACTCACCGAAGGAAGGAAACTATGATCGCATCCGTTCGATGATACAGCAAAATGGATTTACGGATGTAGCCATCGCCGGTGGGGATGGAACCTTGAGTGCAACCATTGGGGCTCTACGCGATTTGCCGGTTCAATTTGGGATCATTCCCGTTGGTTCGGGCAACGGACTCGCCCGAGCGGCGCGCATTCCAATGAATCCACTTCGCGCCATGAGTCTGATCGTGATCGGCCGATCGGCGCCCATCGATGCGTTCACGGTGAACGGTCGGTTTGCGTGTATGTTATCCGGACTCGGATTCGACGCGGCCGTGGCAGCGGGATTTGCCGAGATGGGTCAACGCGGATTACTCAATTACATCCGTCAGGTCATCCGGCATTTTCGAAAAGCGCCCACCTATTCTTTTCAATTGGAATGGAACAATCAACAAATAGCCATTAAGGCCTATTTCATTTCTATAGCCAATAGCAATCAGTTTGGCAATGGATTCACGATCGCGCCAAAAGCCTCACTGAATGACGGGCTGCTGGATGTGGTAGTGGTGAAAGAACAATCCAAGAGCAGCGTGATCGGACGCGTGATCAAGCAACTATTGGGGGGCTATCGATTGCTGGATGAGGCTGAAATAAAAGAGAAGAAACGGATCCTCTACATCCAATCGGAGCACGTCACAATCCACAATCACGACAACGCACCCTTACACATCGATGGAGATCCGGCACCCACGGCTGAACAAATTCAGATGGAGATCTTACGAGATGCTTTTTTACTCATTCGACCTGTTGGGAAGATGAATAAGCGCTCGATTTTCAGTTTAGGAGATGGGGATTGAGAAGTTGAGGTTTTATGTTTAGCTCAACGTAAAACATAAAACTTGAAACCTCAACTACTTACCCGCAACCAAGTACCGTACCCCTACCAAACTCATCAACAAGAACATCGCTACCATTTGATGCAGTTGAGCCATCCATTCAAAAGCACCCCAGGTACGCGGAACGATCTGCACACTGAATAAGACCGAGGCAATGCCAAGCACGACTTGAAGCGTTACGATGAACAAAGGCAACCACCAGTAAAGTTTGAAGATGGTGGATTGGGGTTTGAGGCGATATAGGTTTATAGAAAGAAGTATCACGCCGAGCAGGATCAAGTACCCCAAGTTCCGATGCATAAAATGGATCAGGATCTTGTTCTCCAGAAAATTCAAGACCCCCCACTCCGAACGCCACATCGCCTCCGGAATCATCGCCCCATTGATATCCGGCCAGGTCGGTGCCGCCGTCGCTGCCTTATGCCCCGCCATCAACGCGCCGAATCCCAATTGGATCACTAGTAATGCGATGAGTCCGATGGTCAGTCGCGGAATGGTTTTATCCGTGATTACCTGCTTTCTGCCAATCGTCAGATCGATGGCAAACCAGCACGTGTAAGCAAAGAGTCCGAGTGCAAACAGAAAATGCAAAGCCAGTCTTGTCGGCTTCACATAGATCGCATCGCCGGTGAGTCCGCTCGCTACCATGATCCAGCCCACCGCACCTTGCAAAGCGCCCAATAAAAATAAGATCACCATCGGACGAACCATTTCCTTAGTAAAGCGACGCTGATACAGAAATACCAAGAAGGGAATCAAAAAAACTACACCAATCAATCGGGCCCAGAACCGGTGAAACCATTCCCAAAAGAAAATGAACTTGAACTCCGACAGATCAAAATCAAAATTCAACAATTGATACTGCGGCGTGGCCTTGTACTTATCAAATTCCAACAACCAAGCCGATTCACTCAGCGGCGGAAAGGTTCCGGTTACCACATTCCACTCGGTAATGGATAAACCACTGCCCGTTAATCGGGTGATCCCACCCAATAAGACCTGAATGATGATCATGCCCAGTCCCACCAACAGCCAAATGGCCACCGGTCGACTCGAACGTTCCGAATAAGCTGCTTGCATGGGCGCAAAGGTAACATCCATACCGAGCTGAGTAGGATCTGTTTAATTTTTGCACCTTTGAGTGTGCTCGCCCCCTATCTACAAAAATCCCGAACCGAAGCCGGTTGCGATGAAGCTGGACGGGGTTGCTATGCCGGACCGGTTTTTGCCGCCGCCGTAATTCTCCCACACCAATTCCGCCATCCGCTGCTGAACGACTCCAAACAGGTATCCGAAAAGAACCGCGAGATCCTCCGACCCCTCATCGAAAAAGAAGCCATTGCCTTCGCCGTGGCCACTGCTTCGGTCGAAGAGATCGATGCCATCAATATTTTACAAGCCAGCATCCTGGCCATGCACCGGGCCATTCAACAACTCCAGAAAAAACCGGGATTTCTACTCATCGACGGAAATCGATTCAAGCCCTATCCCAAAATCCCGCATGAATGTGTGATCAAAGGAGACGGAAAATTCGCCTCCATCGCGGCCGCCAGCATCCTGGCCAAAACGCACCGCGACGAATACATGCACCGGATCCATAATGAACATCCGGAATACGGCTGGGACCGCAACAAAGGCTACGGCACTGCCATCCATCGAAATGCATTATTGAAATACGGGATGACTCCACACCACCGACGGAGCTTTCAATTACTGCCTGGATAAGTGCCGTTATTTTAATCGGCCGCCCTACAACGCCCACTGCCCCGCACCTTCGCGGATCACTTCCGGCAGATCGGTGGAGCAATCTACCACCGTCGAAGGGATCATACCCCCAATGCCCCCATCAATCACAGCATCGACCTGCTTGCCAAAATTTTCATACATCACATCCGGATCGGTCGTATCCTCCACTTGTTCGCCCGGCAAGGAAGTACTCAGTATCGGACGACCCAGTTCGCGTACCAGCGCCTGCGCAATGGGATTATCCGGAATGCGCAGCCCAATGGTTGATTTCTTACTCTGCAAGATCTTTGGCACCAACTTGCTGGCGGGGAGGATGAACGTATAGGGACCGGGCAGGTGTTCTTTCAACAATCGAAACGTGGGCGTGCTGATCGGCTTGGTGTATTCACTGAGATGCGAAAGATCATTGCATATAAACGAGAGATTGGCCTTGTGTGAATCGATGCCCTTTAATCGACAGATCCGCTCGATTGCATCGGCCTGCAGGATATCACATCCAATGCCGTAGACCGTATCGGTGGGATAGATGATGATCCCCCCGGAACGAAGAATCTCCACGACCTGACGAATCAGCCGCGGCTGCGGATCAATGGGATGAATACGTAGTAACATGGTGCAGCAATCTTTAGATAGACGACATCAGCCGCTACGTCGCTGCATGCACAACCCCCAACTGACATATTTAATGGAAACACCTGATTTTACTCAAATATCTCAATCCGCCTTCGAGTGCGTCTACAGCGGACAAGCCCTCTGAACGCTAAACTTTGAACGCTGAACTAGTTAATTTCCCAAACTTCCTTGCCTCTCAACAACTCATCCAGATTCGCGGGCTTTTTCTTCTCCGAAACAGCCAATTGCTCGGCCATGAGATCTTCGTAACAGATTCGTTGGGTGGCATAGAACACACCAAAGGGACGCGGGAAATGTCCATCTTTACTCGGATCGTCGAACAAACGAGTCAACACCTGCGCCTTGTATAGATCGGTCTCGTCGTGAATCCAACAGTCATCGGCGCTGTATCCATCCGCAAACGAAACAACTTCAGGTTTTAAACCATTCAAACGAATCCCCTTCTCGCGATCCGCGCCATAAATCAATGGCTGACCTTGTTCCAGGAATAATGTTTCGACCGGCTTGCTTCCTTTTTCGGTAAAGATCTCGAAGGCACCGTCGTTGAAGATGTTGCAGTTCTGATAGATCTCCAAAAACGAAGATCCTTTATGTCCATGCGCCCGCAGCAACATCGCTTGCAAATGCTTGGGGTCGCGATCCATCGAGCGGGCCACAAACGTCGCATCCGCTCCCAAAGCCAAGGCGGCGGGATTGAACGGATGATCGATGCTGCCCATGGGCGTACTCTTGGTAATCTTATGTTCCTCGGATGTCGGTGAATATTGGCCCTTCGTCAATCCGTAGATCTGATTGTTGAACATCAGTATGTTCACATCGAAGTTCCGACGCAACAAATGGATCGTGTGATTGCCCCCGATGCTCAAACTATCGCCATCGCCGGTAATGATCCAAACACTCAATTCGGGACGAGAGGCCTTTAACCCGGACGCAATAGCCGTAGCACGTCCATGAATAGAGTGCATCCCGAACGTATTCATGTAATACGGGAAACGACTGCTGCAGCCGATACCGGAAATAAATACGATGTTCTCGCGCGGAATGCCCAAACTGGGCATCACTTTCTGTACCTGAGCCAAAATGGAATAATCGCCACAACCGGGGCACCAGCGCACCTCCTGGTCCGTAGCAAAATCCTTGGCCGTCAATAAGGGTTGAACCATGGTCTCCGACATGATGCAAAGGTAACGAAGAACCCAGATCATATCGGCCGACGGGTTTGATTCGTACATTGAGGCCAAATACCCGAAACATGCGTTGGATCCGAATCATCTTCCTGTTTCTCTATCTGCCTGTGCTGGCCCAAACCGGGACCGAGCCCATGCAAGTCACCGACCTCACCAAGATCCGTTCCATCGGGTCGATCGCGGTCAGCCCCGATGGCAAACAAGTCGTTTACGTAGTCACCGCCATCGAACCAAAAGGAGAAGAATTCAACTACATCAACCAACTCTGGCTGGCAGATCTCAGCGGAAAGACCCAACCCATTCAGCTCACCTCCAAGGAAAACGCCGGACAACCCGCCTGGAGCCCCGATGGCAAACAGATCGCTTTCGTCCGCAACGTCGACAATAAGCCGCAGATCTTTTTGCTCCCCCTGATCGGCGGAGAAGCCAAACAACTCACCACACACAAATTCGGCGCCGGTAATCCGCAATTCAGCCCCGACGGAAAAAAGATCCTGTTCGCATCCTCCATCGCATACAAAGACCTGTTGATCGATTCGTTACTCAACCCCGGCAAACAACCCCCCACCTGGCCCTCCGAGCGTCCGGGCTATCCGACAATCCATGGAGCAAGCACACAACCCGATCCCAACGGAAACATCGATCAGATCCGCGCCTACCTCGATAAAAACAACACCGAAGGGAAAGCCCGCGTCATTCATCGCCTGAATTTTCAGGATGAAATGAACATCAACCCCGACCTATCCTTCAACCATTATTTCCAGATTGACCTGACGCCCGATGCCAAACCCCAGCCCCTCACGCGCGGATTCTTCCGATTCAGCAACGCCACCTACACCCCAAGTGGAGAGATCCTGCTGATCGGTCAGATCGATTCCCTCAACCACCCCGACCGGTCGAGAGGAAATCAAGTCTACCGCATTGGCACCGATGGAAAATGGAACACGTTATTGAATGAGTCCGAAACCCAATACAGCGGTCTTCGTGTTTCCCCCTCCGGCAAATTCCTGGCCTATTTAAAAAGCCCCGAAGACGGATTGCAGATACCCGAACTCTGCGTGGCCCCACTAAATGAACCAAGATCGATCAAGACTTTCCCCTTCGATCGAAACAAAAACAACCTCCGATGGAGCGCGGATGAAAAATCCATCTACTTCACCGCACAATCCAACGGTGCCGCACCGATCTACCGGCTCGACATCAATACCCAAAAGATCGTACCCCTACCCAACAACGACGCGGGCATCTCCCAGTTGGAAGTATTGCCCAAACATTTGGTCTATGTACGAACCGACATCCACAGTCCCTTTGAAATCCATCGAAGCGATGCATCCGGTGAACTAACACAACCAATCACCCAACTGAACACCGATTGGATCCGACAAAAACGGATTAGCCTCCCCGAGAAACACATCTTCTACAACGAATTGAATCAGGCCATCGAATACTGGGTGATGAAACCCATAGGATATGAACCCGGAAAAAAATATCCACTGCTGCTGGAAATACACGGCGGACCATCCTCCATGTGGGGACCCGGCGAAGCCAGCATGTGGCACGAATATCAATACTTCTGTAGCCAAGGATACGGCGTCGTTTATAGCAATCCCCGCGGAAGCGGTGGCTACGGACTGGATTTTCTGAAAAGCAATAAGAACGATTGGGGCACGGGACCAACCCGCGATGTGTTAAAAGCACTCGAACTCACCATTCAGGAAGGATGGGCCGACACCACTAAACTTCTAGTGACCGGTGGTTCCTACGCCGGCTATTTGGTGGCCTGGATCATTGCACACGATCAACGATTTGCCGCAGCGTGTTCACAACGAGGCGTGTACGACCTGAACACGTTTTTCGGAGAAGGCAATGCCTGGCGACTCGTGCCGAATTATTTTGGTGGATACCCCTGGCAAGAACCCACCCGAAGCATCCTGCAACGCGAATCACCGATCACATACGTAGAGAACATCAAAACACCGTACATCATTTTTCACGGCGACAACGATCGTCGAACTGGATTCGTACAAAGCGAAATGCTCTATCGAAGCTTGAAAGTGCTGGGCCGTCCGGTCGAATACGTTCGTCACCCCAACGCCACACACGAGATCACCCGCAGCGGGGTAAATCGCCAACGCATCGATCAGATGCTGCGTACCTACGAATTCTTTGAACGCTGGATCCAAACAAAATGACGATGCGAATAATCAAAAAAAAGACGGGGGGCATTTTGAGTGCCTTTGTGATTGTCTTGATTACTTTGACGGCAGCCAATCCGCTACCCAAACGAAATCTGCAGGTGCTGCCCGAGGATATTTCCGATGCGCAACTCGACAGCATCATGAAACAGTACAACAAAGCACTGGGCGTGTCCTGCAATTTTTGTCACACAAAAAGAAGTGATTACCCGGATAGTCTTGATTACGCATCCGACAAAGACCCAATGAAAACCACGGCGCGTAAAATGATGCGCATGACCATCGAAATCAACCAGAAAAACTTCTTGACCGACGAAAATAAACGTCCCCACGAACTCAATGAAGTGACCTGTTACACCTGCCATCGGGGCGAGGCCTGGATCGAATCGGGTCGGTGATCCTTAAAAACAATAATGGCCTGCATCAATGAGTTTGGCGGCAATGCGTCGACGCGCATCCTTGCTGTTAAAGGGCTCGGCCTTGGTAAATCGTTTCAATCCAAGTAACAT
>ENA-ORFA01000589-ORFA01000589.1-marine-metagenome-genome-assembly--contig:-NODE-589-length-15262-cov-3.992361_pt1 | contig 15262 bp, 13 predicted proteins | sample MGYA00248621_ERZ508587 | MGnify/ENA primary metagenome ERZ508587 (study PRJEB26250, sample SAMN06266239) | marine metagenome | isolation source: Columbia River Estuary | place: USA:Columbia River Estuary... | reverse complement strand
AAGATGGTCGCAAGATGAGTAAGCACCTAGGCAATGTTCTAGAGCCAATGGCACTTATGGATCAACACGGGGCGGATGCTGTTCGTTGGTACATGTTGGCTGCCGGATCTCCGTGGGCAGCGCGCCGCGTAGGACATGACAGCCTCAACGAAGTTGTTCGAAAGACCTTGTTGACCTACTGGAACACCGTTTCCTTCCATGCTCTCTATGCAAATGCTTCTAATTTTGAAGTCTCACAAACACCACCACTTGCAGACCGTCCATTAATGGATCGTTGGATCATCTCTGAGCTCAACATCTTGATTCAAGAAGTAGACGCTGCCCTTGAAGATTTTGATTCACAGATTGCAGGCCGAGCTCTCGCTCGCTTTATCGATGATTTATCGAACTGGTATGTGCGCCGCTCTCGTCGTCGTTTCTGGGATGGCGAAACGTCAGCCCTTGGAACTTTGCATGAATGTTTAGTGACTCTCACAAAGTTGCTCGCTCCCCTAGTTCCATTTATTACTGAGCAGGTCTGGCAAGAGCTTGTGCGTCCAACAGATGCATCTGCTGCAGACTCTGTGCACTTAACTAATTGGCCAGTTGCACAAGCCTCTGCAATTGATACAGAACTTGGATCACAGGTTGCGTTAACCCGACGCATTGTTGAACTGGGTCGTGCAACGCGCGCGGAATCTGGAATCAAGATTCGCCAACCTTTGGGCCGCGCACTAATTGCTGCAAGTGGTTGGTCAACCCTGCCAGAACAAATGCGTGAGCAAATCGCAGATGAGCTCAACGTTCAAACTCTTGAAGATATTGCCTCAGCAGATGGCGACCTCGTTGATATCAGCGTGAAAGCTAACTTCAAATCACTCGGTACCAAGTTTGGCGGGGCGGTGCAAGAGATCTCAAAGGCAATTGCCGCAACCGATGCAACTGCGCTTGTAAAGACTTTGCGCGGAGCAGGTTCAACAAAGGTAGGCACTTGGGAGATTGCACTCGATGACCTAGTAATCACTGAAGTACCAAAGAGTGGGTGGAGCGTTTCTTCACATGATGGAGAAAGCGTTGCTCTGGACCTAGAACTCACCCCTGCCTTGATTGCAGCAGGCAGTGTGCGAGAGGTAATCAGATTTATTCAAGAGCGTCGAAAGAGTGATGGCTTTGATATCTCTGATCGAATCAATCTGACATGGAATGCGACGGAAGAAATTGCAGCAGCAATTGAGTCTGACAAACAACACATCGCAGATGAGGTTTTGGCTTTATCAATGGTGCGGGATAGCTCTCTAGCTGTAACTGATGCTGAGGTTGGTGTGGAAGTAGTACTAGTTAAAAACTAAATACCCCTGACAAAGCTCATCAGTAATTGTGTTCCGAAAAAGAGCACAATGAAACTCATATCTAGGCTTACAGATCCAAGTCGAAGTGGTGGGACGAAGCGACCAACAAACTTCATTGGCTTGTCCGTGACCGTATAAATAGCTTCGACTAAATACAGGATTGGACCTTTTGGGCGCCAGGTGCGGGAAAACATTTGAACATAATCAAAGATTAAGCGACCAAGCAGGGCATAGAGAAAAACTTGCAGAATAGTCGCAAGCAGTGAGCCAACGCTCAACATAGGTCAGCTCTGGTTAAAAAAGCTTGCTTGTGCAGCAGCTGATTTGTCTTCGATGCTGACATTTACATTTGCAGGTGAAATCAAAAACACCTTCTTGGTTACGCGCTCAATAGTTCCGTGCAAACCAAATGCAAGTCCACTTGCAAAATCGACTAGACGCTTGTGCTCTGACTCATCCATATCGGTCAGATTAATGATCACTGGGTTTCCCATGCGGAAGTGCTCACCAATTGTGCGCGCTTCGTTATAGAAACGAGGATGCAAGGTAATGATGCGATCTAAAACTGGAAGATCAAGCTGAGGTGCTACTTCAACAACTGATGAGCGACGAACCGCAGATACTGAACGAGCTTCGCGAGTTTTGATGCGAACATCACCGGTTGTTCCAACAGCTGGAGTAGATGAAGCTTCTGGAGTATCAAACTGAGGATCATCCATCAAGCCAAGATAGTTTCCGATACGACGCATTGGATTAGACATAGGTAAAGGTTATAGGTGGGGTGAGCGAGAACCGAGGATTGATGAACCTACGCGCACATGTGTCGCACCATGGGAAATTGCCGCTTCATAGTCCCCACTCATGCCAGCAGATAAAGATGTAGCCCCTGGAAAAAGCTTCATAAACTCCATATGAATCAATGCTAATTGGGCAAAAGCATCATTCGGATCCATCTCCACTGGCGGCACTGACATCAGGCCAGCCAGGGTGTGGGTTGGGGATTTTTCAACTAATGAGGCTAAGGAATGCAACTCTTCCAGTCCTGCTCCCCCGCGATGATGGGCACCATCTAAGGAAACCTGCAGGAATATCTGCAAAGGATGCGGTGCGACTTTTTCAATAATTTCAAAGTGTCGCGGGTCATCGAGAGAGTGAATAACTGATGCCCAGGAAGTAATCGATTTCAACTTATTACTTTGAATCTGTCCCTGAAAATGCCAGGTGCCAGAGACAATTGCTGCTTTTTCAGCACCTTCAGCATCTCGGTTTTCACCAAAATCCCGAACTCCCAGTTCATGCAAAATCTCTGCGTCCCTTACCGGAAAAGTCTTAGTAACAGCAATCAAGGTCACTTCGTGATCTGCCACTTTGGCAATCTTTGAACGTACTAACTCTAAGTTGTCAGACAGCTCTTCTTTGCGGTTCATAAGCTCACTACCCCCGCAAAACGTCCAGTTGGATTATCCCTGCGATGAGAATAATAGAGCGGATCCTCTTTTGTGCAGATCAATGATGCCTCATACGAAACGCCCTCAGCGGATAAATCCGCGATCAAGCCAGCAGGCAGATCTAGCCCGGGAGTTCCTTGATGTGTAGTTGAAAATGCACGTGGATGATCTGCAATCACATCTTGTTGCATTTGAACTGGCACTTCATAGCACTTGCCACAAATAGATGGCCCAAGAATTGCATGAACTTCAATAGCCCCAAGGGTGCGCATGTGATGCAGCGTCTTAATTGCAACCTTGTTTACTAAACCTGCACGTCCCACGTGCACAGCAGCTACCGCCTCTCGTGAAATAAGCAGCAGTGGAATGCAATCTGCCACCATGACCGCTAGTGAAATACCTTTAGTTGTCGTAATTAGAGCATCACACGTTGGCTCTTGAGCAAGCACATGATCAACTACAACAACATCGTTGCCATGGACTTGATTCATGAATTGTGTATTCCCCAGCAATGCGCGATTAGCTGCTACTGCAGCAGGATCATCGCCAACATGAAAGCCAAAGTTCAAGGATTCATATACGCCAAGGCTGGAGCCTTTGCGTCGATCAGTAAATAAGTGAGGCAAAGCCTTACTTCATGAAGTCAGGGACGTCGATTTCATCCTCTGCAACGAGCTCCTCAAAGGTCACGCGACGCTTTGGTGTGTCATTGCCTAGATCTAAAGCAACAGAGATTGGATCATTTGATGCAATCGGATCTGCTACCCCGCCCAGTGTTGCTGCATTGATCGTTGGCGTTGAAACCCGCTTAGGCTCCCCGCCTTCAAATCCAGCTGCCACAACGGTAATTCGAACTTCATCACCTAGTGCATCATCAATTGTTGTTCCAAAGATGAACTTTGCATTTGGGTGCACAGCAGATTGAACTAGCTCGCATGCCTCATTAACTTCGAACAAACCAAGATCTGATCCACCTGAAACAGAGAGCAGAACTCCCATAGCACCATCAATTGATGCTTCAAGTAATGGACTTGAGATTGCAAGTTCTGCGGCACGTATTGCACGATTCTCTCCTCGAGCAGAACCAATTCCCATCAACGCAGAACCAGCACCTGACATCACAGCTTTAACATCTGCAAAGTCAAGGTTGATCAGACCTGGTTGAGTAATGATCTCTGTAATTCCCTGCACACCAGATAGCAATACCTGATCTGCGCTCTTAAAAGCATCTGCCAATGTAATTGTGCGATCTGAAATTGCAAGCAAGCGATCATTAGGAATAACAATCAATGTATCTACTTCAGCCCGTAGTGCTTCGATGCCAACATCTGCTTGAGCAGAACGCAACTTTGCCTCAAATGAGAATGGGCGAGTAACAACACCAATTGTTAACGCACCAATATCTTTTGCAATCTTTGCAACGATTGGAGCAGCACCTGTCCCGGTACCGCCACCTTCTCCTGCTGTAACAAAGACCATGTCTGCACCGCGCAAGATTTCTTCAATGTCATCTGCGTGATCTAGTGCAGCTTCGCGACCCTTATCTGGATCCATGCCTGCGCCAAGTCCGCGAGTTGTCTTGCGACCAATATCTAATTTCACATCTGCATCACTCATTAACAAATGTTGTGCATCTGTATTAATTGCAATGAACTCGACGCCTTTTAATCCAACATCGATCATGCGATTAATTGCGTTAACTCCACCGCCACCAATGCCGACAACTTTGATGACCGCTAAATAATTTTGTGGTGAAGCCACTGTGTTTCCTCCTTATGAACCATAAACCTCAACTTGAGACTTACTATTCAATGCTTTTCTATAAGGCGAACCTAAAGCGCATACGGGTGATTATCAAACACCGACATGAAGTGTTTACCGTGTCGTAATCTCAATAATTATTTAACGATTGGTGCATGTGGTGCCGAGACATCAACTCTTTTTATAGATGCATTTTCTGGCAACGCAATAAGTGCTTTATAAACCTTTAATTTCAATTCATTCTCGCCATCGGTACCCCAGCGGATCTCAAGATTCTTGCCATCATTATTAACAACTAGGACAAGAGCACCGGAACTTCGGACCTTAACAACACTCAATGCTTCCTTGAGGTCTGACGGAAGAGTCATGAAGAAGGTGACAGCTTTTGTGGCTGCGGTTAAGTCGCCGGCTTGGATCTGAACCAATGGGGTTGTTGGTGTTCCTCTCAGTACAAAGCTCTTGCCCGTCGAATCTATGACCTTGTTGTTATAGATCGCTACTGGTGTTCGCTCCGTTAAATCAATAGTGACCTTGCCATTAATCCAGTTTCTAGAAACCTTTGCGCTATCTACCCAATCAAGAGTTTCAAACTTTGCTGCAACTGCGCGAGGCTCAACGCGAGCAAGCTTCTGGCCTTTAACAATTCCAGAACTTACTTGCGAGCTAGCTCCTTTGATTTCGATGGAGCTAACGGTAAAAAGTGTGGACCAACCGAGGATGTATGCAGCGCCAACAAGAAGGACTGTGGAAACAAGAAGTATGAGACGACGATTCATGGCTATGCAAAACGTCGATTCAAGCCATCGACAATGATTGGTGCAAGAGAGCTGACATCACCCGCGCCTAATGTCATGATCACATCACCAGGCTCAGCCATTTCGATGACTGAATCTGTAACCTCAACAAAGTTAGGGATGTACTCACCCTTCTTCATTTGGCTAGTAATCAACTTTGATGTGACGCCTTCTATTGGCTTTTCACTTGCTGCATAGACTTCTAAAACAATCGCCCTGTCTGCTGTATCAAGGACGGAGGCAAAGGCTGGTGCAAATGCTTTTGTTCTGGAGTATCTGTGTGGCTGGAAAATTACGATCAAGCGACCATCTGCGGCATAGCGACGTGCCGCCTCAAGTGTCACCTGAATCTCTGTTGGGTGATGCCCGTAATCATCAATGACCCGAACTCCATGCACAGTTCCAATTAGTTCGAAGCGACGCCCAGTCCCCCGGAATGTGCCCAATCCAGTCAGTAATTCAGCTGCGCCAAAACCAAGTTTTAAGCCTGTTGCTAATACACCTGCGGCATTTAATAAGTTGTGGTGGCCCGGAACTTGTAACTCAATGTGTCCAACACTCTTTCCATTCCACACAGCGCGAGCAGATGAACCCATTGTCATCAACTCAATCTGATCAATATGAAGATCGGCACCTTCTGCTACTCCATATGAAATCAACTGCACATTCTTAGTTGTGCCAGCAAGGGCCACAGCCCCCGCATCATCTGCGCAATACGTAAGGAAACCTTCAGACTTAATCGTTGCTGCAAACTCTCTAAAGGCTTGTGCAACAGATTCTGGGGTAGGAAAGAAGTCCACATGATCATGTTCAACATTTGTAACGATGGCGGCAAAGGGGTGGTATTCAATAAATGAACCATCTGACTCATCAGCTTCAGCCACGAAGATCTCACCAGTGCCCCGGTGGGCGTTAGAACCAGAGGCGGTGATTGTTCCGCCAATTGCAAAGGATGGATCTGCAGCACATGCCTGCAGTGCAACTGCCAGCATTGATGATGTAGTTGTTTTTCCATGTGTGCCTGCAACTGCCACACTTTTTGAATCAGACATAAGAACTGCCAACGCTGCAGCGCGGGTCAAAATAGGAATCTTTAACTCTGCAGCCCTTGCTCTTTCAGGGTTATTAGCAGAGATAGCAGTTGAATAGACAACCAGATCTGCGCCATCAACGTGTGAGGCATCATGTGAAGTTGCAACAGTTGCACCTAATGCAGAAAGTGCAATGACAACAGATGAATCCTTTGCATCAGATCCACTGACTGTGATGCCGTGGGATAAAGCTATGCGCGCTAATCCACTCATGCCGGCACCACCAATACCAATGAAGTGAATGCGCTTGCCAACTAATGAAGATAAGGACTGAGTCATGGCTTCATCGCAAACTCAGTAAGTGCCACAATCTTTTCGGCAGCATGCAAATCTGCGCCATTTCCGCCCAAGGGGGCTGCAGCTGACTTTGCCAGCAAGCCGGCAATGTGAGAGTTCAAATAATCTGCTGTGAATTCTTTTTGGCTAATAACTTCTGCGCGATTGTCTGCAACTAGGGATGCGGCATTAACAAACTGCTCGCCATTTCCTATTGGTAGAGGCACGAAAAGAGCGTAACGGCCAAGGGCTCTAAATTCGCTGCATGTAACAGCCCCGCTGCGCCCAATGATCAGATCAGCAGCCAAATACGCATCTGCCATCGCATCCACATAGGCAACCGGTTTATAGCCACCTTTAGCCTGAGGCAAAGCGTTGAGCTTTCCGACTGAGTGCAAAACCGACAAACCTTTTTGATTAAACATTTCTACCGACGATTCAATGACCTTGTTGATCGCTACAGATCCTTGTGATCCGCCCATCACAAATATCAATGGCACATCTGCTGGAAAACCCAGTCGCAGCTTTGCAGCGCGGCGGGCAGCGCTCCAATCAGAGTGTGAATCATTAAATGCTTGGGCAACATCTGATCGCAAAGGCAGGCCAGCTAATAGTGCGTGCTCAAACTTTCCTGAATCAACAGGGTGTGCAACAGCTAGGTGCTCTGAAAATGCAGCGCCCAATCGATTTGCCCAACCAGGCTTGGCATTTGCCTCATGAATAACAATCGGAACGCCAGAAATCTGGGCGGCAATATAGGCCGGCGCGCTCACATATCCCCCGAAGCCAATAACAACATCGGCCATTTTAATTATCTTCTTTGATTCCAGAACAGCTGAGATTAAATCAAATGGGATGTTTAACCATGATGCAGAAGGTCTGCGTGAGATCCGAACTCGTGGAATCAGATGTAGTTCAAAATTTGCTGCAGGCACCAAAATTGTTTCAAGGCCAGATGATGTTCCTAGAAAAACTAGACGGTCTTCTGGATGAGAGATTTTCCATTGACGAGCAACAGCTAAGGCGGGTTCAACATGGCCAGCTGTGCCACCGCCTGCTAGAACTACCGTAGCCATTTAATCCCAGTTTCTTTTAATTCTTTATAGATTACTGGGTCTCTTCGAGCAGCACCCAACACAAAGCCGATCCCCATATACGTGGCGATAAGTGCCGAACCACCGTATGAAACAAATGGCAGCGTCACGCCCACAACAGGCAGAACGCTGATGGCAGAGCCAATGTTTAGAATCGTTTGAATTGCAAGCCAGCAACCAAATCCAGATGCAACATAACGAACCATTGGGTCATGCGCGCGAAGAGCTAACTTGAAAATAGAAAAGAGCAGAACACTAAGTAATAACAATGTTGCAATCGTGCCGAACAACCCAAGCTCTTCACCAATAACTGCAAAGATAAAGTCTGTGTGTGCTTCAGCCAAGTTGCCCCACTTTTGACGACTTGCACCTAGTCCCACACCAAAAAAGCCACCACTAGCAAGGCCTAGCAAACTGTGGGCAGGCTGCCATCCATAGAGCTTGTACTGATCTTCAGCAAAAGGATTTAGAAAAACCATAAAGCGTTGAACGCGATAGGGCGAAGTTAAGATCGCTGCAGTTAAACCAACTAGGCCAACGCTGAGAGCGATTCCGAAGATGCCTAATCGCAACCCTGAAACCCACAGTAATCCAGCCAAAATACAAGCAAAAATTGATGCTGTTCCTAAGTCACTTCCTAGCATCACCAAAATAATGCAGAGAGCAAAAGCAGGGGCGATTTGCTTAAGAACTACGGTGTGATCAACACCAGAGCGCTCTTGTTTTGCCAGCATGAATCCTGCCCACAAGATCATAAGAAACTTTGCAATTTCGCTGGGCTGAACATCTACAATTCCCAAGCTAATCCAGTTGTGGTTACCGTTAACACTCTTGCCGATTAATTGAACAAGTACCAGTAGACCAATTGAGACAATAAATCCAAAGCGGGCTACTAACTTCCACTGTGCAAGTGAAAAGCGGGAGAAAACCCAGGCCATAGGTATCGATAAAACTAGGAAGATAAACTGACGCAAAACAATGGCGTAAGAGGAGCCTTTTGCATCAATGGAATAGATGGAAGATGCTGAAAAAACCATAATCAATCCAAGAATGCTAAGTCCTAAGGTGCTGCCAAGTAACATGTAGTAAAGATTGACCGGCTTTGTAAAGAAGGTTTCCCTCTGCTGATTACTCATGTGCCACCACCTTGCGCACTGCAGCAGCAAAACGATCTCCACGATCTGCGTATGAAATGAATTGATCCATCGAGGCACAAGCCGGTGCCATTAACACCGCATCTCCCGGTGCTACCAACTTTGCAGCTTCTGCAACTACAGCCTCCATCAAAGAGTTTGAATCCCCACCACGTGTGTAACCGACAGGTGCATCAACGAAAATGCGAGGAATCTTCGGTGCGTGTTCTTGTAATGCATCTGCAATCAATTGACGATCTGCGCCAATAAGTATTGCTGCCTTGATCCGACCCTTACAGCGCTCAACAAGGGAGTTCATGTCCGCACCCTTTGCCAATCCCCCCGCAATCCACACAACAGATAAGTGAGACATTAAGGATGCTGATGCAGCATGCGGATTAGTTGCCTTGGAATCATTTATCCAAGTAACCGAATCACGCTCAAATACTGTCTCTATGCGGTGTCGCCCGGGCTTGAACTCCTGCAAAGCCTTTTGGATGCTCTCATGTGAAACTCCCACAGTTCGAGCAAGTGCTGCTGCTGCAAGTGCGTTAGAAACATTGTGGGGCACTGTTGGTGTGATGTCTTTTAGTTCGCACATCATCGCCGCTTCCATGGGATCTGAAACAAATGCTCTATCGACTAATAACTCTTCAACAACGCCTATTTCACCTGGTGCTGGCGTATCTAGTGAGAAAAAGACTTTCCGGCCACTAAATCGATTGGCCCGCAATACAACCTGCTCATCATCGGCATTTAGAACCGCTAATTCTGCTCGATCTAGAATTGAAAACTTAGCATCTGCATAGGCTTCAAAGGTGCCATGCCAATCTAGGTGGTCATCTGCGATGTTTAGAATTGCAGCCGATACGAATTGTGCTTGCTTAGCCCAATGTAGTTGGAAAGATGAAAGCTCTAGTACTAAATAGTCGTAAGAATCTTTGCGATCTACCGCCTCAATCACGGTGTCACCAACATTGCCACAAGCAACAGCCTTTAAGCCAGCGGTTTGCAAAATCTTGGCAACCATCTCAACTGTGGTTGTCTTTCCATTTGTTCCAGTCAGGGCAAGCCACTTCTGACCTGGTGAAACTTCAGTGCGAATCTGCCACGCAAGATCTATCTCATTTAAAATCTGTAATTTACTTGCTAGCACTTTTTTAACGAGCGGATGATCTTGACGCCAGCCTGGTGAAATGACAACAGCATCAAAATCAGAAAGATCAACACTTTCTGGCTTTACCGCAACATCAGAGTTGTCATCTGTAATCGTTACTAAACCACCGCGGCTTTTCAAGGCCTTTGCAACTGCCGACCCGGTTACGCCGGCTCCCAAGATTAGGAAACGTTGGTCGGCATAGTGAATAGACATTTATTACTTAGCTACCCACTGCGCATAAAACAGGCCGAGTCCGGCGGCAACTGACAAACCAGCAATAATCCAGAAACGAATAACAATGGTTATTTGTTCCCAACCAACTAATTCAAAGTGATGGTGTAGTGGTGCCATCTTGAACACACGCTTTCCGCCGCTCATTTTGAAGTAGAAAGTTTGAATCAGTACAGACATCGTGATGATGACAAAGAGACCGCCTAGAGGAATAAGTAGTAGTTCCACGCGCAAAGTTGCTGCTAATCCTGCGATAGCACCGCCTAGCGCTAAAGAACCTGTATCGCCCATGAAGATCCTGGCAGGTGCTGTGTTCCACCAAAGAAATCCTGTGCAACCACCAGCAAATGCGGCAGCCAATACCGCCAAGTCCAAAGGATCTCGCACCGCATAACATCCAGCAGCAGCGTTAAGTGCGCAGCTTTGTCCAAACTCCCACACACCAATTAATACAAAGGCCAAGAAGGTCATGATGGATGCACCAGTTGCTAATCCATCTAATCCATCGGTTAAGTTAACGCCATTACTTGCAGACATAACCATGATCACAATCCACACAATGGCTAGACCAGATCCCAAGTAAATAGAAGTTTCACGCACGCCTGAGAGATACTCCGAAATGGGAGTCAAGGAGTCAGGATCAACAAACTGCAATCCCAAGTAACCAAAGATTGCGGCAAAGATAGCTTGGCCAATTAACTTAAATCGTCCCGGTAATCCTCGTGAATTTTGACGAGAGACTTTCAGCCAGTCATCTAAGAATCCAATAAACCCTAGAGAAACTACCAATCCGATAACTAACATGGCAGAGACTGTTACAGCATTACCCGTCACTACGTGAGCAACTAGATATCCAAGGATTGCTGCAAGAATAAAAATGATGCCACCCATAGTTGGGGTGCCATGCTTGATGTGATGACTACTTGGACCATCATCACGAATTATCTGGCCATATCCCTTGCCTGCAAGGACTCGAATTAAGACGCGGGTTCCAAAGAGTGCAAATACCAGTGCGAAGGCACCAGCAATAAGGATCTGTCTCAACTTTCAACTCCGCTCTTGTTTAGCCACAAGCTTTCTAACTTTTGCGCAAGTACTTCAAATCCTTCAGATCGTGATGCCTTAACCAGAACCACATCACCTGCAGAGAAATAATCTGTCAAAGAAATGCACTCATCAATACTTGCGTAGTGATGGAAAAGCATCTGACCTTTATGGTTGCCATATTCAGGTGCGGCAATAGCGACCAAATGATCGATACCTATCTCTTGGGCTAGGGTGCCAATTGCTTCATGCTGAACAGCACTTGACTCGCCGAGTTCATGCATTTTTCCCACAAATGCCCAGGATTCTCCCCCGCGTTCTTGGGCAAAGAGCACCAAAGAGCGCATCGCAGCAGCCATTGAATCAGGGTTGGCGTTATAAGAATCATTAATGATCAATAAGCCAAACACATCATGGAGCTCCATGCGCCACTTGCTTGCATTTTCTGCTGTCGATAAAGAACTTGCAATCAATTCAATAGGTAGTTCTAACGCAGTACCAACTGCGGCCACAGCAAGAGCATTTGAGATCTGGTGCTCCCCCACTAACCGCATACCAACTGCGTCTCGACCTGCAGGAGTTACTAGATCAAAGTGAGGGCAACCTTCACGGATTTCAACATCTGCGGCGCGCACTTCTTGGGAGTTGCCAAAAACAATTGTGCGGCCGCTGTGTAGTGATGCCATTGCAGGTGTGTATTGGTCATAGCTACCAAGGATTGCAATGCCCTCTGGGCCCAAAGACTGAATCAACTCGGATTTGGTTTCTGCAATAGCTTGGACAGAACCAAACTCTCCTAGGTGTGCAGTACCAACTACTAGAACAATTCCAATATTAGGTTGTGCGATTTCACAGAGCCGAGCAATATCTCCCTTATGGCGTGCTCCCATTTCAAGAATACAAAACTTTGTGCGCTCATCACATTGCAGCAAGGTAATTGGCAACCCTAAATCATTATTAAATGAACCAGCCGGTGCCACAGTTGGGCCGGCAACACTGAGCATGTGAGCTAACAAATCTTTTGTACTTGTCTTGCCTTGTGATCCAGTGATTCCAACAACTGTTAATCCGGTGAGGCGCTTTCGAACAAATGAGGCCAAGGCAGAAAGTGCCTCTAATACATCATCAACAACAACGCATGGGCCATCGATTCGATGGGTTGTGAGTGAAAACATCGCTCCTGCGCGATATGCATCTGCTGCAAAATCATGTCCATCAACTTTTTCGCCCTTGAGCGCTAAGAAAATGCAGCCAGGAGTAGCTAAACGTGAGTCGAACACTGGAGCTTTTGATACCAACAAATCTTTATCGCAATGCAACTCCCCGCCCACCAATAAAGCGATCTCGGCTGCGGTTAAAGTAATCACTTTTTGTCCTCGATTGCTCGAGCAAGCTCTACGCGATCATCAAAGGGATGGGTAACTCCTGCGATTTCCTGACCTTTTTCATGACCTTTTCCAAGGATAAGAACGAGATCGCCCTCTTGGGCTTCATCTACCGCTGTTTTAATCGCAGTTGATCGATCGATGATGACTGCACTTGGTTCTTGGATATCTAGACCCAATGTCATTTGAACTAAAATCTCTTCTGGCTTTTCTGAACGAGGATTATCACTTGTAAAGATTGCGACATCTGCCCCATCCTGTAATGCCTTACCCATTAACGCTCGCTTTGATGTATCTCGATCGCCACCGCAACCAAGAACAGCAATGACTCGTCCATCTGTAATTTCATGGGCGGTCTCTAGCACTCGAGCAACAGCATCAGGTGAGTGAGCGTAATCGACAAGTGCTGTGAAGTTTTGACCAAGTCGCACAGACTCAAGACGACCTACTGCACCTGTTAAGCGAGGCAGTATCGCTGCAATATCAATTGGATCAATTCCACTTTCATTTGCAATAGCAACTGCCATCAAGAGATTGTCATAGTTATAGCCACCATGTAGTTGGACTTTTCCTTCAATCAAAATTCCGCCACTACCTCGAATTGCAACATGAGCACCGGCATAATCAGGTGATATCGATGCGTAATGCCAAGTGGCACTCTGATTTTGGCGAGAAACGCTCATCACCGGAAGCTCTGTTTTTGCGGCTAATTGCACACCATGAGCATCATCGATATTGATAACGGCGAGGTCTGCGAACTCAAAGGTAAATAACTTGGCTTTTGCAGCAAAGTAATCCTCCATAGTTTTATGAAAATCTAGGTGATCTTGGGAGAGGTTAGTGAAGGCAACAACTGCAAAGTGGCTGCCTCGAATGCGTTCAAGTGCAATTGCATGGCTTGAAACTTCCATCACCAGGTTGCGCATATGACGCTCGCGCATAACAGCAGATAGAGCCTGTAAATCGCTGCTCTCAGGGGTTGTGCGCTTGCTTGCAAGAGTTTCACTACCAATTCGGGTTTCAACTGTGCCGATCAATCCACTCTCACGGCCTGCTGCAGACATGATCTGGTGCAGCAAGGTAGTAACAGTTGTTTTACCGTTTGTTCCAGTTACACCGACGCTATACAAATCTCGCATTGGTTCGCTATAGAACCATGCGCTAATCACACCTGCTGCGCGGCGAGGATGGGCACTAACAATTACCGGCACGCCCTTAATCTTTGAAGCACCTTCTGCATCTGTCAGAACCGCCACAGCACCACGTGCTATTGCATCCTTTGCAAAGTCTGCGCCATGCGCCTTTTCACCAGGCAAAGCAATAAACAAATCACCCTCTTGGACATCATTGCTAGCAAGAGTCAATCCAGTGATAACAGTTGCGGCATCACCCGTGAGAGTTGCATTAGCTATTGCAGCTACCGACTCAGCGGTTCTCTTGAACTCTTCAATTGGTCTTGACACTTGCAGCCTTCTTTGCGGCAATTAATTGTTTTTCAGTTAATGGGTATGGAACAACGGCGGTTCCTGTAGGTGCGATTCCCTTTGACTGCAATACAAATGACATAACCTTTTTAAATACTGGACCACCAAGATATCCACCCCAGTGCAATCCCTTTGGATCTTGAATAGTTACTGAAATTACATAGGCTGGATTATCAGCCGGTGCAAAGCCAATGAAAGAGGCTGTGTATCCGCGGTAGCAACCACAGGTGTCATCGATACGTTGGGCGGTTCCTGTTTTTCCAGCTACTCGGTAGCCAGGAATTGCTGCAGAAGGTGCTGTTCCATTGGCAGAAACCACACTCTCCATCATCAAGCGCATTTTTGCTGCAGTATCAGAACTAATTACACGAACACTCTCGCGGGTTGCAGATGGTGTGTAATTACCGCTGGAATCACTTTTTCCAGCAATAACCGTTGGTGAAACGCGAACTCCATCATTTGCGATGGTTGCAAAGACACTAGTTGCTTGCATTGCTGTGAGTGAATAACCCTGTCCGAACGCCACTGTTGGCGCTGTTGTTCCAGACCAATCGGCAACCTTTGGAAGAATTCCTCGAGACTCTCCAGGAAGGCCAGAACCGGTTTTTGTGCCAATGCCAAACTTTGTTAAATAATCGTAGAGCTGGTCATTTGAAAGCATTTCACCAATTTTGATTGAGCCCGTGTTACTTGATACCGCTAAAACTCCAGCTGTTGTTAAACGCTGAGTTGGATGCGGCTCATGATCATGGAAAACTTTTGTGGATCGCTTTAATGCGTAAGGGATCGTTAGAACGGTTTCTGGAGTAATTTTCTTCTCTTCCATTGCAGCAGCCAGAGTCATTACTTTTCCAGTCGAACCAGGTTCATAGACATCTAGTACGGATGGATTTCGCATTGCAACCAATGAGACCTTAGTTGTGTCATTTGGATCAAAAGTAGGCGCTGTTGCATGAGCCAAAATCTGGCCAGTCTTTGGATCCATAACAATTACTGTGCCGCTGAGCGCACGAGAAGACTTGACCACATCTGCG
>ENA-ORFA01000588-ORFA01000588.1-marine-metagenome-genome-assembly--contig:-NODE-588-length-15267-cov-2.544569_pt1 | contig 15267 bp, 14 predicted proteins | sample MGYA00248621_ERZ508587 | MGnify/ENA primary metagenome ERZ508587 (study PRJEB26250, sample SAMN06266239) | marine metagenome | isolation source: Columbia River Estuary | place: USA:Columbia River Estuary... | reverse complement strand
CCGAACTGACGCTCGATTTGGGCAAGGGCGGTATCTAGGGATTTAGCACGATCACTAGATCGTTTATCTTCTTTTTTCTCATCTTGTGGTTCTCTATTTGTAGAGGCCATAGTGATTTTTTCCTTTCATCTCCTTGACCAGCTCTAGGGCTTTCATCCCCTAATGCGAGGTCATATGTTCAGTCCAGAAGGTACGGAACATCACTGACGGCTGGCTGAGAGGCCAGCGGAACTGTGGAACCGCTCTGGTTGGGCGAGATAATTGTATCGAACAACTGTTCGAAAGGGTAAAACAGGGCTAGGACACGCCGTTATCTGTATTTTTCAGCCATCGAAGGGTTATGCCGAACTACTGCTTTCCATATCTCATCCGGCTCCATCCCCAATTCAATTGCCGCGTTCACACTTATCCCACCTAATTCGCTATGGATGATATCTCTGGCATAGGTGTCAGCATCTGGAAAGTAATCACTTAATTTACCTCGAAGTTGAGAAATCCTCATTAACTTAATTTAACGCAAATTAGATTAATCTCTAGTTAAATAAAGAAGCGGCAAGTCGCCTAGCTTGGGCAACTGATTCTTCTTCGGTAATTGGGGAGGCAATCTGCCCAATTAACCACCTAAGAATCACACCACATGCGGCTGAATCTGCGCCAAAAACTTTAGCAATTCCTTGATGGACTAATACCCAGGTTGGATGATTTGTAATTGTTACCAGTCTTGCTATATCACTAGGGTCTGATTCAACTAATTTACGAAGTGCCAAATCTTGGGAAATAGCATTTGAGAGTAGCGCTAACCCTTCCTGCCTTGAACTAGCTGCGAGCGCTAATTCAGTCAGCCTAATCACTTCAGATTCAACCAAAGATTCCATCATCTCTGCTTTATCCGCAAATTGATTATAGATAGTCGCCTTAGCTACCTGCGCACTTACTGCGATATCTGCAATATTTGATTGATAATTTCCGACTTTAGCAATAACTAATTTAGCGCCAGCTAAAATTGCAACTCTTGATTTATTACTAGTATCTCGTTGGCGGGCGTAGGTAACAAGCGCCGGTTGAGCAGACAACTTAAGCTGCGGTCTCTACCACTTGCAAAGTCGAAATTGTTAATACTGGGGATTCGTGGCTTTTAACCACAGCGGCAACATCAACTAAGATTGTGGAAAGTGATAGATCAAGGGCTGTACAAATTGCATTTAACAATTCACTAGAGGCCTCTTTGTGTCCGCGCTCTACCTCAGATAGATAACCGAGAGAGACTCGAGCACTCTTTGCAACATCTCGCAGGGTGCGTTCTTGCTCAATGCGGGCAGCACGAAGGGTGCTACCTATGTGGGTGCGTAGAAGTATCACGGCTTAAGAATACGCTCTAAAGCTGATAAAGCGCTGGCAATTGTGGCGTGGCGGATAACTTCCCGCGTGCCAGGTAGAGAAAGTGCGACTGTAAAACTCTCTTTTTTACTAGCTACTGCGATCCAGACCGTTCCCGCTTTTTTTCCATAGGCCATACCTGGGCCTGCCACACCAGTTGTAGCCAGAGCGTAATCTGTTTTAAATTTCTTAAGGCAAGACTGGGCCATCTCTAACACAACCTCTTCAGAGACTGGGCCATATTTTTTAAGATTAGATTTACTAACTGATAACTGATTAATTTTTACCTCATCACTATAGGCAATTACCCCACCTACAAACACCTTTGAAGCACCTGCGATATCAGTTAGGGCGGTAGCTAAACCCCCACCAGTAATTGATTCGGCCACACTTAAATTCTTATTTAACTTACTTAACTTCTTAATAACTGATTTAGCAATCACTTCATTACTCACTTTCTAAGCACCTTTCTAAAGTAATCAACTCCAGTAGTAATAGTTAGATATATGGCAACTGCTGTAAACAAGTCTCGCGGTAGATTTAAATATGATGGTAGCGGCAGAATATAGAAGCCGACTGAAAAGTTTTGGAAAAAAGTCTTTAGCTTTGCGCCCTTACTTGCTGGGATTACACCTTTTTTAATTACGGCAAATCTTAAAATAGTTACGGCTATCTCGCGGATTAAAAAGATTGCAGTTACCCACCAAGATAACATGCCAAGGAGTGAGGCTGAAATACTTGCGGTAGCAAGCATTGCCTTATCAGCGATTGGATCAAGTAATTTACCAAACTCAGTTATCTGATTTCTAGATCTTGCAATTTTTCCATCTAAAATATCACTTAGGCCAACAATAAAGAAAAGCGTAAATGCAATAATTCGCCAGCTATCATCGCCGCCCCCATTTTTAAATAACGCGTAGGCACAAAATGGCAGAGCCAGGATTCGAAAAATTGTTAGGGTATTAGGAAGATTTAATTCCTTCACTTTTATAAAACCTGCGCAATCAAATCAACACCTAAGACATCACTAACTATTGCATCAACATACTCGCCCACTCGATACTTATTGCGGGACTTTATAAAAGTTGAGCCATCCACATCTGGTCCTTGATGCTCAGCTCTGCCCTCTTGCTCTAATTCATCCTCAATTAGGACGCAAACTTTCTCACCAATTCTCATCTCAGCTCGTTGCGTAATTAGTTCATCAACTAATGTGGAGAGTTCATTTACCCGCTCAGTTATTACTTCAGGTGCTACTTTATTTCCTAACGTAGCTCCCTCTGTTTTATCCTCATCAGAGTATGCAAATACGCCAATTGCATCTAATTGTGCCTGAGTTAAGAATTCAATTAACTCCATAAACTGGGCATCACTCTCACCTGGAAATCCGACAATAAAATTTGATCTTATGCCAGCTGCTGGATTTAGCGCTCTAATTTGGGTAATTAGATGAAGAAACTTTTCACCATCTCCAAAGCGGCGCATGCTCCTTAATAGATCCCCATTGGCATGTTGAAATGAAAGATCAAAGTATGGAACTACTTTGTCCACGCTAACAATTGCTTGCAAAAGTGATGGCCTTACCTCTGCAGGTTGCAGGTAGGAAAGCCTGATTCTCTTAATGCCATCTATTTTCGCTAGATCTGGCAACATCTTCTCCATAAGCTTTAGATCACCAAAATCTTTGCCGTATGAGGTGGTGTTCTCACTAACTAAATAAAGCTCAGATACTCCATTATCTGCCAGCCATTTAGCCTCTTGGATAATCTCAGCAGGCTGGCGTGAGACAAAGGAGCCCCTGAAATATGGAATCGCACAAAATGAGCATCTTCGATCGCAACCACTTGCAATTTTGAGAGGGGCAATTGGGGCGTCATTTAATCGCACTCGAAGAACTGAGCCAAGGGGTGAAATCTCAGCAGCCTTATCTTGCGCACGTTGTTGCGCTCGCGCAACTGGTGCGATTGGCAGCAAAGCTCTGCGATCTTTAGGAACATGAGTATTAATTTTTCCACCATCAATAATGGTAGAAAGTCTGGCTGAAATATCTTTGTAATCATCAAAACTTAGAATTGCATCCGCCTCTGGCATTGCTGTGGCTAATTCATTTCCATATCTTTCAGCCATACAACCAACTGCAACTACTGCTTTTGTAACACCATTTTCCTTAAGTGAGTGAGCCTGAATTAGGGCATCAACTGAATCTTTTTTAGCACTTTCAATAAATCCACAGGTATTAATAACTGCAATCTCTGCCTTTGCCGGATCTGAAACTAACTTCCATCCATCAGCAGCTAGCCTTCCAGCTAACTCTTCAGAATCTGTCTCATTTCGGGCACAACCTAAAGTCACCAAGGCAACTGTTCGAGGTGATTTATTATTTATGGTTTTAGTGCTCACTATGCGCTAAGGATAGCGCGAAAAATTACTTACTCTTTTTTCTACTACAACTGCCCGTTTTCATCAAAATCTAACCGAACTACCTCACCATCAGCGCCAGCAACTCCCAAATCTGTGCCATTTAAATTCAGCTTAACCGCCCCAGCATTACCAATAACCACTTTTAGAATCCTTGAATCATTAAATGCTGCAATCTGTCCTTCAGTGATATGACCATTAAATATTACTTGATCATCTGCGTTAGTTAACCCAACCCAGCTCTTGCCATATACACCGGTAAGAACAAGATTAACTCCCGCTGGTAGGACAATTTTAGAGGTACTCTCTTGCACACTTGGCTTCTTAACTGAGATTGTAGTTACGCCATCACTAATTGATGCAACATTATTAATTGCAACCTGAGCGATAAATCCAACACTTAATGCAGTAGCTGAAATAGTGGCAAGGGTGCCAAATTTCATTCTCTTCTTCTCTTTAGGCCTATCCGCAACATTATTTTCAGCTAACTGATCAATTATTTTCTTACTCTCAATACTCTGAGATGCCTCAAGTTCGGCAACTAAAATATCTGCATCAATATTAATTGCTTTGCCAGTTTTTGAATTTATTGCTTTTGCAATAGTTCTAACATGTCCACGGGCATATGCAATACCACCGCAAACCTCAACTGAATTATTTTCTAAATCTCTTATAACCCCTGCGCGAATATTTGTAATCGCTGAAATTTGCTCAACGCTTAAACCAGCAGCTTCTCGCGCTTGCTGTAAGGATGATTTTTCTGCCATCACTTTACCTGTCTTACTTGGGGAGTCTAAGGGTAAGGCAGTTTAGGAATTTTGAAAAGATTTTTAATGAATTTATCGGGGCTAACCCTTCTAGTTGCTATAAATCACCTAGTCATTCACCCCCCCCCGAAGATTGGTGAACTACTGGTTACCGCGAAGTGACTCCAATACATCTGGCATTTGCTCGGCGTTAATTAAAACAGTTCTGGCCTTTGAGCCTTCAGTTGGTCCAACTATTCCGCGGCTTTCCATTAAATCCATTAACCGACCAGCTTTAGCAAATCCAACTCTTAATTTACGTTGCAACATTGAAGTTGATCCAAATTGTGTAGAGACAACTAGTTGAACTGCTTGTAATAATAAATCAAGATCATCTCCGACATCATCACTTACTAAATTTGATTTTATCGGTGCATTTAAATCAATTCTATAAACCGGCTGTAGTTGCCCCTTAACATGATTAACAACTGCTTCAATCTCACGCTCTGAAACATAAGCACCTTGAATACGAACTGCCTTACTTGCTCCCATTGGTAGGAATAAACCATCACCTTGGCCTACTAATTTCTCTGCCCCTGGTGTATCTAAAATAACTCGTGAATCTGCCAAGCTGCTAGTTGCAAAAGATAGACGAGATGGCACATTGGCTTTGATTAAACCAGTAACAATATCAACGCTAGGACGCTGGGTTGCAAGCACTAAATGAATTCCGGCAGCTCTTGCTAACTGAGTAATTCTCACAATTGATTCTTCAACTTCACGTGCTGCCACCATCATTAAATCTGCTAACTCATCAACTATTACCAGTAAATAAGGATATGGCTCAAGTGTTCGCTCACTTCCTGCTGGCTGGGCTACCTTGCCAGCCTTAACAGCTTTATTAAAATCATCAATATGCCTAAAGCCAAAGACGGATAAATCGTCATATCGCATTTCCATTTCACGAACTACCCAAGATAAAACATCAGCTGCCTTCTTTGGATTTGTAATAATTGGTGCAATTAAATGCGGCACGCCCTCATAATTTGTTAGTTCTACGCGCTTTGGATCGATTAAAACTAGGCGAACTTCGTCCGGAGTTGCCCGCATTAATATTGAAACTACCAAGGAATTAATCATTGATGATTTACCCGCACCAGTTGCACCGGCCACTAAAAGATGTGGCATTTTGGCTAGGTTTGCACACAAGAATGATCCTTCAACATCTTTTCCTAGTGCAATTAACATTGGGTGGGTATCACTTGATGAAACCGATGATCTAAGAACATCGCCTAAAGCAACGATTTCTCGATCTGAGTTTGGAATTTCAATTCCAACCGCTGATTTACCTGGGATTGGTGAAAGGATTCTTATCTCACCACTTGCAACTGCATATGCAATGTTTTTAGAAAGAGCTGAAATTGCTTCAACCTTTACGCCATTTCCTAACTCAACCTCATATCTAGTTACCGTTGGACCTCGCATAAATCCTGAAACTTGAGCATCAACATCAAATTGTTCAAAGACTTGTTTAAGAGCTGCCACTACAGTTTCATTAACCTTAGATTTTCCCTTACTCGCTGGCCCACTACGAAGTAAATCAGCTGGCGGTAATTCATACTTCACATCAGAAGAAAGTAGGAGTTGCTGAGGTCTTATGCTCTCACTCTTAACAGGCTTACTAATCTTTGGTACCTCTTGAGTAATCTCATCAAAATCCTCAAGTTCAACCTCATAATCTAATTGCTGAGGTTCAAACTCTTGGACTAAATCCTTAACCAATGGTGATTCAAAAGGCGGACTCTCACTAACTTCAAAATCTTCATCGACTAACCGCTCTGCTCTTCTGGCTCTGGCATTGCTAATACCAGATCGACCTAAGCTAAAGACTTTTCCGATTTGGGACAAAACTTTTGAAAGTGGGGTCTTAGTGATTACCAGCAAGCCAAATACTAAGAAGATGAGCAAAATTGGAATAGCTAGTACTTCAGTTACTAGCGCGACTAATCCAGTTGATGCGCCGTAGCCAATCCAGCCACCACCATCTCGCATTGCAGTTGCACCAGTTCCAGTTGAACCATTAATTATGTGTGATAACGAAGTTGAGCTAACAACGATCAGAATGGTTCCGATCGAAATTCTTCCAATATCTGCTGAATCATCAGTTGATTTAAATAGTCGATATGCAAAAAATATGAACATAACTGGAACTAGGTTTGCTAAAAGACCAACTGCCCCAAATAAGAATGAGTAAGTCGCTCTACCTAATTGGTTATTAAGATCAAACCAAACACCAGCTGCAGATATCAGGGCCAGAATAAATAAAAAGAAAGCAATGCCATCCCTTTGATGAGCTGGATCTAACTCTTTGGAGGATCTAAATATGAAACGAACGCTGCTGCCAATTGCCCTTGCGATTAAACGCCAGAGCCAGCCAATACCCCGCAGCAGCGGTGCAAAGAAATTAGATTTCTTTGTTGATTTTTTCTTTGCCATAAGAAGATAAGCCTAAAGAATAAGTTAATTTCAAGCCGTAATCGGCACGCACTTTGGCTAGAAAGTTAAGAAAAAAGGTTTATTAAACCTCAACAACTAACGGAATGATCATCGGCTTACGACGATGTTCCTCCCCCACCCAGCTGCCAATGGTTTTACGTACTACTTGAGATAGTTGATGCGTTCCATTAAATCCACCAGCAACTGCCTTACTTAATGCTTTTTCGATATCACCTTTAACATCATCAAATAAAGTTTTATCCTCAGTAAATCCACGAGCATGTATATCTGGACCAGCAACTATCTTTCCACTTTGGGAATCAATAACAACTACAACCGAGATAAACCCTTCGTCCCCTAATATTCGACGATCCTTTAGTGAGCTTTCAGTTATCTCGCCAACACTTTGTCCATCAACATAAACATAACCACAAGGTACTGAACCTGATATATCAGCATGGCCATTTGCCACATCAATAGTTATTCCATTCTCTGCAATTACAACGTTGTGCTCAGATAAACCTGATTTCATAGCAAGATCAGCATTTGCTCTCATATGTCGCCACTCACCATGTACTGGTAAAACGTTTTTCGGTTTAACCACTTCATAACAGTGAAGTAGCTCCCCTGCTGACGCGTGTCCAGAAACGTGAACCATTGCATTGCCTTTATGAACAACATGAGCGCCAAATCTAGTTAACTCATTTATCACACGATAAACAGATTTTTCATTGCCAGGAATTAGTGAAGAGGCTAAAACCACTGTGTCACCTTTGCCAACTTGGATTTCATGATCACCATTTGCGATTCTAGAAAGTGCTGCAAGTGGCTCGCCCTGAGAGCCAGTACAAACTAAGACAATCTTGTCGCCGAATGTATCAATGTCTTTGTAATCAACCACTAAACCATTTGGCACTTTCAAATAACCTAAATCTTCTGCCAATTTCATATTTCGGATCATCGATCTACCCACATATGCAACCTTGCGATTAGATTCATTAGCAGCGTTTAATACCTGCTGAATTCTGTGAACATGGGATGCAAATGAGGTAACAACAACTCTTCTTGGCGTCTTATCGATCGCCTCTTTTAATGCTGGATAGATGTCTTTTTCTGCAACAGTTAGCCCTGGCACATCCGCATTTGTTGAATCAACTAAGAATAAATCAACCCCTTCTTTTCCTAACCTGGCAAAGGTTTCTAAATCTGTAACTTTGCCATCTAGTGGCATTTTGTCCATTTTAAAATCTCCAGTGTGCAAGATAACTCCGGCAGGTGTTTTAATCGCAACCGCCAATGAATCTGGAATTGAGTGATTTACTGTTACAAACTCCAAAGTAAATGGTCCAACCTGTTCAACTTGTCCAGCTTTAACCTGAGTCATCGGAGCAGTTATTCTGCGCTCTTTTAACTTAGGGGCAACAAATGCAAGTGTTAGCTGAGAACCAATAATTCGAATATCACTGCGCTCTCTAAGTAAGTAAGGAACAGCGCCAATATGATCTTCATGTCCATGGGTAAGAAAAATTGCCTCGATGTCATTCATTCGATCTTTCAAGTATGAAAAATCAGGCAAAATTAAATCAATTCCTGGTTGATCATCGCCTGGAAATAGCACACCACAATCAACAATTAATAATCTCCCTTCATATTCAAAAACTGTCATGTTGCGGCCGATTTCGCCTAAGCCGCCGAGAGCTACTATTCGAAGAGTTTTCTTAGCTAACTTCGCAGGGTAAGGCAGACCAGGATGGGGATGGTTCATCTAATTATTTTAATTTAACGCCGCCGGCTTGCAGATCAACCTTTAATTGCGCAATTTGCGCATCAGTTGCATCAACAAGTGGCAATCTTGTAAATCCGCCAGGAAGGCCCATCAAATTTAAGGCAGCCTTAGTTAATATCGCACCTTGCGTGCGGAATGTTCCAGTAAATACCGGGAGAAGTTTTTGATGCACTTCTAACGCTTTGGCAGAATTTCCAGAAAACCAAGCATCGAGCATAATTCTTAAATCTGCGCCAACAGTATGACCGCAAACTGAAACGAAACCCACTGCGCCGACTGAAAGTAACGGCAGATTCAAAATATCATCACCAGAATAAACTGGAATGGAAGATCGTTGTATTACCCAAGATGTTGCTGCTGGGTTGCCCTTAGCATCTTTTAAAGCTGCAATATTTTTATGTTCTGCAAGTTTTACAATCGTATCTGACTCAATTTCAACACCGGTGCGACCAGGAATGTCATACATCATGACTGGTAAGTCAGTGGCATCAGCCATTGCTTTAAAGTGAGCTTGGATTCCAGCTTGTGGTGGCTTGTTGTAATAAGGGGTAACAACTAATAAACCATCTGCACCTGCTTTAGCAGCACGTTGTGCTTGTTCAACTGAGTGAGATGTTTCATTATTTCCAGCACCGGCAACTATTTTGATTTTATCTCCAACAACATTGCGGACGACTTTAATTATTTGATCTTTTTCATCATCAGAAGTAGTTGGTGCCTCACCTGTTGTGCCATTTACTGCAATTCCATCATGACCAGTTGAAACTAAATGTGCTGCAATCTTTTCAACACCAGCCCAATCAATCTCACCTGATTTTGAGAACGGAGTGACCATCGCGGTGATTAGCCGACCAAATGGTGGTGTGATTTGCATGGGTTAAGGCTACCGCTTATTTACGGGGCTATGCGGCCAGATTTTTGAAATGCTCCGTAGGTAATCGGCATTAACTTGGCAAAATCTGCTTCCATTTTCTCAGCCACCATCTCAATTTCCCGTTGTGGATATGAGGGAAAATGTGAACCTTCTCGTGCAGTTCTTAGTGAAAGAAAATTCATTAATGCTCTTGCATTCATTGTTACATACATGGATGAGTACAAAGTTACTGGTAATACTGCTCTGGCAACTTCACGTGCCACACCTGCATCTAGCATTTTTTGATAATTTGCATAAGCTAATTTACAAGTTTCTTTAATCGCAGCTACCGTAATTTCAAACTGTTCTGGTGTGCCATCAACAAATGTATAGGCGCCAGCTTTACCGATCTGGACTAACTTTCGTTCTTTACTTGGAATATAAAAAACAGGCTTTAGCTCTCGGTATCTTCCACTTTCTTCATTGTATGAAGCAATTCGATGTCTCATGAACTCTCGGAAAACAAAAATAGGAGCAGAGATAAAAAAAGTCATTGAGGTATGTTCAAATGGAGAGCCATGTCGCTCTCGTGCTAAATAATTAATGAGACCTTCAGATTTCGCCGCATCGCCACCAACATCTTCTAATGACTTATCACCGGCGGTAGAAACACGTGCTGCCCAAACAACATCGGCATCACTTGCACTTGATTTAACAAGCTCTACCGACATATCGTCTCTAAAAATGATCTCATCGCTCATGGTTGCGACCCTATCTTTGGTGAATGGTGATTGGCTGGATTAAAGTGTCGGCGTGTCAATAAATCCAAACAGGAACCAGGTCGATCGCACCGCCCTTAGCGTTGCATTTACCGTAGGACTTTATGGCGCTGCCTTCGGGGCCGCTGGTGTGACTGCAGGTTTTTCTATCCTGCAAACCTGTCTGCTTTCAATCTTGCTTTTCTCAGGTGCGTCGCAATTTGCGGTGGTCGGAATTATGGGAGCTGGTGGGTCGGCAGTTAGTGCAATTGCAACTGCAACCTTGCTTGGATTTAGAAACGCACTTTACGGCCTGCAAATGGCGCCAATATTAAAAGTTAAGGGATTAAAAAGAATCCTTGCTGCACAAATTACTATTGATGAATCAACAGCGGTTGCAACCTTGCAGGAAAATGATGCTGATCGACGAAGAGGTTTCTACGTTACTGGAATTGGAGTGTTTGTTTTTTGGAACTTATTCACCTTCCTTGGAGCTTTAGGCGCCAGTGCAATCGGTGATCCAGCTGTATGGGGATTAGATGCCGCAGTTCCAGCTGCCTTTTGCGGTTTGATTTGGCCACGTCTTAAAAACAAAACTCACTTTATCGTTTCAGCTGTAGCTATTGCATGGGCTTTACTACTAACTCCTATCACTCCAGCTGGTATTCCTATTATTACTACAGTGCTACTTGCTGTAATTTTTGGATTGAAAAAATGAGCGCGATCTGGATTGCTGTACTGGGGGCAAGTTTTACTGCTTTTCTAAATAAATATATTGGCCATAGCGTTCCAGAAAAATGGCTTAATCGACCAAGCTTTATGAGAATTAATGCACTAGTTCCAATAGTTCTATTAAGTGCATTAGTCGGTGTACAGACTTTTGCTAACAAGAAAGATCTAGTTATTGATCAAAGAGCTGCTGGGGTTCTAGTAGCTCTAGTCGCACTTAAGTTTAAAGCGCCATTTCCAGTAGTTGTTATTTCCGCTGCAATAACATCTGCGGCAATTTATAACTGGTTTTAAAGAACCTTCAGCGCCTCTAATTTTTCCTTTAACGCTGCATCTGATGGCTCTGTAAGGTGTGTTCCATCTGAAAAGAGAATTACTGGAATTGATCGCATACCGCCGTTAATTTCAATCACCTTTTCTGAAGCAGTTACATCTGCCTCAACATCAATGTAGTTATATTTAACATTATTCGCATCTAGGAACTTCTTAGATCTGCGGCAATCTCCGCACCACTCTGCGCCGTACATAGTTATTTCACTCATTACATACCCCCCATATAGTTTTCCAAACCTACGGTAAGGCCCGGATTTTTTGCAACATTTCTAACTCCAATTAATACTCCTGGCATAAATCCTGCCCGATTTATTGAGTCATGGCGAATTGTCAAAGTTTCTCCAGCATCTCCAAAAATTACCTCTTGATGAGCAACATATCCATGGGATCTAATTGAATGTACCGGCACATCTCCAACTTTCCCACCACGTGCGCCAGGCAACTCAGATTTAGTTGCATCAGGCATTGCTGGCTTCTTATTTTGCTTTCTGGCATCTGTAATCATTTGCGCAGTTCGAATTGCAGTTCCAGATGGGGCATCCACCTTATGCGCATGGTGCATCTCAACAATTTCAGCACTTTCAAAATATTTTGCGGCAGTCTGGGAGAACTGCATCATCAAAACTGCACCTAAACCAAAGTTTGGGGCAATTAGCGCTCCAACTTTTGGATGATTACTTAACAAAGTTTTAAGCTGCGTAAGTTTCTTATCGTCAAAGCCAGTAGTGCCAACTACAACATGAATATCATTATTGATAGCAAACTCAAGATTTTTCATTACTGAATCAGGCGTGGTGAAATCAACTATAACTTCAGTACCAGTTGAAACTAGTTGATCTAGTGAATCACCTAAATCTAATGCAGCACTTAGAGTTAAATCAGTTGCAGAATTAATTGCTGCTACTGCCTCTGCGCCCATTCTTCCCTTAGCGCCTAATACTGCAACCTTCATTTGATCAGCCTTTCAAATTTACTTGTGGATCTAAATGGTCCCACTACCGCAAGGGTAGGAGATTCCGGCAGGATTTGGCGTGCAATTTCCTTTATTTGCTCCTGTGTTACATCGGCAATCTCACGCAGAATTTCATCAAAGCTAAGAACTTGACCATAAACCAACTCACTTTTACCAATTCGAGTCATTCGAGATCCAGTGTCCTCCTGGCTAAGAACTAGCGACCCAGAAACAGCACCCTTTGCTCGAGTGATCTCCTCATCAGTTAATCCATTATCTGCTACATCTTGCAATATCGATTGAATGATTTTAATCGCCTCTTCAGCTTTTTCTGGCTTGCAACCAACATAGAAAGATAAAACTCCACTACCTGCGAATTGTTGGTTATATGCATATGTTGAATAAGCCAGGCCACGCTTTTCTCTTATCTCTTGAAATAATCGAGAGGACATTCCGCCACCAAGTGCTGAAGATAAAATACTTAAAGCAAATCTTTTTTTATCATCTCTAGCCACACTCGGCACGCCATAAATTATGTGTGCTTGCTCAGTTTTTCGATCAAGTAAAGTTACTTCCCCACGTCCTGGAACTTTAATTTTTCCTGAAGTGCGCAATTCATAATCACTCTTTGGTTGATCCAAGAAACCATCTTTACTAAGAGCTTCTTCGACCATATTCACAACATTTTTATGCTTAATATTTCCTGCAACTGCCACCACAAGATCACTTGGTTGGTATCGGTTCTTGTAGTAATTAAAGACTGTACTGCGCTGCATAGATTTAATTGATTCAACTGTGCCCAAAATTGGCCGCCCAAGAGGGGAATCTCCATAGTATTTTTCAAGAAATAGATCATGTATTAAATCACTTGGATCATCATCTCGCATCGCTATCTCTTCTAAAACTACTTTGCGCTCTGCATCAACATCTGCTTGTTTTACAACTGAAGAGGTAATTAAGTCACTTATGACATCAACTGCGAGCGGGAGATCTTTATCTATAACTCGTGCGTAAAAACAGGTGTACTCCTTTGAAGTAAATGCATTTGTTTCACCACCAACAGCTTCAATCGCTGAGGAAATTTCTAAGGAAGTTCTTCGCTTAGTGCCTTTAAATAAAAGGTGTTCTAGAAAATGTGAAGCTCCCGCGGTTGAAAGTGATTCATCGCGGGAGCCAACATTGACCCAAATACCAAAAGCTGCAGAGCGAACAGATTTTTCCTCTTCAGTGACTATTCGCAAGCCACTAGGAAGAACTGTTCTTGCCAAATTACTCGCTCTTAGCTTCCTCAGGAAGATTTGCAGGAACTAATGAGTACTTACCCTTAGGGTCAATCTCATTAATAACAACTTCAATCTTCTCTCCAACCTTCATTACTTCTTCAAGGTTTTCAATTCGCTTACCACCATGCATCTTGCGAATCTGCGAGATGTGTAGCAAGCCATCTTTACCAGGAGCAAGGTTTACGAAAGCACCAAAGGTCGCCAGTTTTACAACTGAACCGTTGAACTTATCGCCAACTGATAACTGCACTGGATTTGCGATCGCATTAATCTGCGCTTTCGCAGCTTCAGCAGCTGATCCTTCAGTTGCTCCGATATAAATAGTTCCATCATCTTCGATGGTGATGTCAGCACCAGTCTCATCTTGAATCTGGTTAATCATCTTGCCCTTAGGCCCGATAACTGCACCAATCATGTCAACTGGCACCTTGATTGAAATAATTCTTGGCGCAAGAAGTGACATTTCATCAGGAGATGAAATTGCTTGATTCATAACATCCAAAATTGCAAGTCTTGCTTCTTTTGCTTGCAAGAGTGCAGCAGATAGAACTGATGCAGGAATTCCATCAAGTTTTGTATCTAACTGAAGTGCGGTAACAAACTCTTTTGTACCAGCAACCTTAAAGTCCATATCTCCGAATGCATCTTCTGCACCCAAGATATCGGTCAATGCTACATATTCAGTTTTACCATCAACATCATCAGAGATAAGTCCCATTGCAATACCTGCAACAGCAGCCTTAAGTGGCACACCTGCATTTAACAATGACATTGTTGAAGCACAAACTGATCCCATAGATGTTGATCCATTTGATCCAAGTGCTTCAGAAACCTGACGAATTGCATATGGAAACTCTTCGCGAGTTGGTAGAACAGGAACAAGAGCACGTTCAGCTAATGCACCATGTCCGATTTCGCGACGCTTTGGAGATCCAACTCTTCCAGTTTCACCAACAGAATATGGTGGGAAGTTGTAGTTATGCATATAACGCTTGTGATCCTCTGGTGAAAGAGTATCTAGTTGCTGTTCCATCTTAAGCATATTTAATGTAGTAATACCCAAAATCTGAGTCTCACCGCGTTCAAATATTGCAGAGCCATGGACTCGAGGAATTACCTCAACCTCAGCAGTTAATGCACGAATATCTCGCAATCCACGTCCATCAATACGGATTTTATCGCGTAATACACGTTGACGAACTAATTTCTTAGTTACAGATCTAAGTGCTGCTGAAATCTCTTTTGTGCGCTCTGAAAAATCTGGTGTGATTTTTTCAGTAACACTCTTGTTGATTTCATCTAACTTAGTCTCACGCTCTTGCTTACCAGCAATTGTTAACGCCTTGGTTAGATCATCTTTAGCAGCCTTTTCAACAACTGCATAAATATCATCTTGGTACTCAAGGAATACTGGGAACTCACCAGTTGGTTTTGCCGACTTCTTAGCAAGTGCTAACTGAGCCTCGCAAAGTATCTTAATAAATGGCTTTGCTGCCTCAAGTCCTTGACCGACAATCTCCTCAGTTGGCACTGTTG
>ENA-ORFA01000579-ORFA01000579.1-marine-metagenome-genome-assembly--contig:-NODE-579-length-15324-cov-2.207779_pt1 | contig 15324 bp, 13 predicted proteins | sample MGYA00248621_ERZ508587 | MGnify/ENA primary metagenome ERZ508587 (study PRJEB26250, sample SAMN06266239) | marine metagenome | isolation source: Columbia River Estuary | place: USA:Columbia River Estuary... | reverse complement strand
CTGTAAATCCCGTTAAACTTGGATTTGTAATCCCTGATAATTGGTGAATGTACTTGTTTGTTGCCATTTCTATAAATATATTATTATCCGTTATAAATAAGATGTGTATCGTTGTCTCCTAATAAAATACCCCCATCTTCATCGGTTATGTGACCATCATTAACACTAAAGACATCATCTTGACAATCGTCCCCACATATTTCAAAATCGTAATCACCTAATCTAGTAATAAAATTATGTCTAACATGTACAAAATCTAATGGTTCTTCATAATATAAAGCCGATTTAATATTGAATCCACATGTTTTTGATGTATTACCAAAATAAGTGTAATTATATCCTCCACCCCAAGATTGTATTAAAGTTTGTTCGTCTCTATATGACGGTATAATCTCTTCCCAATTAGTTTCGGTATAAATTAAATTACCATTTAAATAAAACTTTAAATCACCCAATCTCATATCTCTTTGTTCCGCCCATTTTTTATTTAATTCTTCAACATATTCAGTTGTAATTGTGCCACCCGTAACCCAATCTTCAAGTGTATTTGTAATTGTATATCCTGTGGCGATTTGTGTTGAGTGTCCTATAAATGAACCAGAAAAGAAACTACCTGTATCACCAGTTGTCGGAGCCCATAATTCATCAGTATAACTAACCGCATGTGGACCTAATATTAAATCATTAAATCCTCCCACATTATCTAAATCACAACCTATTAACTCTCTATATCTATTGAAAACTATTGTTAAATTAAAATCACTTGTATTTCCTGTAACACATAATACAGGTGTTTGTCCATATAAAAGACTATGTGTTTCCGTGTATCCAGTTAGTGCACAATATCCTGAATAGTGATAAGCAACCCATTTTACTCTACCATCGTTTGTAAATTGAAACGATAAATTATTGTCTAAATAATTTGTATAGATATTATCACCATCAACTCCAATATAATAAAATACCGTTCCTCCTGACCAATTAACCTCATCTCTATTAAAGATAAAATCTAAGGTCCAACCCTTTTCTGTTCTTCTCCTAACCGTAAAATCACAAGTATCCCCTGTGTAACGACTATCAACCGGAACAACCCATGGTTTCTGATCGTTTAAAGGTGTGGTTAAACAACTTGAGTCAATTGTTAAAGCACTATATGTGATTGGGGTAGTTAAATCTAACACATCTGTATCATAATCAACCTCATTTGTGGTTAATTGATAGTCATAAAGTTCCGATGAATCTAACTTCAAATCCAATTTAGATCCATAATAGTTTAAAATATTCTGTCTATTCATTATAATATAAATATCTTTCATAACATTTGATATTTATATAAAAGTCTATTTAGATGAATAATTTTATAAAACAGGTAATTGAGGAGAAATTTGCTTCAAAAGCACAACAAAGGTTCTTCTACGCTAAGGCGAATGAAAAGGGTAAACCTAAGAAAGAAAAGAAGAAATGGTCCAAATGGGCTAAGGAGTTCTCCGATAAAACAGATTATGATGAAATCCCCGATAAAGTAGAGAAAGAGGAAGAAGTAGATGAAATCGTGGACGGTGCCGGTAATTTTGCTAAAAGTAAAAAACCAACTAACTCAAGAGCTGAAGTAACATCAAATTCAACAACTGATGAATTTGTATTAACAGGAGCGGGTCAATCGTCTATCTCACCAAAATTAGGTATGGGTTTTAGAAGATATTGGGGTGAGTCTGATATGAGTAAAGCATTAGGTGCTGAAGATACAATTATGGATGATGCTAGTTATGAAGAAGCTAAAAAGAAATTTATTGAGTTGGGTGTAACTGACCCAAAGGAATTGGAAGATAGATTAGGACAAATGGGATACGATTCAAAATTACCTGACGATAAGTTAAGATTGGTAGAAAACCCTAAAAAGTTCATGGAAGAATACATAGATAATCTTTTAAAACAAAAAGGAAAAGATAATGATGTATTACCAAAAGAAGAGGAAGTAGAAGAGGTTGAAATCAATCCAATAGTTGCAAAACAAATAAAATCACTTAAAAATAGTATGAAAACTTATGGTCTTAAACCAGACCATATTTTGAAAGGACTTAAAGACGATAATGAATAAAGAGTTAAAAAATAGGGACTTTGATTTACCACAGAACATTTTAGATAAGATCAACCACACGGTTACAGGTCTTAACGGTCAAAATGTGCATGGGGTAATGAGAGCAAAAAAACTTTTAACCGATAAAAAAGTAACATATGGTCAACTTAAACGTATTATTCATGACATACAAGGTATGGATAAAGTTGCTGATAAAATTAGGTATGACTTGGCTGGTGGTGAGTTAATGGATAGATGGTCCAAACAATACTTACAAGGTGAAAGAGATATGGTGAGTAATAGAAAAGACGGAAGAAAACAGGCTGATGATATTGGTGGAATAACAGGAGAAAGAAAAAATAGTCATTTGAAAAAACATTCGAAGAAACCAGATTTCTTACCTCCGTTGAATATGATGAAAAGTAATTCACATAAATCTTCAATATCAAGTATTAAATTGTCAGGTTTGTTTGAACAATTACAAAGAATAAAAGCAACCCGAGATTCAAATAAGGTTAAGGAAAAACTAGAAAAATTAGTTGAAACAGCAAAAACTGGTCAAGGTAACTTACTAGAAATTGCAATTGAAGCAGCCCGTTACAGAGCCACTTTAGGCGAAATTAGCGATGCTTTAGAAACTGTTTTTGGAAGATATAAAGCTCAAATTAAATCCTTTAGCGGCGTGTACAGTAAAGAAATTAAAGACGACAGTAGTTTTGAAAAAGCAAAACTGATGGCAGACGAATTTGCAAAGCAAGAAGGTCGCCGTCCTAGAATTATGATAGCAAAAATGGGACAAGATGGTCATGATAGAGGCGCAAAAGTAGTTGCCACAGGTTATGCCGATGTAGGTTTTGATGTTGATATAGGTCCTTTATTTCAAACTCCGGCCGAAGCGGCAAAACAAGCAATTGAAAATGATGTTCATATTTTGGGAGTTTCATCACTGGCAGCTGGTCATAAAACTTTAGTTCCTCAGGTAATTGAAGAACTAAAAAAATATGGCCGAGAAGACATTATGGTTGTTGTTGGAGGTGTAATTCCAGCTCAAGATTATCAATTTTTATTCGATGCAGGTGCCGTAGCAATTTTTGGACCTGGAACAAAAATTAGTGATGCTGCGATAAAGATTTTAGAGATATTAATTCAATAATATTTTAGATAGCGGTACAATCTTTAAAAACAAACTCATATTAAAACTCCTCTAAAAATTTCCATCATTGGGTCTCGTGGCTATCCCTATGTATATAGTGACTATGAAACATTGGTAAAAAATATAGGGGAGCGCATGGTCACTGGTGGTGCGCAGGTTACTGTGTATTGCCATTCCTATTTGTTTGATCAAAAACCGAAAGAACTAAATGGGATACACTTAAAATATATTCCAACTATAAAAAGTAAAAGTTTAAGCCAACCCATACATTCATTTTTAGCATTTTGGCATGCAGCATTTTCAAATGCCGATGTAGTGTTGGTGTTAAATGTATCCAATGGCCCGTTTGGGCTAATTACAAGATTGTTTAAAAAGCCAACATTAATAAATGTAGATGGATTGGAATGGATGCGCCCTAAATGGAAAGGATTTGGCGCCATCTATTTTAAATGGGCAGCAAAAATGGCGGTAAGGTTTATGGATCTCATTGTGACTGATGCGGTGGCCATGCAAACCATTTATAAAAAAGAGTTTAATACTGATTCGGTGGTAATCACTTATGGGGCTGACAGTAATAAGGGAGCATCTGAAAATCTTTTAAATAAATGGCAATTACAATCGCAGGATTATTATTTAATTGTGGGCAGAATGATACCCGATAACAATAGCGATATCATTATTGAAGGATTTATAAATTCAAGTAGCACAAAAAAATTGGTAATTGTGGGAGATGTCCCTTATCAAGATGCTTATGCAACAAAAATAAAATCATACCAGGATGACCGGTTAGTGTTTACAGGTTATATCACCAACGGGGATGAATTAGCAAGCTTATATAAATATTGTTTTGCATATATGCATGGCCATGAATTTGGAGGGACCAATCCCACTTTATTAAAAGCAATGGCCAATGGATGTGCGATAGGAGCCATTGATACTGTTTTTAGTAGAGAAGTGTTACAAAACGATCAATTTGGCACTTACTTTAAAAAAGATATATCTGCATTAAGCAATTGGTTTCAGTGGGCTGAAGCAAATACCGATAAGCTGAGTGCTTTAAGATTAATCGTCTCCAATGGATTAAATGAGAAATATGATTGGGATTTGGTAACTGATTTATATCTTTATCACCTTAAGGCCTTGGTCAATAAAAAGCGTGCTGAATGAAATGGAACCATAAGTATTATAAGAAACTCCAAATAGGCATTGATGCATTTAGTTTGCTTTTATCTTTATTAGTAGCGGTATTTATTAAAAAAGGGGGGTTTGTTTTTCCGAAAACCTTTTATGATTTTTCCTTTATTCTTTTATTGTTGTTTATTTGGTTTGTAGCAGCGAATGAATGTAGGTTATATCGCAATCGAATCAATAAAAAATTCCCAGAGGAAATATTATATACTATTTATACTAATATTTTATTTTTAATATTAGTTAGCTCCTTTTTGTTTTTAAGTAAATCGGTCCGTAGGAGTGTCTCCTGGCGACATCTTCTCTTGTTTCTCGCGTCTGTCGGTCTAATGCTTTATAACCCAGAAGTTCTGTATTTACCTCTCTTGTCTTGGGCTTTTGTCACCTTGTTTTTAAAAACAGATAGAGCTGTATCTCTTGGGTGGCTCATTCAGGTGCTCGTTTTAGGTGCTTACATGGTTGTGGTGCATGACGTGACCTTTGTAGAAAAACTTCTTTTAGTTGTTGCTTTTTTAGCCATTGTGCCTTTGAAGATTACTAAAAAGAGAGCTTCAGGTAAACAAAAAGCCAGGTCTTAAGACCTGGCTTTTTGCTATATTTAATTAGAGTTAGGCTGTGCGGCGGCGTGACCAGATGCCAAGAGCACCAAGGAGTGATGCTGCAAACACTGCCATCATAGTTGTTGAAGGTCCAGAGCTTGGTAGGTTAGTCCCTGTTGCTACAGTTGTGCTAGTGGAACCAGTTGTGGTTCCACCGGCTGACGTGAAGCCGTAAGAGATAGCCTGAAGGGTGTTAGTGGTGGCCTCTGTACCCTGGATCTGGATTGTGTGTGTGCCGTTTGGTAGCGAAGCAGGGATTGTGAAAGTACCAGATGCGATACCAGTTCCGTCTGCAGTGAGTGTACCTACTTTAGCAGGGTCAGATGCGACCCACACGTCAGCTGTGCTTGATGGCTTGAGACCTGAAACACGTAGCGTGACTGACCCGCCAGCTTTCATCGTGAGAACTGCACCAGTTCCTGAGGAGGCAGCCGTTACGTCTGTGGATGTTTGGATATCCAGCTTAAAAGTACCTGTGCTCTCTACCCTAAGGATCTTCTGTTGGGCAGTAGCGTCTATTATCTTAGCTGGCGTGACACTGCCGTCAGCAGCTAGAGTGCGACCCTCACCTGGAACAATCGCAGAAGTTCCGGATTTAGGCATGAGCATCGAGGCTGTAACTGCGGTCGTCGGAGCCGTGCTCGGGCCGGTAGTTGGAGCCGTAGTTGGTGCTGTAGTTGGAGCTGTAGTTGGAGCTGTGCTCGGCGCCGATGTTGGCGGCGCTGTAGTCGATGTTGTGGTGGAGACCTGTGCTGATGCACCTGAGGACAGACCGACAACGGCCACTGCCGCCACTGCTGTCATGATCACTGCCAATTTACGGCTTTTATTTGCAGACATTAAAAATCCCTTCAATTAGGTAACGGTGTTACGGATGTAAGCGTCGGAACAATACGGCTCAGGCGGTACGCCGACGGGAGAAAATACCGAAAAATCCCATAACTGACGCGCCTAAAATCAGTAAGATACTAGAGGACGGTCCGGTGAAAGGTAAGCTAGTACCCCCGTCTGACCCTGTGGTAGAGGCGCTCTGTACCCCGAGAGATAGAGCTTTGTCTAGACCCTGTGAGTCTGTGCCTTCTATCTGAAGAGTGTGAGATCCTGAGGCCAGATTTGACGGGACGGTGACTGTCTTACTAAAAGATCCGTCAGAGGATGCTGTAACCTGTCCTAGCAGTGTGGGAGTTGAAAAAACCCATATCTCAGCTGAGGAACCAGGCTTGAAGCCTGAACCCGAGATTGATAAAGTTTTTCCAGGCAAGAGAGCAAATGAGGACGGTGAGAACCCTTCTGATTTTGCAAAACTCACAGTTAGAACTCCCGAGGACACAGACACTGCGTTATCTGTTGTAGATACAGTGGCGCTCTGTGATGAACCATCTTTGCTTATAACTATCGCTGAGCCTTTAGTTGGTGCCTTTGATGACGGCAACGTAGATACAGGGGCTGGGGCTACGGTAGTAGTAGGCACCACTGTTGTAGCCGTGGTTGTAGGCGGTACGTTAGTTGTGGTTGTGGTTGTGGTTGTGGTTGCTGGATTTACGTCGATGGTTACTCCGTTTAAAATCCTTAGAACGTTGCTGTTTTTGTCAGCAACGATTATTGAACCGTTAGAGAGAACAGAGAGTCCAGAGACCATAGTGAAACGCGCCGAGGAAGAAGACCCGTCTTTATAAGCCACAGCTCCTCTATATGCGGCAGAGGAGCCAGACAGCGCAAACACTTCCGGAGTTCCGGTGATACCAACTATTTTCCCGTACCCACCAACTAGTAATACTTGATGTACAGAGTCGTAAGACACAGAGCGAGGGACAAAAGGAGCTCCACTATCACACAACGCCGACGCGCAAGAAGACCCAGAGCCTACGAAGGTCCCTGAAACGCCAGCCATAGACACCAAGGTGACAACCATGCTGTCTGCGTTACGCAAGAAACGAAGAGAGTTGTGCGAGCCGTTTGTGACAGCAAAAGTGTTTGGGAGCTGCACAAAAGCTACGCCCTGAGGTGTTATAGCCACATCTACCGGATCAGAGATAACAGCTGAAGCAGACGCCCCGTCAGTGTGTCCTTTCGTACCAGTGCCTAATATCGTACTAACCACTGAGGTAGATATAACGACTTTGCGAATTCTGTGATTCTCCTCATCTGCTACTAGTATGTAAGAACCGTCTAGAGCCATAGCTAAACCTCTTGGGGTGTTAAAGCGGGCAGAAGAACCGGTACCGTCGGCAAAACCAGACAACGACTGGCTGCCAGCCAGATCAGACACGATACCAGCTGAGGTCACCTTCTTTATAGAGTTACCATGGACAAAGTAAGCCTCTGTTCCTGAAGGGTTAGACACCACGTCGCCAACTTGACCGTCGTTGGAGGACCACACAGTGACGACGGCACCTGTAGCTGGGTCTACTCTTCTTAGGGTGTAGGTGTCAGATACCCACACTTTGCCGTCCGAGCTAGGGAGAGCTACGTCGACGAGGTCATCAAAACGTGCAGCTTTAGCTACCCCGTCAGAGCCCCAGACAACACCCGACAGAGTCGTAGTGACACCGGTTGAGATAACGACTTTACGGATGCGGCCTGGACCAGTCTCTACTACGTACGCAACGTCTCCTGACACAGACACTGAGGAGGCAGACGAGAATTGTGCTGATGCGCCAGTTCCGTTTTCAGATCCAGCAGTGTTACTACCTGCGACAGTAGCTACAGAACCCGTTGCGATGTTTATTGAGCGTAGAGCGGAGTGGTCGGCCACAAAAATAGAAGTGCTTGAGACATGCAAACCACTTGGGTCAGCGAAAGACGCTGAGGTGCCAGAACCATCCACCACGCTAGCTACGCCGTTACCAGCAAGAGTAGTTACGGCAGCAGATGCTATATCTATAGCCCGGATGCGCGCGCCCTGGGAGTCTGCTACGTACAGAGTTGTACCATCAGCTGAGATATCAATATCTTCAGGAGTTACAAAAGACGCTGCAGTGCCGACGCCGTCTGTAGAACCACTGCTGCCAGATCCCGCCAAGATAGACGCAGTGCCGGTAGAGGATATTTTATGAATCGCGCGGGCACCGCTGTCTGACACATAGACGTTGCCTGCGGCGTCTAGTGCTATGCCACGGGGGTTTTTGAGAACAGAGCCTGTAGTATCTTCATAATGAAGAGTTTTTGAGCCCGAGGTGGATATCTTCCATACTTTACCGAGGTAGTCTAGCATATAGAGAACTCCTGCGGAGTTAAACTCTATGTCTTCTGGAGACCCTGACGCGTAAGCCTCATGTCCAGAGAAGTTAGTCGCTACGCCGGTCTCTGTATCTATCTTCCTAACTAAGTTAGTGCCGCCATCAGCGACGTAGAGATCACCGGCTTGAGATATGGCTGAACCGCTGGGGTTATACCAACCCGTCTCTAACGGAGATCCTGCGTACGTTATAGCAGCGCCAGAGAGAGTAGCTACAGAGGCAGAACCAGAGGCAGCCTGCGTTAAGCCGACAACTCCCATACTACCGAATAGCGCTGCTAGAAGAAGAAAAATAGTTGAGAACCTACGCATAATGTCCCTTTCTGGTCGAGAAACGGCTCTGTGGAGCCAGCTAAATGAGCATCGTACCACCTATTATAAAACACGCCAGTTATAAAACACGCCAGTTATAAAACACGCCAGGTCGTTACCCTACAGACCCGTCCATCTGGAGCTCAATAAGTCGGCTCCACTCTACGGCGTACTCCATAGGTAGTGTCTTTGTTACAGGCTCAATAAAGCCGTTTACTATCATACCCATGGCCTGCTCTTGAGAGAGGCCCCTTGACATTAGGTAAAACAACTGCTCATCAGCAACTTTAGAGACTGTAGCTTCGTGTCCTATCTCGGCGTCGCGCTCTCCTACCTCCATGTAAGGTAGGGTACGACTCTCGCTTGAACCATCTAGTATTAAGGCGTCACACTGCACGTGGCTTTTACAACCGTAAGCTCCTTGCTCCACGCGCACCAAGCCTCTGTATGTCGTTATCCCGCCGTCTTTACTTATAGACTTTGAGACTATCTTTGACGAAGTCTCAGGAGCGGCGTGTATTATTTTGGCTCCTGCATCTTGATGCTGCCCTGCGCCGGCGTAAGCTACAGATAGAACCTCTCCTGTAGCTCTCGGTCCTACTAGATACACACTTGGGTACTTCATGGTGAGCTTTGATCCTATGTTACCATCTATCCACTCCATGTGTCCCTCCTCCTCTACCCTAGCTCGCTTTGTTACGAGATTATACACGTTAGGTGACCAGTTCTGTATGGTTGTGTAAGTCACTCTAGCTCGAGGTTTCACTACGATCTCAACTACTGCGCTGTGTAGCGAGTCATTGGTGTATACAGGAGCTGAACATCCCTCTATATAGTGAACTTTTGAACCCTCGTCAGCTATGATGAGGGTTCGCTCGAACTGTCCTGCGTTTTCTGAGTTGATTCGGAAATAAGCCTGCAGTGGCATGTCACACTCCACTCCGGGAGGTACGTAAATAAAAGAACCCCCTGACCAGACTGCTGTGTTTAGAGCAGAGAACTTGTTGTCACCTGGTGGAATAACAGTGCCGAAGTATTGCTTGACGAGCTCAGGGTACTCGCGCAACGCCGTGTCCATGTCGCAGAACAATATGCCCTGCGCCTCGAGGTCTTCGCGGTTGCGATGGAAGACGACCTCCGATTCAAATTGTGCGGTGACGCCGGCGAGATATTTTCGTTCAGCTTCTGGAATGCCGAGCTTCTCGTAGGTTAGCTTCATCTGCTCTGGAAGGTCCTCCCACCTATCCACCTGGGCTGTCGCTGGTCTTAAATAGTAGAATATATCTTGGAAATCTAGGTCCGGCATGTTATCAGCAAACCACTTTGACATAGGCTTTCTGTCAAACACACCAAGGCTGCGGCGACGCATGTCTGTCATCCAGCGAGGCTCTCCCTTCCACCAAGAGATCTGTTCAACCACGCTCTGATTTAAGCCCTTCTCTGGTTTAAACGCGTACTCTACCTCGTCGCTCCACCCGAGACTGTATCTAGATAGGTCTATGTCAAAGGCGGCCATAACTACATAGTGCCGAAAGAACAGCTATTTACAGGGTTGTCAGTACAGGGTTGTCAGTACAGGGTTGTCAGTCGGTATGGTTGTCACAGGTGTGAAGTTTTAAAAAGTCAGAACGGAACCTGTACCCGCCTTCTGTCAGGTGTGTACCGTCGCTTTTGGCGATAGATGGGTTGGCTTGGAGCTGCGCCGCCCAGTCTAGTATGTAGATGCGTCCTGATTCTTTAGCGAGAGACAAGACAGCCCTGAATTGGGAGTATAGCGGGACTGAGCGGTAGGTCGTCATCCAATATACGCGCGAGTCTTCGTTGATAGTTTTTATTACAGAAGAGAGCTTCTCTTTATACTGAGACTCTTGCGAACTGTCGTTTGTTCCTAGAGCTATAACAAAAACAACATTCTTCGGGTCTTTAGAGGTGTACTTGGTTTTGAGGCTCTCTAAAACAGACACGGCCTCCGAAGTGGTCCTACCTGATTTTGCATCCACGATAAACTCGCAGCGTTTATCTGAGAAACCACGAAGTCGCGTAACGGAGGGCTCAGTTAAAGAGTCCCCTATGACTACTATGGTTTTCCTGACGGTGCTTGATTCTCCGCCACCAGACTCAGCGTTGTCGGCGGGTGTTGTTTCTTTGTTATCTGGAGACCAGCTGTTGCGTAGCGGGAGCTTGTCGGCGGTGACTGGTACGTAAGGTAGTATAATTGATGAGGGTGTTGTGGCTGGGGTGCGCGTCTCAAAGACAACAGACGTCTCTACTTTCTGACTAGCGCAGGAAACTAGAGGCAGAGCTAAACATGCAAGCAGCAACTTACGCGCAGTTAGAATCTTAAAGATCTTCACTCTGGTGCTGTCTAGCAGAAGGAGTTCCCGCACCCGCATGTGCGAGAAGCGTTAGGGTTGGTTATTTTAAATCCAGCGCCTGATATAGAGTCTGTGTAATCAAGAGTGGCGCCAGTTAGGAGTTTTAGCGACTCTGCGTCGCACACCACCTGCACGGTGTCAAAACTGAAGATCTCGTCTCTCGGGTTGAGGTCTGAGTCAAAAAACATATCGTAAGAGAAGCCTGAACATCCACCAGACTTGACCGATATGCGTAACCGCATGCCAGGTTCGGCTTCATTAGAGAGCAAGTCGCATACCTTGCTGACTGCACTGTCGGTTAGTGTGACACCCATGGTGGAAATAGTGACAAAAACACCGTTTGGCGCCAGGTGCCAAACTGCAGATAAAAGGCACGTTGAGAGTGTGGATTTAGACCGCATGATACGTGAGCTGACAGAGAGACACCCCGACTGGGCAGAGCTTAGAGACGCTATCGATCTAGCTATCAAGGCCCACGAAGGCCAGCACAGAAAAACAGGTGATCCGTACGTTACACACCCTATAGCTGTGGCTAGCATAGTGTCAGAGTGGGGTCTAGATAGAGACAGTGTAGTGTCGGCAGTTCTGCACGACGTGGTAGAGGACACTCCGGTGGGTTTAGGGGATATAAGAGATCTCTTCGGTGAGAGCGTGTCTAACATAGTAGACGGATTGACAAAACTAGACGGCATAAAACTAGTCGAGGGCGTAGAGCCTGTAGATGCAAAGTCAGCAGCTAACTTACAGAAACTTCTGCTATCTATGAGCGCCGAGCCGAGAGTTTTGATAGTGAAGTTAGCAGATAGACTTCATAACATACGAACTCTAGACGGGCTTGAGGAAGAGAAGGCGCGAAGGGTGGCACGAGAAACTATGGACGTACATGCCCAGTTGGCTCGAAAACTAGGCATGACGCACGTGGCAACCGAGTTAGAGGACGAGTGCTTCAAGACCCTCTACCCGGCTCGCTACAGAGAGCTTCGCACACAGACAAAGAACCGAATGGCTCTAGGAAGAGAGAGGCTCGAGCGCGTTATTCAAGACACCAGAGCAGCTCTGGATGTAGCTGGTATTAAAGCTGTCGTGACGGGTCGCAGAAAACATCTCTGGAGTGTCTATGAGAAGATGATAACAAAGCAGAGATCTCTGGAGGACATCTACGACCTAGTTGGTTTGCGAGTTATTGTTCAAAAAGAAGCTGACTGTTACTTGGCGTTAGGGGTGATACACGCTCTTTACACGCCAGTTCCTGGGCGCTTTAAAGACTGGATAGCGTCACCTAAATTCAATATGTACCAGAGCCTGCACACAACCGTACTAGCTGACAGAGACACTATGGAAGTGCAGATCAGGACCCTGGGAATGCATGAAGTTGCAGAGTGGGGGATAGCGGCGCACTGGTCTTATAAATCAGGTGAGAATCCTGAGGTGGCGTGGCTTGGGAGGTTAGATGGCGACATTAGTAATCCACTGTCTTATCTAGAGCACGTCAAGTCGGAGCTTGGACGGGACGAGGTTTATTGTTTCACGCCGAGAGGTGACGTTATGGCGTTGGCCTCGGGTAGCACGTGCGTGGATTTTGCCTACGCTGTCCATACTGAGGTTGGTAACAGGTGTAGAGGTGCTAAAGTGAACAGTGTTTTAGTACCGCTATCTCACGTGTTGAAAAATGGGGATAGGGTAGAAATAGTGACTGGTGGCGACGGGACGCCTCTTAAAGAATGGTTATCTTTTGCTGTTTCCTCTAAAGCTAGAAGTAAGATCCGTACTCAAACAACTTCAGACAGAGAACGTCACGCGGTGAGTGACGGTAGATCTCAACTAGCTGAAGCGGTTGGCAGACTAGGTGTTCCTCAACGAGTGTTACGTCCTGACGGCATGGAACGTGCTGCTAAGCACATGGGTTTTCCTTCAAGAGATGACCTGTTGCGCGCTATAGGTAGAGACGAGGCTGACGCAGATACGGCTGCTAAAATAATAGCGGGTGTCACGTCACCTGTTGCTCCTGTGGGTAGAGACGAGGAGAACAATAACCTCAGCGAACACGTAGCAGTCGAAGGGTCTTTGAGTTGGGTGGTTATTAGATCTAGGTGTTGCAAGCCGGTGACTGGTGATAGAATCGTTGGTTTAGTAGTCGGTGTAGAGACTGCCGAGATCCATAGAGACGGGTGTTCTATCTATAAGAGAGACGGTGACGAGAGTAGATTTGTTGAGGTCTCGTGGCTGGGAGACTCTGCAGCTCAGCGTGTAGAGATAACAATAGAAGCTATAGACAGAGACGGTCTATTGTCCGAGGTTGCTGGTGTCATAAGTGGTAGGAAGATACCAATCGTCGCCTCAAACACAGACACAGGGAACGATATGATCGCGAGAGAGCGTTTCTTGATTAAAGTTGGTGACATCTCACAACTCAACTCGCTACTAGACGCGATACGCGACGTCAAGGGCGTGTTTGATGCTCGTAGAAGCTAGATGCTTGTCTGAGCCATCACTGAGGCTATAGCCGCGACCGTGAGAAGTGCTGATGATTCAAGTAGAATGTAGCGCTTAATTGTAGGTGGTTCTGTAAGTCCCTGAGATGCGCGTCTAAACGCTGTGTGGTGCCATAAGCCGACTGGTGCTACAAGGAACAAAAACACTGCGGTCTTTAAAATAACGAGTGACTCCCAGGTACCGAAATTCGCTAGTGACACTGGTGGTAAGTCATCTAGGATACCTATAACCTGTCTAGCGCCAGATATAACTGCTAGTGCTATCATGGTAGATGCTAGATGAGAGAATCTCTGGAGCGGTTTTAGATAAAGGGTTGAGAACTTGTCGTGTCTCACTATCGGGGAGCGCCAGTAAAGCACTGACAATACCAGCAACGGGCCGGCCCATAGATATAGGGCTGATTGATGTATGAAACCAAATAATAGAGCCGCTGGAGCCCACTTGGCTGACGCGGCGTGCGACACACCGACTAAAGCTAAAGCTGCTAAAGCTGGGATGAAAATAACCAACTCGTGCTTTTTCTTGGCTACGAGAGATACGACAGATACAGCAGCAAAGAGAAACACTCCTGCAGACGACAACACCTGTACAAGACCTGACATAGACATTGAAGGACCTGTTATATAAGACTTAACTGGTAAAACAGCAAGGAAAGCAGTAGCTAGACTTAAGAGAGTTAAAGAGACGCTCTTAATCTCACCCAAGAGAGGTGTGAGATGGTTGTCTAAAGCTTTTAGAGAAGATTGTCTAGAGAAAAAGAGATAACCCGCAACGAGGGATGTAGACAGAAAAACCATGAAACGAAGAAGAGCTCTGAGAAGATCTCTGTCTGGAGAGTTAGATACTTGGGGAGCTTCCTGTTTGTCGATGCTAGCAACGGTGGTTGTTGGAGCGGACGATTCTCCTGCCGATATAGAGTAAGGTATGTACCCCTCCATCTGGTGTCCGTCTAAACCGATGGAACGCCAGTGTACAACTACATTACCTGTGGTACCAGTCGGAGCATCGGCTGGGAGAGTGAACACTATCTCCTTCTGGTAGCCTGTGGTCTGAGTTTCCAGATACGCTATCTCAGTTCCTGGCTGCTCTGTGATGCCGCCTGAGCGTATCACAGCCGAGATAGTCATGGAATCTATCTCTCCGTCAAACGTCATCGTCACGGTTGGGGGTAGAGTTTGTAGCACCGACCCGTTAGCTGGAGCCACTGCTATCATGCTCGCGTGTGCAGAAACGCGAGCAGGGAAGAACACAAGCAGTAGAGAACATATGAGGAGCGCTCTTTTCACAATGCGTTACTGTGCGTCTGGAACTGTTATCGTCAGATAAGTTGTTAGCCATCTAGCCCTTTAGCCCAAGGTACCAGCACTTCATCTCTGTAGATGGCAAACTCTTTACGAGAACAAGAATCGTATGGTTTTTCTAGTAAAACTCGCAGCTCTGCCCGAGAGACGTCATCTAGAGGCTCAGTACGCCCGCTCATGTAGTCCTCAACGGGCGCTAGAGACTGTAGGCATCCTCGAGATAGACTGTTGGTCTCTGGCGAGACGTTCTCTCCGGAGGTACAACCGGTGAGAGCTACTAGTAAGGCTAGTAAGGCTATCGATTTCATGGAGCTTTGTAAATGACTGGTTCTGGGACTACCTCGTCTGAACACACGACTTTGTTCCACGGGTGGCGGCTCATGGTGTAACTCTCGCCGCGGCGCCAGGGGCCATCTGGCCATAAAGACGCTTTCTCGCGCCAGGCTGGGTAGATGTCGTCGGCGAGTCTCTCTATAACCAGCTGTGTTCCGTACTGACAGGTGTGTATGCCATCTGGTCCTCGTAGCTGCCTGTAACCGCCATCTACTTTAGTAAATAGCTTGATGTTTTCTTTGTCTGTTCCAAGCA
>ENA-ORFA01000572-ORFA01000572.1-marine-metagenome-genome-assembly--contig:-NODE-572-length-15469-cov-1.652222_pt1 | contig 15469 bp, 14 predicted proteins | sample MGYA00248621_ERZ508587 | MGnify/ENA primary metagenome ERZ508587 (study PRJEB26250, sample SAMN06266239) | marine metagenome | isolation source: Columbia River Estuary | place: USA:Columbia River Estuary... | reverse complement strand
ACCGGCTCGGCGGCTGCGGCGAGCTGGCCGGTGCGGTCCCACTTCGCCACGAGCTGCAGGGCGGCGGCCACGGTGGCCGAGTCGCCGAGCAGGCGCTGCAGAAGGCGGCCGGTGGCGGCGTCGACGACCGCCGGAGTGTTCTCCTGCTGGGCGAGACCGCGGAGCAGCGCCACCTTCACCGGCGCGTTCGCGGCCGGCGCGTTGGCCGCGACTTGGACGAGCGCGGCGGCGCGATCGGCCGGGACGGCGGGCGCGAGGGCGGAGACAAGGGAGGCGAGGGCGGCGGAGTTGGGGGCGTTAAGCGCCAAGGTAAGATACTCCGCGGCGTGGTCCGCCGCGGCGGCGATCAGCGCCGAACGCGTCCAGTCATCGTTGGCGCGCGCGTACTCGGCCAGAACCGCTTCGCGTTGCGCGGGCGTGGTGGCGGTGCGGGCGGCGGCGTGACGCTGGGGCCGATCCTGCTCGGCATCGCGAAACCCGTGCACATCCTGACGCCGTCGGCTACAGTGCGACGGATCGTCAACATGACGGCGCTGACCGTCGTCGACGTCAACGTGCAGCGGCAGGCGTACCCGCGGATGCTCGTCGTGTCGGGCGTCAACGACTCCCGCGTCGCGTACTGGGAGCCCACGAAGTGGGTGGCGCTGCCGGCGAACAGGGTTTCCAGTTGCTGTCGGTAAGGGCCATCCCCCACCAGCGCCAGGCGCGCATCCGGCAGGGCATCGAGCACGGGCCGAATCCGCTCGATCTGCTTCTCGGCCGATAAGCGTCCGATGTAGAGCAGCAGCTTGCCGGTGTCGCTGCGGCCCCCCAGCAGGCGCTGGCGCATGGCTTCGCTGCGCAGCTCGGGGCGGAACAGGTCGGTGTCCACACCGCGCTGCCAGAGGGCGGTGTGCAGGATGCCCTTCTCGCTCAGCTCGGCCACCATCGCCGTGGAGGTGCAGAGGTTGAGCTGGGCCTGGTTGTGGGCGGCCTTGAGCAGCTCCCACAGCACCGGCTCGAGCATGCCGAGACCGTAGTGCTCCAGGTATTTGGGCAGATGGGTGTGGTAGCTGGCCACCAGGGGATAGCCCTTGGTCTTGGCGATCCAGATGCCCCCCAGGCCCAGCACCGCTGGATTCACCACGTGCACCAGATCGGGGTTGAACGCTTCCAGCGCATCCGACACCATCGGCCGCGGTAGGGCCAGTTTCAGTTCGGGATACAGGGGCAGCGGCATCGCCGGCACTCCCAGCACCTGGGCGCCCATGTAGGTGTCGGGTGCACCCTCCGGGCAGACGATCAGCACCTCATCACCGGCCGCCACCAGATGCTGCACCGTTTTGGTGAGCCGGGTGACGATTCCATCCACCTTCGGCAGGAAGGTTTCGGTGAAGAGGGCGATCTTCAAGGCAGGAGGCCGGGTGGGATCAGGCCGCCTGGATGGCAGCTTCCTGGGTTTTGGTCCAGGCGGAAATGCAGGGGATGCGGCTGCGGTCGCAGCGGTCGGCGTAGCGACCGGCGATCTCCACCACTTCCTTGAGCAGGCCGTCGTCGAGCGTGGTGGGGTTGAGGCCCAGCTCGATGAAGCAGCGGTTGTCCACGATCAGATCGTTCTCCACCGCCTCGTTGCGGGGGTTGGGCAGATGGTTGATCTGAGCGCCGGTGAGGGCAGCCACCTTCTTGGCGAGTTCGCCCACCTGATGGCTCTCGGTCATCTGGTTGAAGATCTTCACCCGTTCGCCTTTCTCCGGGGGGTTCTCCAGGGCTAGCTGTACGCAGCGCACGGAGTCGCGGATGTGGATGAAGGCGCGGGTCTGGCCGCCGGTGCCGTGCACCGTGAGCGGATAGCCGATGGCCGCCTGCATCAGGAAGCGGTTCAGCACCGTGCCGTAGTCGCCGTCGTAGTCGAAGCGGTTGGTGAGGCGTGGGTCGCGCTCAGTGGCCTCGGTATTGGTGCCCCACACGATCCCCTGGTGCAGATCGGTGATGCGGATCTGGTCGTTCTTGTTGTAGTAGAGGAAGAGCAGCTGATCCAGCGTCTTGGTCATGTGATAGACGCTGCCCGGGCTGGCCGGGTGCAGGATCTCCTCCTCGAAGCGGCTGCCATCGGGTTGCGGCACTTCCACCTTGAGGTAGCCCTCGGGGATGGTGGCGCCGCGGTGAGAGCCATAGCCATAGACGCCCATGGTGCCCAGGTGCACCACATGGATATCGAGGCCGCTCTCCACGATGGCGGCCAGCAGGTTGTGGGTGCCGTTGACGTTGTTATCAACGGTGTAGCGCTTGGTGGCGCTGCTCTTCATCGAATAGGGAGCGGCGCGTTGCTCGGCGAAGTGCACCACCGAGTCGGGCCGCTCCTCGATCAGGAGATCCAGCAGGCGCTGGTATTCGTGGGCGATGTCCATGTGCACGAAGCGCATGGGCTTGCCGCCGGTCTGCTCCCAAGCCCGCAGCCGGTCGGGCATGGTGGCGATCGGAGTCAGCGACTCCACAGCCAGATCGATGTCGATCTTGCGGCGGCTCAGGTTGTCCACGATCAGCACATCGTGGCCTTGGTCGGCCAGGTTCACGGCGCAGGGCCAGCCGCAGAAGCCGTCACCGCCGAGAACGAACACCTTCACCGCTGGACTCCTGTTAGACGAGCGACTGATCGGGCATCCGCTCCGTCAAGGCAAGCTACTACAGGGATTCAGCTGATCCCTGCGGCCACACCCACCAGCAGCAGCACGAGCACGGCACCGCCGATCAGCAGCAGCTTGCTGTTGGCGCTGCTGCTTTCGCCCACCTCCATCACCTCCATCCGGGGTTCCTTGGCGAAGGCGTTGAGCCTGCCGCCGTCCTCTTCGGTGACCTGCATCGCAGTGGCGCGTTGTTCAGACGACAGTACGGAGGGTTTCCAGGATTGCCACCGTCCCGTTCAGAAGCTTCACGTGCCCACCCGGCCGGCTGTGGGAGAGCTGGGGCTGGCTTCGGCCCGGACCGGCAGGCGACCCGCGTGGAACGCCGTGCGCCCGGCTTCGCAGGCCAGGGCCATCGCCCGGGCCATTGCAGCGGGATCACCTGCCAGGGCGATGGCACTGTTGATCAGCAGGGCATCGGCTCCCATCTCCATGGCCTGAGCCGCTTCGCTGGGGACCCCCAGACCGGCATCCACCACCACGGGCACGCGTGCGTTTTCGATGATCAGCGCGATGTTGGCGGCGTTGCGGATGCCCTGGCCGGAGCCGATCGGGGAACCCAGGGGCATCACCGTGGCGCAGCCCGCCTCCTCCAGTCGCCTGGCCAGCAGGGGATCGGCATTGATGTAGGGCAGCACGGTGAAGCCCTCCTTCACGAGTTGCTCGGCGGCTTCCAGGGTGCCGATCGGATCGGGCAGCAGATGCCGCGTATCGGGAATCACCTCCAGCTTCACGAAGGTGTTGTCTTCCTGGCCGGCCAGCTTGGCGAGTTCACGCCCCAGCCTGGCCACTCGGATGGCCTCCTCGGCGGTGGCGCAGCCGGCGGTGTTGGGCAGCATCCAGATCCGCTGCCAGTCGATGGCCTCCATCAGCCCTTCATGGCCGGCGGCCTGGCTCTGTACACGCCGCACCGCCACAGTCACGATGTCGCAGGCGCTGCTCGCCAGGCTGGCCTGCATCGCCTGCAAGCTCGGATACTTTCCGGTTCCGGTCATGAGGCGGCTGCTGAAGCGGCGGCCGCCGATTACCAGGGGGTCGTTCTGCTGGCTGTTGGTGGCGGTCACGGCAGCGGTTGGGGCCATGCAGCGAACGTACCGCGCGGTCATGACCGATCGGCCGGGATCCCCTTAGCCTTGGCCCACTTCTCACGAGTGCTGTGATTCCGTTGCTGCTGGCTGCCACGCCCCTGCCCGTGGGTAGTGCGGTGCCCACCAGGGAGCCTGTGGCGGTGTCCACCCCGCTCTCTGAGAATTTCGGTCAGCAGGCTCCTGTGCGCACCTTTGATCCGGTGGCCCGAGCGGTTGATCTGGCCAGCACCATGCCGCGGCAATGGAGCGGTACCTATCAGTCGTTTGCCGGTGGCAGTCCGATGAGCGTGCAGCTTGATGTGTCGGCCGTGAAGGCCATGGGTCAGATGGTGGATTTACGCGGCCAGATCACCGTGGGCTCCACCACCCTGCCGGTGCAGGGCAATCTCAACGCCAGCTCCGATCAGCTTGATCTGCTGCTGCTCGGTGATGCGAGCGCGGCTGGCCTTGAAGATGGCGGCCATTTTCTTGGCCTGCAGGGTTTTACGCTGTCGGGATGGAGTGCTCCGCGCCTCACCAATCCGGGTGGTCAGCTGGTGCTCAACCCGGTGGGAACCAGCGCAACTCCTGCAATCCGCGGCCTCTGGTGAAGCCTGCGCAGCTCAGGCGGCTGTGCGTTCCAGTCGCTTGAGCCGTTTTTTGGCGGTGCCGTTGCTGCTGTCAAGCTCGAGCACCTTCAGATAATTCTCTTTGGCTTCCTCGGGCTTTTGCTGCTTCTCGAGGGCGAAAGCAAGGTTATTGAGAGCCACCGGATAGTCCGCCTTGGCCCTCAGGGCTGCGCGGTAGTGCTTGATGGCGGCGCCGTAGTTGCTCTGGGCGGCCAGTGCAAAACCCAGCGCGTTTTCGATCAACGCCTGGGCTTCGGGGGGTTCAGCGGCAGAGCACTTGCTCGCCAGCTTCAGATTGTCGATGGCCTGGCCGTAGAGCCGCTTGCGCAGCTGCACGGAAGCCAGTTCGTAGAAATCAGCGGCGGATTGCTCGCCGGTTTTGCTCGATTGCTCCAGGCGGATCAGCGCAACCTCGTCGCGCCGGACCCGCAGAATCTGGCGTGCCACCAAAACAGCGGCACCGCCAAGAATCACTAGCAGCCCGACCAGGTAGGCCTGAGGAAGCGAAAAATCCATCAACCAACCTGATCAGGCATCGCAGAGGTTAACGGTCAGCTCTTGGCTGCACCCACCACAGCGGTGAAGCTGCTGGGATCCACAACAGCCAGCTGGGCCAGCATCTTGCGGTTCAGCTGCACATCGGCCTTCTTGAGGCCACCGATCAGACGGCTGTAGCTCAGGCCGTTCAGGCGAGCAGCAGCGTTGATGCGGGCGATCCACAGGCGACGGAAGTCGCGCTTGCGGCGACGACGGTCGCGATAGGCGTTGCAGAGGGCCTTCATCACCCGCTGGTTGGCGGTGCGGAAGAGCGAGCCGTTGCCGCCGCGGAAGCCGCGGGCTAGGCGAAGAATCTTGTTGCGGCGCTTACGGGCGACATTGCCCCTCTTAACGCGTGCCATCGATGGTTCTCAGAAAACGGTGATACAGCGGGTCAGCCGGGCGATTCAGCTGTAGGGGAGCATGGCGCGCACGTTGTCCGCGTCGCGCTCGTCAACCACGGCCATGGTGCCGAGGAAACGCTTGCGCTTCGGGCTCTTGTGGTCGAGCAGGTGATTGCGGAAAGCGTGGCGGCGCATGAACTTTCCGCTGCCGGTGGCTTTGAACCGCTTGGCGGCTGCTTTGCGGGTCTTGAGCTTCGGCATTGTCTACGCGCTCGGGCACAAACGATGAGGGTACGACCTGGGAGTCCCTTCCGCCAACTCCCCCTAGGGTCGAGCGGCGCCTGGATCGATGCGATGGCTGTTGCTCGAGCCCTCACAGCCCTGCTGTCGCTGGCGGTGCTGGCGGCGGGCTGTCAGGGGGCGGACGCGGAATCGCTCACCCGCCTGCCGGTGCCCAAGCCGCCTGCGGTGCAGGGAGCCAAGCCCGTGCTCTGGGTGTCGTTGGCGGCTCATCTCGGCAGCCAACCCCTGGTACTGGAGGGGGCCTCGGCCCCCCTGGAGCTGGTTGATGCCCGCGGCGAACGGTTCAGTGCCCGGCGTGTTCAGCTGCGTTGGGTGGCGCAGGCCCTGGCCGAGCCGATCGAGATTCGCCGCAGCGTGTTGGGCCCTTTCGCCAGCTTTGAAGCGGCGGAGCAGGCCGCGCTGACTTGGCGGGCCTTGGGCGTGCCGGCTGAGGTGGCCCATCCGCGCGATTGGGAGGTGTGGGCGCCTGCTGATGCGCCTGCCCCTCAGGGCACGGCCCCGCGCCAGCTGCAGCAGCGGCTCACCCAGCAGCGGGTGCTGCAGTTCAACGCGGCTTCGGGATGGCGGAGCCTCAAGGGTCCCGTGCAGATCCAGGCGCCTGGCGGGCTGCGCTTCAACGGTGGTGTGTTCACGGGGCCGTTCCGGCTGCAGGTTGATGCCTACGGCAGCTGGACCCTGGTGGAGGAGGTGCCGCTCGAGCGATACCTGCAGGGAGTGGTGCCCCATGAAATCGGTGCGGGTTCGCCGGCGGCGGCCCTCGCGGCGCAGGCTGTGCTCGCCCGCACCTGGGCCCTGCGCAACCGGCATCGCTTCGCGGTGGATGGCTACCACCTGTGTTCCGATACCCAGTGTCAGGTGTATAGCGATCCCCGCCAGGCCGGATCGGCGGTGCGCCAGGCGGTGAGCCGCACCGCTGGGCAGGTGCTTGCTCAAAACGGTGAGCCGATCCATGCCGTCTATCACGCCAGCAACGGTGGCGTCAGTGCCGATGAAGACGAGGCCTGGCCGCTGCCGGAGCTGGGCTATCTCGAGCCCTCCCTGGATCTAGATGGGGCCTCGGTGCAGGGGTTGACCCTGCCGCTCGATGCCCAGGAGGTGGCCGGGTTGCTCGCCCGCCGATCCGGTGTGGTGGGCGCCACGCATCCGTTGTTCCGCTGGCGGCGCCAGCTGGATCAGGCCAGCCTGCGCAAGGGCCTCGGGCCAAGGGCGGCCAGCCTCGGCTCGCCGCTCAAGCCGGTGGTGCTGGAGCGCGGATCCAGCGGACGGGTGGTGCGCCTGGCGATCGACGGGCCTGGCGGGCGGGTGGTGCTGGAGCGCGATGCCATCCGCCGCACCTACCGCCAGTTGCCCAGCACGCTGTTTGTGCTGGCCCCCAGTGGTGCGGGCAGCTGGAACGTGGTGGGTGGTGGCTTCGGCCATGGGGCCGGCCTGTCGCAGGCGGGAGCGATTGAGCTGGCCGCGCGGGGCTGGAGCGTGGAGCAGATCCTCAACCGCTACTACCCCGGTGCGCGCCTCGTGCCGATTCAGGCGCTGCCTGAAGAGGGCCATCGCGGAGCCCTCTAAAGTTCGTCAGACCTGGAACAAGTCATGGCCGCCGGGGGCACAGCCACAGGAGCCCGCCGACTGCAGGCCTCGTTGTTTCTGATCGGTTGTTGTCTGGCGGGAGCTGCTCCCCACGCGCTTCCGCCCAGCCGCAGCCTTTGGCCTTCTCTGGCGCTCACGTTGCTGCTGGGCACCTACGCCGTCCGCAGCGTGTTCCTGCCTCTGATGCGCGGTGCGGGGGCGGCTGTGGAGAGCCCGCTTCCCGCCGCTTGGCCAGCAGTGGATCTGGTGGTGGCCGCCCGGGATGAAGAGGCGGTGATCGGTCGTTTGGTGGAGCGCCTTTCCGAGCTCGACTATCCCGCCGAGCAGCTGCGTTTGTGGGTGATTGACGACGGCAGCGAAGACCGCACCCCGGAGGTGCTCGAGGCCTATCAGCGTCGCTACCCGCAGCTGCAGGTGCTCCGCCGCAGCCGGGATGCCGGTGGTGGCAAGTCGGGAGCGCTGAATGCGCTGCTGCCCCAGTTGCAGGGCCGCTGGCTGCTGGTGCTCGATGCCGACGCCCAGCTGCAGCCCGACGGCCTGAAGCGCTTGGTGGCCTTTGCAGAGGCCGGTGGTTGGTCGGCGGTGCAGCTGCGCAAGGCCGTGGTGAATGCCGATCACAACCTGCTCACGCGCGCCCAGGCCATGGAGATGGCCCTCGATGCCGTGATTCAGCAGGGCCGTTTGCACAGTGGCGGTGTGGTGGAGCTGCGGGGTAATGGCCAACTGCTGCAGCGCCAGGCCGTGCTCGCCTGCGATGGGTTCAACGAAGCCACCGTCACCGACGATCTCGACCTCAGCTTCCGCCTGCTGGTGCAGGGCCAGCCGGTGGGCCTGCTCTGGAATCCGCCGATCCAGGAGGAGGCGGTGACGAGTGTGATGGGCCTGTGGCGTCAGCGTCAGCGCTGGGCCGAGGGCGGCCTGCAGCGCTTCTTTGATTACTGGGGTGAGCTCACCGGCCCCGCCACCAGTGTTGCCCGCAAGCTCGATCTCAGCGGCTTTTTCCTGCTCCAGTACGCCCTGCCGGTGATGGCGGTGGCGGATCTGTTCACCAGCATGCTCAGCCGCGGCACTCCGCTGATGTGGCCGTTGTCGTTCGTGGCCTTTGGCCTTTCGGGAGGCGCCATCCTGGTGGGCTGCCTGCGCAGCAGCGAAGGGCCGGCCCTGCCCCGCATGCATCCGCTCAATCTGGCTCTGGGGATCGCCTATCTCGGCCACTGGTTCGTGGTGATTCCCTACACCAGCTTGCGGATGGCGCTCCTGCCCAAGCGGTTGGTGTGGGCCAAGACCCTGCACGTCGGATCCGGTCAGAGCCATTCCGCCGAGGAGTCGGATCTCACCACCCAGGTGCTCTGACGGTTCGCGGCCTGATCAGGCGGCCTGGCTGTCTGCGCTGCTGCCCTCCAGTTCGGGCAGGGGGCCATCGAGCTGCACCACTTCGCCGTTGAAGAACTCCGCCAGGCGCTTGGCCTGATCGTCGATCAGGGTCTGTTGCAGTTGGGGTGTGGCGGCTGAGGGTGGTTCGGCCGGAGGCGCAATGGGCTGGGGCGGCTCTGAGCGAGGCGCTGGGGCTGCCGCACGCGGGGGCTCTGGTGCTTGGGCGGTCACCACGGCTACGGGCTGCGGCGGAGCCGCGGTGATCGGGGCCTGCGCTGCTGGTGCGGTGGCCGGTGGCGGTGGTGCGCCGCCGGCTTCGAGCATCACCTGGCGCGGGCTGCCCAGGGCTGAGGCCACAGCCTTCTCCAGAAGGGGCAAGCGGCTCTGCACCATCGCCATCCAGTTGCCGGCCACCTGCACCACGGCACGCTGTTGATCCAGGCGGGCCAGCACGGCTTGCTGCGAGAGCAACATGCGCGTGGAGGGGAGCTCCAGGCCGGCGAGGATCTGCTGCCACAGTTCCACCAGGTCGGCGCTGGCCGGGGCCGCTGCTGGTCCGGCGGGTTCGGGCGGTGTTGCGGGGGTAGTGGCGGGAGCAGCCACAGCGACAGGAGCGGCCGCAGCGGCTACGGCAGGGCTTGGGATGACCGGCGCCGAGGGTGGTGGCGCAGCAACAGGGGCCACAGCTTGGGCTGGGGCTGCTCCGGTGGCGGCGGCGCGGGCTGGTTGGGGTTCGGCGAGCAGGCCGAGCAGCAGCACTTCCAGCCACAGACGCGGCTGCACGCTCTGGCGCAGTTGCTGCTCGCTGCCTTTGAGCTGGGCCTGCCAGCGCAGCAGCGGCGCCTTGCCGATGCGCCGGGCCAGCTCCGGCAAAGCGGTGCGGAACTGAGGCGAAAAGCTGGTGAGCTCGAGCCGGTCGGGGGCCACTCCCGCCAGCACCAGATCCCGCAGCAAACCGGCCAGACCCTGCAACACGGCGGAGGGTTCCCGGCCGCGCTCCAGCAGCGTGCGGATGGCTTCGATGAGGCCTAGCGGCTCTCCAGCGGCCATTGATTCGGCTAGCTGCAGTAGTTCCTGCTCGGGCACTGCGCCCAGCAGCTCCCACACCGCCTGGGGCTCCACCGGCGCTGGCAGCAGGCTGAGCTGATCCAGCAGGCTCTCGGCGTCGCGCAGGCCGCCCTGGGCCCGTTGCGCTACCACATGTAGGGCCTCGGTGGTGATCCCAATCTCTTCCTGCTTCGCGATCCAGCTCAGGTGCCGCTCCAGGGCATCAAGGGGGATGCGGCGGAAATCGAAGCGCTGGCAGCGGCTGAGGATCGTGGGCAGCACCCGCTGGGGGTCGGTGGTGGCCAGCACAAACACCACCCGCGGTGGCGGCTCCTCCAGGGTTTTCAGCAGGGCGTTGAAGGCCGCGGTGGAGAGCATGTGGCACTCGTCCACCACGTACACCTTCCAGCGGGCCTGCACCGGCGCGAAGCGGGAGCGCTCGATCAGCTCGCGGATGTTGTCGACGCCGGTGTTGGAGGCGGCGTCGATCTCGATCACATCGAGGGCATTGCCAGCGGCGATGGAGGTGCAGAGTTCACAGCTGCCGCAGGGCTCCGGCGTGGGCCCCTCGCTGGCGATGCAGTTGAGCGAGCGGGCCAGGATGCGGGCACTGGAGGTTTTGCCGGTGCCGCGGGGACCGCAGAAGAGGTAGGCCGGCGCGATCCGCCCGGTCCGCAGGGCATTGCCCAGGGTGGCGGCGATCGCCTCCTGCCCCACCAGCTGGTTGAACCGCTGGGGCCGGTACTTGTGGTGGAGGGGCTGGTAGCTAGGGATCGCCGTTGGGCTCATGGGGCAGCGGCGCGCAGGGAGGCTGCCTCGAAGAGGCGGATGGTTGAGATTACTGGTCTTGTCCCGGTTCGAACTGGCGCCGCAGGCGCTCTTCCAGTTCTTCCACCTCCGTGAGCCGGTCGGCCAGGGTCTGGGCCGCCAGCCGCAGGCTCTCAAAGCGATCTTCACCCCAGCGCGCTTCGGCGCGGGCGATTTCTTCCTCCAGCTTCTGCTGCAGGTTGAGGCGCAGCTGGTCGAGCTGGTCAAGGCTGCGCCGTGCCAGCTCCTTGCCCTTCTCCAGCTGGGGGCCCTGGCCCAGCAGCATTCGGGCGCCGGTCAGAACGGCGGCGGGCATCCACTGGCCGAGGGCCAGGGCCCCGAGGCTGCCGGTGTGCAGCCAGTCCTCAACCTGGGCGCTGCGGTGTCGGCCGGTTTTGCACCAGTGGGCGAAGTGCTCGCAGTTGTTGAACAGCAGGTTGTAGTTCTGCTCCCCCAGTCGCCCCATGGCCCGCCGCAGGGTGACGCCGACCGATGAGCAGGTGCCTTCGGCGTAGGGCACCACCGCCACCGGTTCGCCGCGGCTGAACTCCGCCACCGGGCTGCGCAGGATTTCGCGGCCCTCCAGGTAGTGGGCCACCGTGCCGTCGCCCAGGTCGATGCCGTGGTGCAGGAACAGGCCGTGCTGACGGGATACCTGAAGGTGGTCGGCAGCCGTCATGGGCTGGCCCGAATCAGGCGCTCGCTTGCTGGACGGCTTCGAGATTGCCAGCCAGAGGCAGCACCTGGGCCTGGCTGCGCTGTTCCACCAGTTCCCGGGTCACGGTGAAGGACTTGACGTCCTTGCGGGAGGGCAGGTCGTACATCAGATCGAGCATCAGCTCCTCCACGATGCCGCGCAAGGCACGGGCGCCGGTCTTGCGGCGGTGGGCTTCGGCGGCGATCGCCTCCACGGCACCGGGCTCGAACTCCAGCCGTACTTCATCCATGCTCAGCAGGGTCTGGAACTGCTTCACCAGGGCATCGCGCGGCTCGGTCAGGATCGCTTCGAGGGCACGGCTGTCAAGCGGTTCGAGCACGGCGTTCACCGGCAGGCGGCCGATGAACTCGGGGATCAGGCCGTACTTCACCAGATCGTCGGGCTCCAGGTGGCGCAGCACGTGGGCGGCCTGCTGATCTTTGCCCTGGCGGTGGCGGCTGCGGCCCCCCTCGGGGATGAAGCCGATGGCGTTGCGGCCCATGCGGCGCTGTACCACGTCCTCGAGGCCCACGAAGGCACCACCGCAGATGAACAGGATCTGGCTGGTGTCGATCTGGATGCAGTCCTGATAGGGGTGCTTGCGGCCGCCCTGCGGGGGCACGTTGGCCACGGTGCCTTCCAGCAGCTTGAGCAGCGCCTGCTGCACACCCTCACCCGAGACATCACGGGTGATCGAGGGGTTCTCGCTCTTGCGGGCGATCTTGTCGATCTCGTCGATGTAGATGATGCCGCGCTGGGCCTGCTCCACATCCAGATCGGCCTTCTGCAGCAGCCGCAGCAGGATGTTCTCCACGTCCTCACCCACGTAGCCCGCTTCGGTGAGGGTGGTGGCGTCGGCCACGGCGAAGGGCACATCCAGCAGCTCGGCCAGGGTCTGGGCCAGCAGGGTCTTGCCGCAGCCGGTGGGGCCGATCAGCAGGATGTTGCTCTTGTGCAGGCGGGTGGCAGTCTGGCTGGCCTCGCCCTTGCCGTCGCCCTGCCAGGCCAGGCGCTTGTAGTGGTTGTAGACCGCCACCGACAGCACCTTCTTGGCCTCCTCCTGGCCCACCACCTGTTCATCCAGGTGGGCCTTGATCTCCATCGGTTTGGGGATCTGGGCGAGGGTCGGGACGGGCTTGCTGGCCTTCTTGGCCGGGCTCTTGCCCTTCGGTTCAGCCGCCTGTCGGCCGCCGGCGGCCCCATGGCCGTCCACCAGCTCCTCGTCGAGGATCTCGTTGCAGAGGTCGATGCACTCGTCGCAGATGTAGACGCCTGGGCCGGCGATCAACTTGCGCACCTGATCCTGCGACTTGCCGCAGAACGAGCACTTCAGGTGGGCATCGAACTTGGGCATCGAGCAGAAGCGGCGGTGCGGCGGGAGCGTCCTGGCTGGGGCGGGTCAGGGGCCCGAAACCAGGATCAACGGGATCCCGCGTTTCGTCAGCCGTCCTTAAGGATCAAACCGGGGCGTCGTCGGTGACGACGCGGTCGATCAATCCGTATTGAACCGCCTCTGCCGGGGAAAGGAAGTAGTCGCGGTCGGTGTCTTCGGCGATCTTCTCGAGCGGCTGGCCGGTGTGCTCGGCCATCAGCCCGTTGAGGGTGTCCTTGAGGTAGAGGATCTCCTTGGCCTGGATCTCGATATCCACCGCTTGGCCCTGGGCGCCGCCGAGGGGCTGGTGGATCATGATCCGCGCGTTCGGCAGGGCCAACCGCTTGCCCTTGGTGCCGCCGGAGAGCAAGAACGCGCCCATCGAGGCTGCCAGGCCGTAGCAGATGGTCACCACATCCGGCGCCACCTGCTGCATGGTGTCGTAGATCGCCAGGCCGGCGGTCACCGAGCCACCTGGCGAGTTGATGTAGATCTGAATGTCCTTCTCGGGATCCTCAGCTTCGAGGAACAGCAGCTGGGCTACCAGGGCGTCTGCCACCTGGTCGTCGATGCCGGTGCCCAAAAAGATGATCCGCTCGCGCAGCAGGCGCGAATAGATATCGAAGGCCCGTTCGCCGCGGCCCGACTGCTCCACCACCGTGGGAAGGACGCCCGGAGCCGCCACCGGGGCTGTTGCGCTACGCATGGCGATGGTGGCTTCCGGGCGGGTCCCCAGCCAGCGGTTCTGGATCGGGTGAGGGGTGCTGGCGTTGATCACGCGGCCGGACTGTCGTCAGTCCGGCCAATCTATGGGGATCAGGCTTCGGCAGCGGGCTCGGTGTCGCTCTCAGCCTTGGCCGTCTTGGCGGTGCTCTTCTTGGCTGCCGCCTGCTTGGGCTTGTCGCCTTCGGCTTCAGGGGTCTTTTCGGTGATGGTGGAGTTGCTCTCCAGCCAGCCCATCAGCTTCTCGCGCATCAGGTCTTCCTGCACGGCTTGGCGCAGGCGGGCGGGATCGATGCGCGAGCTGTCGCTGAAGCCGCGGCTGAGCTCCTTCACCTTGGCCTCGATTTCATCGGCGGCCACCTCGATCTTCTCGGCGCTGGCCAGGGCCTTGAGGGCCAGGCTGCGCTTGAGGCGCTCTTCGGCCTCGGGGCGGGAGGTTTCGCGCAGGCTCTGGATCAGCTGCGGGGTGAACAGCTTCTTCACGTCCATGCCCTGCTGGGCGAGCTGACCGGCGGTCTGCTCCAGCAGCGAGATGATCTCTTCCTGCACCAGGGTTTCGGGCAGTTCCACCTCGAGCTGCTCCACCAGGGCCGCCAGCAGGGCGTCGTGGCGGTTGGAGCGGTTGCGGCGCTCGGCGTCCTCCTTGAGGCGCTCCTCCAGGTCGGCGCGCAGCTCGGCCAGGGTCTGTTTGTCGCTGGCCTGCTGGGCGAAGGCGTCGTCGAGGGCGGGCAGCTCACGGGCCTTGAGCTCGCTCAGGCTGATCACGAAACTGGCCTTGCGGCCGGCGGCGTCCTCCTGGGGGTACTCCTCGGGGAACTGGCAGGCCACGGTCTTGGTTTCGCCGGCCTTCATGCCGAGGATCCCCTCGACGAAGCCCGGGATCATGCGGCCGTCCTCCAGTTCCACCTCCATGGCCTCGCCGCTGCCGCCGCTGATGGCCTCGCCGCTGTCGGCATAGGTGCCCTCGAAGCTGATCACCGCCACATCACCGCTGGCGGCGGCGCGGCCCTCCACGGGCATGAGGGTGGCCAGCTGGCGGCGGGACTGGTCGATGAGCTCATCGATTCGGGCGGGGTCGAAGCTGACGCTCTCGGCCTCGGCCTTCAGCCCTTTGGTGGCCTTGAGGCTGGGGGTGGGCTCCACATCCATCTCGAGGGTGAGGCTCAGCTCCTGGCCGGGCTCGAAGCGCTCCAGCAGGGCCTCGAAGCCGCCATCGAGGGCGGGCTGGCCAATGGCGGCGATCTCCGCCTGCTGCAGGGCATCACGGAAGACGCTGTCCACCAGGTCTTCCAGGGCGGTGGCGCGGATGCGCAGGGGGCCGATCTGCTGCAGCAGCACGGCGCGGGGCACCTTGCCCTTGCGGAAACCGGGCAGCTTGACGCTGCGGCTCAGCTTCTCCACCGCCTGGTCATGGCAGGTCTGGGTGCGGCCCGCCGGCACGGCGATCTCCTCATGCGAGAACATCAACCGCCCGATCAGTGTCGGGTCGGTGGGAACGTCCACCGGTGCGGCTGCGACGGCAGCACGCGTCACCGCGGCGATGCTGTCGGCAACGCCGTCCTTCATCGTATCCACGTCCTGCCGGCCCATCACGCCCGCTGCGATGAGCTGGGCGGCAAACTTGGCGATTGGGTCTTGTGCCTCCCACAGCGCCAGTTCCTCCTTGGTTCGATAGGCATTGGCATCGGTGGTCGAGTGCCCGCCGGAGCGGTAGCATTCGACGTCGAGGAGCGCTGGGCCGTTGCCAGCGAGCAACACTGCACGCTTGCGCGCCACGGCGTCCGCGACTGCGAGCGGATTGGTGCCGTCAACCGTCTCGGCATGCAGGGCTGCTGCGTTGACCGCAGCGCCGATGCGCGACAGCCTGTCCCAGCCCATGGTCTCGCCGATGGTCTGGCCGCCCATGGCATAGAAATTGTTGGAGAAGAAAAACAGCACCGGCAACCCGCCCCTGCGGGCGTCCGTCCACAGCGTGTCGTATTGCGCCATGGCGGCGAAATTCATCGCCTCGAACACCGGGCCGCAGCCAGTCGACCCGTCACCGCTCATCGACACGGTGATCGAGGCTTCGTTCGCCAGCTTCTTCCTTAGCGCCGCACCCGTCGCGATGCCGGCTGATGCCCCGACGATCGCGTTGTTGGGATAAGCGCCGAAGGGTGTGAAGAAGGCATGCATCGACCCGCCCATGCCGCCGTTGAAACCATCGGCCTTCATGAAGATCTCGGCCAGCAGCCCGAGCAGCAGAAAATTCTCGGCCGTGCTTGTTGCCTGACTGGCGGCAAGCTGCGCCTCCACCATGCGCAGCAGCGTGCCGCCGCGATGGGC
>ENA-ORFA01000569-ORFA01000569.1-marine-metagenome-genome-assembly--contig:-NODE-569-length-15502-cov-3.545284_pt1 | contig 15502 bp, 15 predicted proteins | sample MGYA00248621_ERZ508587 | MGnify/ENA primary metagenome ERZ508587 (study PRJEB26250, sample SAMN06266239) | marine metagenome | isolation source: Columbia River Estuary | place: USA:Columbia River Estuary... | reverse complement strand
CGCCGAATGATGCGGCATACGAATCGGTGGTCGGGTGATCAATCCGCTTGGCGGAAGTGGTTCGCCGGCAGCCGAACGAATCATCGTCGCCTCAAGTGCAGTTTGGTCATCGAGTAGCGGCAAAATTCCGGGCAGTCGTTGCGCCAACATTGTTTTTCCCGAACCAGGTGGACCAACCAACAACAAGTGATGACCTCCACTGGCAGAAAGTTCAAGCCCGAGTCGAGCAGCAGTTTGCCCACGCACATCAGACAAATCAGGAATCTTCTCGGACGGCTCATCAAATACTTTTTGAATGTTGACTTCAGGCCACGCCATATTGCCAACGAGACACTCAGCAACCTGGCGCAATGTTTGCGCAACTCGCAATGCAGGAGGTCGAGCGATCAGTGCTTCAGACACGTTTCCGTTCGGGACGACAACGCCACGCAATGGAGTCAATTGTGGCATCGAGAAATCTTCGTCATCACGTTGGTGAGAATCTTCGCGAAGAGCCATCACCATTGGTGCGACACCACTGACTGCACGAACACGCCCATCTAATCCGAGTTCGCCAATAAACGCCCAACCCTCGGCACATTCTGCAGGTATCTGTTCGTCGCTAATCAACAACGCAATCGCGATCGCTAAATCAAGAGCGCTGCCGACTTTCTTGTGCGTTGATGGCGCGAGGTTCAGTGTGATCCTTCGACTCGGCCAATAAAAACCACTCGTGACAATGGCAGCACGGACTCGATCGCGAGCCTCACGACAGACATCGTCGGGTCGACCCAAAATTGTAAATCCAGGCAAGCCGAGTCCGATATGGGCTTCAACTGTGACTTGACAACCCGTCGCGGCCGCCACGCTCGCCGCACGTACAGCAGACAACATCATTTCCTCCAAAGTGTTCAAGAGCAGAGACTTCTGCGCTGAGCACTGTGGGGATCACACCATTTTCTCGGCGACCCAGCGCGTGACATCACTCTGACCCCGAGTTCTGAGAGACTGTGAATTCATGATTTTCACAGGCCACATTCGTAAAGCTTTTGCAGTATCTGGATGTGCTCTTGCCTTGAGCATTTCGGCTGTTGCTTGCAGCGACACCGAACGCACCGGTGCCAACTTTTGTGGAGCACTCGAGAAGCAACTACCTGGCTTAACCGGTCCGTTGGTAGCGACCTCAGACATTGGCGATCTACTCAGCCGTTACAAAAGCTTGGCCAAGATCACACCCTTGGCGATTGAAGACGACTGGAAGACCGTGACTGATCTCATCGATCAAGCATCTGTCGTCGACCCCGAAGATCCGCTCAGTCGTCAAGAACTTGCTGATGCGGCGTATAAAGCCGAACGACCCGCACGCAATATTGCAATGTGGGTCGAATCAACGTGCGGCTTGGCCATGCCCGATGTGATTGGTCTTGAGGGCAGCATTGCACCCGAGACCACAATTTTTGCGCCGTAGCGCACAACAATCAGCGAATTTCGCCGCGCTTCAAAATCACTTTGTCAACGAGACCATATTCTTGACCCTGCTCGGCAGTGAACCAGCGATCGCGTTCGGCGTCAGCCTGAATGCGCTCAAGAGTTTGACCCGAGTGGAATGCAGTGAGTTCGGCCATGCGGAGCTTGGTGTAACCCAACTGCTCGACCTGAATCGAAATGTCGGTGGCCTGGCCACGCAAACCAGCGAGTGGCTGGTGCATCATGATGCGGGCGTTAGGAAGCGTGTAACGCTTGCCGGTCGTTCCGGCGGTCAACAAGAATTGACCCATCGAAGCAGCAAGGCCCATGCACACAGTTGCGACGTCGCAACTCACGAATTGCATAGTGTCGTAAATCGCCATTCCGGCGGTGACTGAACCACCAGGGCTGTTGATGTATAACCAAATGTCGGCTGCTGGATCTTCGCCTTCGAGATACAACAACTGAGCACAAATTTGGTTCGCCATGTCGTCATTAACATCGGTGCCCAACATAATGACGCGATTCTTCAAAAGGCGGGTAAAGATGTCGGCACGGCCAGCGCCGTCGCCGGAGTCGAGGCCCATGGGAGCAGTTGCATCAAAAGTCATACGACGAGACTACCTCTCGGTATGACACAATGTCGGAGTGGCAACACCTGAAAAATTCACACCAAATACGGACGACCTGCTCCTCAATAACCAGAAGTTTTCGGCGAATTTTCCCGATCGTGGACTCGCCCTCGCCCCAAAGCGCCATTTGGCCATCGTGGCGTGCATGGACAGCCGCATGGACATTTTCCAGATGCTCGGACTCGCCCACGGCGACGCCCACATCATTCGTAATGCCGGCGGTGTGGTGACCGACGATGTCATCCGATCTCTCGTACTTTCTCAACGTCGTCTCGGCACACAAGAAGTGATCTTGATCCACCACACCAATTGCGGCCTACACAACGTTGAAGAAGACGAGTTCAAGCACGAGATCGAAGACGAATGTGGCATTCGCCCCTGGTGGGCTCTTGAATCTTTCCGTGACCCATTCAAGAGCGTCACGCAAAACATGAAGCGGCTAGCGATGAGTCCGTTTATCAAACACAAAATGCATATTCGCGGTTTTGTGTACGACGTCGAAAATGGCCTTCTGCACGAAGCGCCTAGCGCCTGATACCCGACAACACCACGGCTACCCGCGCTGTGCTTGCGAGCTCGGCACGAATCGACAAAAGTCCCGCAACCCCTGCTGCTCCGGTTGGACTTGCATCAATTGAAGTTGTTTGTGGCGCAACACTTGACGCTTCAACAACCTGCAATTCTGAGGCAACCACAACCCTGCCACTCGTACGTTGAATCTGCGCGATGTCGGCGACCCAGTCGTACGTCTCGTCATCAAGGATTCCGTCGGCCAGTGAGCTTGGCTCGTTTTCCCAAGCCCACATGTGCTTCGCCCAATGTTGTGCGGGATTCACGTCTGATTGCGCGGTATTCCATGCTCGAGATAACGGCGCACAACCTTCTGTTTGTACGGCGACTAAAGGCGCGGTGATTCCGCCCTCGCTGAGACCGCGCGATAGCGATGCGGCGAAAGCCCCACCACCCACTTACACGACAACTGCATCGAGTCCGGAAACGCCTTCGCGTAAAAATTGCTGCGCCATTTCCCAGCCGATAGTGCGTCCACCATCAAGGCACAAAGCATTTTCCGGACCTTGCACGCTGAATGGAATTGAACCGTTGTTGACCGCTTCTCGGAATCGGAGCACCGTTGGGTCGCCCGCGGGATCTTCAGCACGACGCGGACAACGATGTATCTGCGCGCCAAGTTCGGTCAGTTTTTCGACAACAAAGCCGCTGGACCATTCGGGGATGAACACATCAATGGGCCAATGCGCCGCTGCAGCCAAGGTGGAAGCAGCAATCGCTGCGTTGCCACACGACGAGATGGCGAGAGTTGGTCGTGACACCGAATTGGCCCAGGGCGCAATACCTAATTCTTCGGCAACCAGAAGGTGCAAAAGAATTGACATCAAATGTCGAGCCTTCTGACTTCCCCCAACATTGTGAGTTTCGTCCTTGACCCAAACCCCACCCGGAGATTCAAATGACAGGTGATTGCTCAAGGCAGATTGAAACAACATCGGAGTTATGGCGAAACCTACGCCGCCGATTTTTGTAATTTCGTCGTCAACACTTTGAACGAGCGCAATTGCTCGCTCATCGCTCATCCCACGGGCTTGAGCGAATTGCCACCACATCATGTTGCGACGGAATGCAATGAACGGATTGTGATGATTTTCTACAACATGTTGATCGTTCTCGTTGATCAACAAAACATGGTGACGATCACCTTGTTCATTAGGGCAACGCCACGGCGCAAACGTGTCAACCGAAACAGTTTCGGCACACGTTGCACACGTGAATCCAGACATATTGCGACTTCAGCCTTTGGCGACGCGGGCGTTGAAGTCGGTGATCATTTCGTCCCACACTGGCAAGTAACGGCGCAAGCCGCGCCAGAACGATTGATCTCGGCGAGCTTCAAACAATTCAAATGGTGTTCCCTGCTGTTCAACCCATGTGTAGTAGCCCAAGTTGAAAATACGGTTGCGATCGCGCTCGGTACATTCGATCATGTCTTCAGTTGTGACATGACCAAAATGACGGCCAAAGACTTCTGCTGCATCAACGGCAGTCATTTCGCCATTGAATCGCTCGGCGAGAGTAGTGACACGTGAACTTGGATACAAAGCGCCACCATCGGTTGCAACAGTGATCACAGCTTCATCGGGTCCGAGGTTGAGCAACTTCGAAGTCTTGATCGCAGCAAGCGTGTTGCAAATTGACGAGAAACCAAAGTGGGCCAGCGCATCAATGAGTTCGGTAGACAAGCCTTTTTTCTCGGCGAGGAAAGCGCGGCCAGCCGGCGTATTGAAAAGAACATCAAGTTCGTCAGTTGCACGGTCGCTAATTCCGCAGATGACATCGCTATTGGTGATGTTGTGGATCAGAGGAATGTGCTTGTCGCCAATTCCTTGAATGTTGTGCTCACCAAAACCATTTTCAAGCATGGTCGGACATTCGAGCGCTTCGACAGAAACAATTTTCGCGCCGTAATCGTCTTTCAAACGATCACCAGCGGCAATCGTTCCGGCTGATCCAGTAGCCGACGTGAATGCGGCGAGAGAAATATCGCGACCAGACTTCTTCATCGAGTCACGTACTGTTTCGAAGACGTGGCCCAATGCGCGACCCGTCACTTCGTAGTGACCAAGATGATTAGAGAACTCACAGAACTGATTAAAGATGAAATTCACTGGGTCTTTATCAAGTTCATTGCACGCGTCATAGATTTCTTTGACGTTGCTTTCGGTACCGACAGTCTTGATGACATCTTCGGCCGGATTCGCACACCATTCGTCGAGCCAATCAAAACGTTCTTGACTCATACCGGCTGGCAAAATTGCAACACCACGACAACCCATGATGCGACTGATCGCCACACCACCACGCGCATAGTTTCCGGTTGAGGGCCAAATTGCGCGGTGATAGGTCGGATCGAATTGACCAGTGACAACACGCGGGGCAAGACACGAATAAGCGGCCAACACTTTGTGCGCCGTGATCATCGGAAAGCGATCACCAAAAACGACAATGATCGGGTTCGGTACGCCAGTTAATGATGACGGAAGTACAACATGGTCAGGAACGTTGACACGATTGCCTGCGAGATCGTTGTACCAATGCACGCGCCACAAGTTGCGAGCATCTGGCCCCTGCGGATTGGCATCGCCAACGATGGTCGGATCAACCGATGACGGGTTGGCCAATTGGGCAAAGGTGGGCAAAACGATGCCCTGTTCACGGAATCGGGTGACACTGTTTGCGAGGGCCTTCGGGTCAACAATTCGATCAGCAAGGCCGAACTGATTCTCAAGGGCGGCGGTTGTCTCTGAACTCACGATGGTCGTCACCTTTACAGTTTGTCAAAGAAACTGGACTTCGCACTGTCTTGCTGGATTTGTTCCGACTATTTTCCAAGTAACTACTTGCGATATTCAGATATCGTGCACAACGTGGCAACCGGACACACCAAACAACGCATTATTGAGCACTTGCAGGTAGTTCAGTCGTCAACAGCGCCCGAAATGGCTCGATTGTGTGCGGTGACCGATGCCGCCATGCGTCAACACCTTGAACAGCTCGAGACCGAGGGGCTGGTCTGTCGCTCGATTCAACCCAGCTCTGGTCCCACCCGGGGTCGCCCCGCCGTGCACTGGGTGCTCAACCCCGACAAACAGCAAAGTATCTCTGAGAGTTTCCCCGAGACCTTCCCCGATCGCCACCACGATCTCGCAGTCGATCTGTTAATCGGCATCAACGAATCGCTCGGACCTGACGCGTTACACGGCGTCTTAGCGCGTCGAGGCGAACGCCTTGCCAGCCACTATCAAACCCTGATGACGGGCCTGCCTCTTGCCGAGCGAGTCAGTCGTTTGGCGACAGCTCGCGATGCCGAGGGCTACCGTGCTGAAGCAAGTACCGATGCTGATGGAAGCCATGTTTTAACCGAGCATCACTGCGCGATCGCCGAAGCGGCAGCAGCGTGCGCTGGTCTATGCGAATCAGAACTAGTCGTTTTCCGCACTGCTCTTGGGCCAGATACGACCGTTGAACGCATTCAATTTGCACCAGCCGGTGATGGCCGATGCAGTTATCGCATCAGCCCTCGATGATCTCGGAGATCTGCATCACTGGTGTGATGTTGGTGTAGTTGGCCACGTCAGCCATCACATCGCCGGTCAATGGCGAGCCCATGGCACCCTGGAACGCATCAAGCGAATCAAAGGTCATGTGCACCGCAGCTTCGTGGGGCCCGCTAATGACCTTGTCAATCTGGGTGCCAACTGGGTTCCAGGCCTTGGCCACCAAGGGCACATGGGTGGTGCGGTAGTAATCGTGGTTGAAGGTCGTGCCTTCGCCTGATGGGTAGAGAACAGATACTCGAATCATGAGAGTGACCGTACTACTTCGCCATTACTTCCCCGTAGTCTTTCTACCGCTAACACGACTTTGCGGGCGTGGCGAAACTGGCAGACGCGCAGGATTTAGGTTCCTGTTCCGAAAGGAGTGTGGGTTCAAGTCCCTCCGCCCGCACTCGAAGAACCGCTAGAACTGTGCCATGACTCAAATCGTCAACCTGTCCACACCTGCGCTGGTCGTTGACCGCCAAAAATTTGACGCCAATGTTGCGATCATGACTGCGGTCCGGCCCGGACTCACTTTGCGCCCACATATCAAGGCCCACAAGTCAACGGCGCTCGCCCATGAGCTTGCCAAAGTTGGGCACACCGCTTTCACATGTGCAACTCCACGCGAAATTATTGGCATGGCACAAGCCGGACTCGGATCAGATCTGTTGCTTGCTAATGAAACTGTTGATCCGGAGCGGTTGCGCGCGATGGCAGCCTTGTTAAACAACTCGCGCATCACCGTTGCTATCGATTCTGACGTCACTGCACGAATGGCCGCCGAGAACGGAATCAGAGATGTATTGATTGATGTGAATGTTGGTATGCCGCGGTGCGGTGTCGCACCCGAACGTGCTGCTGCTCTTGCGACCTTGGCAGTATCGCTCGGACTCAATGTTCGTGGAGTCATGGGATACGAAGGACATCTGATGGCGGTTGCCGATCGTGATGAACAACGTGCGAAAGTGCGCTCTGCAATGGGTGCCTTGGTTGAATGTTTCGACGACGTGCGTGCGCATAGTGGAGACGACTGCACAATCATTTCGGCAGGCGGTACCGGAACCTTCGATTTGTACGACCCTTCCGACCCAGTACTGGCGCGAGTGAATGAAGTGCAGGCCGGAAGTTACGCATTAATGGACTCGCACTACGGGGCTTTAGAACTTCCGTTTGTGCAGGCGTTGTATGTCGTCGGAACCGTGATCTCGGTCAGCGATAGTTGGGCGGTGATTGATGTTGGCTTGAAGTCGCTGGGAATGGATCACGGCAACCCAACGATTGAGGGTGCGAGCATCTGGTTCTGCAGCGATGAACACATCACGTTTTCAATGAAGGATGGTCGACCACTACCTGTAGTTGGTTCGCGAGTCTTGGTTCGACCCGCCCACATCGATCCGACGATTGCGCTCCATGAAGTGATGTATGTCGTCGACCAGATTCCTGTGATTGGTGTGCTGTCAAGCGAAACCGACAAAACGGGAACAGACGGGACCGTTATCGACACCTGGCCCGTCAACCTCCGCCACTGGTAACCCTTCCCCTAGATTTTCTGGAACCAACTCGCCACTCTGTACTTTTGGTTCCAACAGGTGGAACTAAAAGTACAGAGTGGCGAAAAAGGGGTGGGTGGCGAGGGCGCGGAAGGCTCGGCCACGATGAGACAACGCATTCTTTTCGTCGTCGCTCATCTCGGAGAACGTTCGCTCATCACCGTCAAACGCACCAGGAACAGGAACGAACAGTGGGTCAAAGCCAAACCCACGGCTTCCCCGTTCAGCCATCGCAATATGTCCATCACAGCGACCCTCCACAATTAGTTCGCTGCCATCTGGAAAACACACGATCACCACGGTCACAAAATGGGCCGCCCGCTCAACATCGCTCACGCAATTCTTTGCGCGCAATGCATCAAGTAATTTCGCGCGATTCGCCGCATACGGAGTTTCCGCGTGCTCGGGTCGATCGGCGGCATACCGCGCTGTTCGAACACCAAGTTCGCCCGGCAAAGCATCAACAAACATTCCCGTGTCGTCAGCAACAGCTGGCAACCCGGTCGCCTGCAAAATTGCCATTGCCTTTAGTCGTGCATTGCCCACCAAGGTGTCGGCATCTTCAACGACATCTGGTATCTCTGCTGGACGCGGAACTAGATGCACAACTCCATCAAGCAATTGCTCAATCTCGTGCACCTTGTCGGGGTTAGCAGATGCGCATACCAAAGTAGGCAACACACGATCAGCACTCATTTGTTTCGAGTCACTTGGCGCGACGCGACGGCTGACTCTCGAGCAACTCGCTCTGCAAGTCAAAAATTTGCGCAAGACCATTCTCGGCCAAGCCCAACAATGAATCGAGTTCGCTGCGCGAGAACGCCATACCCTCTGCAGTTCCTTGCACTTCAACAAAGCGGTTCAGCGTTGAACCCTTTTCGCGCAACATCACGACGTTCATATCAACTTCGGCAGTGCTGTCTTCAACATACGGAAGGTCGATCACTGGCGTGCCATTCACAATGCCCACGCTGATCGCGGCGCACAACGACGTCAACGGATGCTGAGAAATCACGCCGTTCTGTACCAATCGCGAGAGCGCATCATGGAGCGCCAAATACCCGCCACAGATACTTGCGGTCCGAGTACCACCGTCAGCCTGCAGAACATCGCAGTCGACAACAACTTGACGCTCACCGAGCAAGCCCATATCGCACGAAGCTCGCAAACTCCGGCCGATCAGCCGCTGAATTTCGACAGTGCGACCACTTTGCTTTCCTTTGGCAGCTTCACGATCAACACGATCGGGCGATGAACCGGGCAACATCGAATACTCCGCAGTTACCCAGCCTTTACCGCTGCCCTTCATCCAACGCGGAACGTCTTCGTCAATACTCGCTGTGCATAACACGCGCGTGCGTCCAAAAGAAACCAAAACACTTCCTGCCGACATCTCGGTGAAATCGCGTTCAAATGAAATCGGACGAAATTCATCATGTTGACGTCCATCAAATCGGCTACCAGTTGTGCTCATTGTCTTCAGTTTCCTTTGTTCCATATATCGACATTTGATAATTCGGGTCCCAACAATCGGGTCCCTAATGCTTTAAACCAACTCACGTCGCCGCTTGACATGAAAACATGCTGACCCGATGTGCCCGAGAGTGACTTCAACAAGTTGATCTGGTCTAACTGATCTCGCAACGCAAAAGCGGTTTCATCAGCCGACGACACCAAGGTCACATCATGACCGACGACATCAGAAATCACTCGCGCCAAATATGGGTAGTGCGTACAACCCAACAACAACGCATCAACCTTCGCGTCAACAATCGGCGCCAACATACGTTGAGCCAACAGCGTCACCTCTGGTCCCGAAGTACGTCCGCGTTCGACAAACTCAACGAACCCAGGACATGCCGCACCGATCAACTTGACGGGAGCACCGAGCGATGCGCGCGATATAGCCAAATCGTAAGCGCCCGAACCAATTGTTCCGATCGTGCCAATCACTCCGACGGTTCCCGAGCGGGTTGCTCGCACCAATGACTGAGCGCCCGGATCAATCACACCAATGACAGGTATGTGCAAACCGTCGGCAGCTAACTCGGCTTCAAGTTCGTGTACGGGCAATGCGGCCGCAGCCGTATTACATGCCACCACAATCGCCTTCGCCTTGTAGTCGCGCACCAGGCTCCAGGCCAACTCGCGGGCGTACTCACGAACATCGTTCGGATCTTTGTCACCGTAGGGATACCGACCGGTATCGCCGATGTAGACGATGTCTTCGTTGGGCAATAAATCAATGACGGCCCGCGCAACAGTGAGTCCACCAAAACCCGAATCGAAAATTCCGATCGGCCCGTTGATATCAACTTCACTGCTCACGACATTGAGGCTAGGCGAAAACCGACCAAACGAGAGTTCTCTGCCTCAAGCGCACTACGGTAAAACCATGAGTACTTACCGTCACATCGTTCTATTCAACTGGAAATCCGACACCCCAGCAGGTCACGCCGAGCGAACTATTGAAGCCCTCGGCCAGCTTCGTCCCAAGGTTCCCCAGATTCGCACGTATGAATTTGGTGCCAACCTCGGCATCAATCCTGGCACCTACGATTTTGCAGTGACTGCAACCTTCGACTCGGTTGACGACTACATCACATATCGCGATCACCCCGATCACAAGGCTTTCATCGCCGAGTTCACCGCACCGTACATTGATACTCGAGCGTCAATTCAGTTTGAACTCTGAATTCTGAATTCTGAAACCTTCTCGACTTGTTGATCGCAACTCTCCTCGCGCTCGGTGCTGCGATTCTGCACGCTGGCTGGAACCTCGCTGTTAAACAGTCGGGTGACAGATGGTTGGCTTTGTGGGGACTCTTCGTTGCCGGTGGAATCATCGGACTTCCATATGCTCTCGTCGCGACTTTTCAAGGAGACCTCGGACTTGCAGCCTGGAGTTGGGCAACTGCAAGCGGTGCCGTCCACGCGTTTTACATTGGGCGCTTAGCTCGCACATACGAGATCGCGGATTTCAGCGTCACCTATCCCATCGCTCGCGGAGGTGGCGCTTTAGTTGCAGCGATCGGCGGCGTGATTTTTCTTGACGACCATCTCTCCCTACTTTCTATTATTGGCATTGTCATCGTTGTCGCGGGACTCGTCGCGCTTTCAGGGCAAGTTGATTGGAAACACGTATGGCCTGCGCTCATTGTTGCGAGTCTTATCGGCGTGTACACCGTGATTGACAGCAAAGGTTCGCGCTCAACAGTCGGCAGCGCATACGCGATGGCCATCTTTGTCACCGGCGGAATCGGCACAACTATTCAGGGCCTCTACCGCCGCAACTGGGTTGCGATGAAGGCCAGCATCTCGCCGATGTGGCGTCAATATTTTTTGACTGGGCTGGCATCTCTCGTCACTTATTGGATGGTGTTACTAGCCGTTCGACGAGCACCCGTTGGTTATGTGACCGCGTTACGTGAATCAAGCGTTGTCTTCGCCACATTTATTGGCTGGAAAGTATTGAAAGAAGACAGTGGACTTCGCCGAATTCTTTCGTCACTGTTGATCGTCGGCGGACTAGTGACATTGGTTCTTGGCCGGTAGCTAGAGGCGATCAGCCAGACCCGAAGCACGAGAAATCACGGTGGTTACAGCAGTTCGTAGCGCTGCTTCGGTTGCAACAATTGTCAATTGTTCACGAGCACGCGAGACACCGGTATACAACAATTCGCGCGTCAGCAATCTTGATCGTCCAGTCGGCAAGACCACGATTGCGTGCTGGTATTCAGAACCTTGACTCTTGTGAATCGTCAAGGCATGAACAGTTTCAACTTCAGGCAATCGAACCGTCGGGAATTCACGCGGGCCGCCTAAGCCGTCAAATACGACTCGAACTTCGCCATTCTTATCGGAGCAAACAACACCAACGTCTCCGTTGTACAAGTTGTTCCCGTGATCGTTCTTAGTGATGAGTACCGGTCGACCGACGAACCATTGCTTGCGAGTGGCTGTACCGATCCATTTATTGACCGTCCGATTCCAACCAGCAATTCCAAGTTGACCTACCCGCGATGCGCACAACAATTGCAATTGACCCAATGTCTCTAAAGCCTTTTCATATTGCGACGAGCCTGCCAGTTCGACGACTTCAAGAGCGTGCCGCTGTACCTCAAGACCCACATTTTCGAATGCTTCCAAATCTTCTTGAGCCTTACTCGAAGGATCAATCCAACTCACAATGCCGTTGCTGTTTCGGTGCGATTTCAGAAGATTGATCACTTGATCGGCATCACCTGATTGAACAGCTTTGACCACTTGCTCAATCGGCGAACCGACCGCATAGCGATACTGACTTGTCAGTCGCTCGGTGCAACGATAAAGGTCCGTTCCTTCCTTCTTCGCCGCAAGGGAGATGTCGGCCAAAACAGTTCCGGCATCAACGCTTGCTAATTGCTCTGGGTCACCGACCAAGAAAAGTTCGGCCGTTGGATGCAACGCGTCGATCAGGCGATGCATGAGCGACAACGACAACATTGATGCTTCGTCGATGATGACGAGGTCATATGGAAGTGGATTCTCTTGATCGTATGCAAATCGACCCTTTTGACGAACCGGCGAATAACCCAAAAGTCGATGAATCGTGATTGACGGAGATTCCTGGACTCGTGCAATGACCTCGGGCGAGGCCTTTTCACTTAGCAATCGCGCTTCGATTGCTTGGCGCATGCGATCGGCTGCTTTCCCAGTTGGCGCTGCCATTGCCACCAAAAGGTCGCGATCATTCGCGTCAGCAAAACGTGCAACAAGTTGTTTTGCTACCGCGGTGGTCTTACCGCTACCTGGTCCACCCAGAAGAACTTTGAGACGCGAACCCGCAGCCGAGTTGATCCATTCAGCAATTGATTTTTCCTCTTCAAAACTCCGCAGAACATAGAGACGTGAACCATCTACAACAAACGGCCGACGTGGGTGATTGGCCGCGGTTGAAGGAATGGCCACCAAATCAACTTGCTCAGACACAGCTTGAAGCCATTCATTGGCATTGGGCCAATTGAGCGCACCAGGTTCTGCATTCTCGGGATACCAGCGATCAATCTCATTGAGATCAATGCAGGTGTGTCCACCTTCGGAGGCATGCAGGGCTAGCGCAAATGACAACCACACCAAGTCGTTCACTATCGGCGGAACCACGCCTTCATTGACTAATGAAAGCAACGTTGCGACGGCCGAAAACTGCGGCTTGGTCACCGCTCCACCATCTACGTAATAGTTCAATCGTTCGGGATAGATACTCATGGTCGATCTCCCGCAAACAGATTGGATAACTTCTCCCAAAGGCCTACTGGCGCCTTCCATTGAAAGACACCGTATGGCATGCCATGAGCGTCCTTTGGTGATTCAACACCAACCATTCCACGTACGAAGAAGTAAGCAACACCCGCAATTACTTCATCAGCGTTCAACGCTGGTTGGCGCCAACGCAACATGCGATAAATCGCCGTTCCATACAAGAGTGCCTGAAGTGGGTAATGGTGATGTTCCATCGCCGCAACCAACCGATCGGGCGCGTAGGCCTCAATCAGAGATACATCTTCGTAGCTATCGAGGCGATTCGTTTTGTAGTCAGTGATGAATAACCGAGGCGATCCGTCTTCGGTATGTACTCGAATCACTGCGTCAATTGAGCCATTGAGCAATCCGGCTAACGGAATGTCGAATGAACTGTCGCTCAACGTGTCAGCGTATGCATACAACAGATCATTAGTTCCTAATGAATCCTTGAGCAACTTGCCAATATCTGATGCCAATACGCCTTGACTCAAGTTTGGCAACGACATTTCAAAATCAAGTTCGCTTAAGCGATCGCTCGGATCGATGTCGGCAAGGGCCTTGCCATTAAATGGCATACCGAGCGGAGTGCGGTAAGAAGCGATCACCCCTTCAATCAACTGATCGCGGAATGGACGCAACAACGCCGAACTGGCGTGGATGTCAATTGCTCGAGTGACTTCCTCGCGCAAATCCTTTGATGTGTCAACGACTTCGTAGACCTTGTGCATGACCCGGCCGAAGTAAGTCCCCCCTGGCACGCGGGCCAGCGGCATATCGACGCCTTCAGGCAGACCAGCCGGCACATCGTTAGCGGCGTATTGATGCGCGCCCACCCCAAGCAACGACATATCAATGGGAGATTCATCTTGACCTGACTCTTCACCGATGAAGCCCGCGGCCTTGTTATTGCCCTCGCGACCCTCTTGCCGTTTAGTAATTCCACTAAACGAAGTTCGTCGATACGACTGAACCACTGAGGCGGGCGCATTTGCTAGTTCGAGTTGTCCACGTGACATTGCGGATAGCAGCTGATAGTCCATGGCTTTGCCCAAAGCATCAACGCCACGCTTTTCAACTTTGCCTGTGAGTTTGATGGCTTGGTCTACGTTGGTGCACAGGTCAAAGATTGATGGCGTCAACTCACCCTTTGAAGTAGTAACGCCTGAGGTGAACAACACCGATAAATGGTGCTCGGCCCGCGTGAGCGCGACATACAGAAGACGACGATCTTCTTCGTCACCAGCGGCCTTCATGAACCCTTTGGTGCTGGGATCAACTTGTCCAATCGCCCAACCGATATCAATCACCCGACTGCGTTGACCATCTGCCATCACGCGGGTGTAAACCGGGGCGTTTTGTGAGTTCCCATCGTTGGGCTTCCATAGGTCTGCCACGATCACCACAGGAAATTGCAAGCCCTTTGCACTGTGAACAGTCATAATCTGAACTGCTGCAGAGTCACTTTCAACTCGTCGACTCACCACTTCAGACAAGTCTTCAATTGACTCAAGTTGCCCGAATACTTCAAGCACATGGGCTGCGTTGCAGGGAATCCCCTTGGTGTATTCGTGGAGTAGATCCATCACATGTGCAAAATCTGCCAAGTAACGCTCAGCATCAGATGTTGATGTCAACGAACGAGCGACATTGACATCACGAAGAATTGCACTGCTCAACGCCGCTACTCCAGAGCGACGAAGAATGTTGGCCCAAGTTGCGATCTGCTCTTGCCAACCCGCCAACATCTGGTCGTCCAAAATTTCTGGATCGGTTAATGAGTGTCCAAAAAATGGAGTTGCGACAGCGAGTCGAGTTCGTCCCAAGTCAGAAACTCGTTCCATGGCTTCGAGTAATGAACGAACAGCCAAGGCGATATGACTCTTCATCACTGATTCAGTTCCATTACTGACAGCTGGAACCCTGTAACGACGGAGTTCTCGTTCAATGTTGCGGCCAACCGCTTTGCGTCCCACAAGAACACAGATGTCTTCTGGTCGGATACCACGACGTGCTCCCCCTGTATCTTTTGAGGAAACAGGAACGGAACACTTCGCGAGAATTTCGAGTACTCGACGAGCAACCGAGTGAGCAAGTCCGCCTTGGTTGGTGATATTGCCGATATCAATCAGAGTCAAAGGCGCAGTGCCGTCAATTGCCGAACCAGCATGACGCTCTGGAGTCGAGACCTTCATGTAGTCAATCTCTGACCCAAAAGTTTGCTGATCAAAAAGTGCATTAAGTCCGTCAATGAGATATTCATCCGAACGTTGATTCTGCGCCAAGGTGCGCATGGGTTTGCCACTACGGTGCTCGACATAGGCAGCAACGTCGGCCCCACGGAAACCGTAAATAGATTGATCTGCATCGCCCACAACACATAGCTCGGCAGGTGGTTGACCCTCAAGATCGGTTCCCACTAACTCCTTGACCAGAATGTATTGGGCATGGTTTGTATCTTGGTACTCATCAACTAACA
>ENA-ORFA01000568-ORFA01000568.1-marine-metagenome-genome-assembly--contig:-NODE-568-length-15515-cov-3.383664_pt1 | contig 15515 bp, 15 predicted proteins | sample MGYA00248621_ERZ508587 | MGnify/ENA primary metagenome ERZ508587 (study PRJEB26250, sample SAMN06266239) | marine metagenome | isolation source: Columbia River Estuary | place: USA:Columbia River Estuary... | reverse complement strand
CGCCTTGCTACAGCCGGTCTCGTCATCGGTTCCATCCTGCTTGCCCCAGCCATTGTTTTGGGATACGCAATTAAATCTGCAGAAAAAGAAGACAGAATTAACGGCGTCTAGCAATCAAATAGGCGTAACCCGATGATGCGAGTACGGTAGTAGCGACATGTCAACGCGACTCCCCGCTCACGAACGCAAAGACCAGATACTGGATGTTGCCCTCAAGGTATTTGCAACCAAGGGGTTTCACGAGTCGTCGATGAACGACATCGCCGACATGGCTGGCGTGACGAAGCCCGTTGTCTATCAACATTTTGAATCGAAGCGCGCATTGTTTTTGGCGCTGATTGAAGACGCTGGTACACAAATGATCAATGAAATCACTAAGGCCACTGTGCAGGCCACGGGTGGCAGGCAACAAGCCGAGCAAGGAACAATTGCATTCTTCAGATGGGCCTCAGCCGACCAACATCGTTTTAAGTTTTTGTTTGATAGCGGCACTCGCAATGACGCAGAGTTTGCAAGTGCGGTTCGCCGAGTGGTTGATAATTCGGCAAACGCGATTGCACCACTCATCGCGATCGATCTGGATGCAGCACACCTGCGCACACTTGCGCATGGGGTCATCGGCGCAACAGAAGGTGTTGTGCGCCATTTGCTCGACAACAACATTGCATTCAATCCAGAAGTAATCGGAAAACAAGTCGCAGATCTCGTGTGGGCAGGCCTACGCGGTGTCGGACGAGACTCGTCGGGAGACTAAGTGGCAACCACAGGCGAACACCATCCAGCATTTGAAGAATATTGCGAATGTATTTTTGAGTTGCGCGAAGACCATATCGATGTCATTCGGGCTCGAGTAGCGGATCGTCTTGGAGTCTCTCGTCCATCCGTCTCCGAAATGATCAAGCGCATGGAAACCGAAGGCTTGATCGTTGTTCGTGACGCAAAGATTTCGCTCACGTCAGATGGTGATGTACTCGCCGAACGAATAGTTCGTCGCCACCGCATCGCTGAACGATTTCTTACGGACGTACTCGGACTCTCTTGGGCAACAGCACACCACGAGGCTGGCAAGTGGGAACACATCATGAACCAGGAAGTAGAAAGTGCAATGAACCGAGTGCTACACAACCCAACAACGTGCCCACACGGCAACCCCATCCCTGGGTCTTCATATCAAGAAGAGCGCCTCTCCCCTCTATGCGATGTTGTTGAAGGAAAGTCGTTCACCATTAATCGCATTCCCGAAGAACTCGAGTTCGCCCCCGGCATTCTCGAAATTCTCGAACAGGCCAACCTCAAGCCAGGCCACAGCGGCACAATCGTCACCTCAAATAAAGATGGTTCGCGAGTCGTGCGTATTGACAACAATGATGTGGCACTTGACGAATTTACGAGCGCACGCATTCTTGTACTTGCATAAACCTATGCACCGTGAACGCTTTTTTTTGCTGCGACAAGTGCGCACTTGTGTCTTGATCAGTGCGCTCATTGCTGTTGCTTCGAGTTGTGCAACAACCATCAACCTTGCGGCACCCACTACGCTCGCGCAGCCGGCTGTCACCACTCTGCCAACTGGCACAACGGCAGAGTTGTTTAGTCAAATGAAATCCACACTGTCGGATCTTTCGCTTGCCATCACCAACGAAGACAAGTCTCGGGCAAAAACCACGCTTGCAACTGTGCTCAATATTTGGGGATCACTGCAGCCCCAGATTGTGGCCGAGGGCGGCGAGACTGTTGATCAAACGGTCGAGGACGTGCAGCGCATTGTTGATCTTGCATCTAGTTCGGTGCAGCGCACACGTCCTGCAGATGCCGACAAGGCGCTGAGATTTCTTGATTTGCTTATTCAGTCGCAACAATAACGAGCCGCAATAATATGCGAGCCAATTAGCTCTGCATTGCACTCGGCAACGGCTCGCTGTGCACAACTGTTAAGCGTTGCGTCGAACGAGTAAGAGCAACATACAGTGATCGCAGACCGTGCACCTGGCTTGCCACGATGCGCGCGGGCTCTACTACGAGCACTCCGTCCAATTCCAGACCTTTCACAACGCTCACTGGCACAACCGTGAGACGCGAGTCGAGTGCGGTGGTGTTTGCTCGCCCATGAGCCACGCCAGCAGCAGTGAGCGCGCTATCAATGGCGTCAGTCATGTCGTCTGGACAAACGATTGCAACATTGCCCTCACCCACATTCGTTAACAGGATCTTTGCCTGTTCGATCACTACATCAAGCAAGTCTTTACCGCTCTTTGCTTCAACGATGTCGGGTCCAAAGTCTCCTTCACGAACCGATTTCGGAGCACGTAGTGAAGGTGCAGCTTCGAGCATCACCTTGTCTGCCAGCGCCATGATCTGAGCCGGGATTCGATAACCAACGGTTAAGCCGATCACTTCTTGCTCGCGCTTTGTTGGCAAATACTGCAACAAGTCCGACCAGTCATTTGGTGCAAAAGGGCCTGTCGCCTGCGCCAAGTCTCCAACAACTGTCATTGCTCCACTCAGCGACCTGCGCGACGCCATGCGCAACTGCATTGGAGTGAGGTCTTGCACTTCATCGATCACGATGTGTCCAAACACCCGGACCTCATCGGTCTCGTCGATCTTGCCGTTCTTGCGCGGTCGTGGCCCCAACAATGCAAGTGCTTCGTCGAGCAATGCAACGTCACTATCGCTCCACAACACTTCGGCAATTGAGTTGCTCCGTGTGCGCACTAGGCATTCGTATTCTTCTGCCGAAAATTCGTCCTTGGCTGCAGACTTCACGAGCGCCGCAGACCCAAACAAGTCATGCAACAATTCGGCCGGCACAAGCATCGGCCAGATGCGCGCCAGCGTTGCACGAAACTCTGGAATGTCTCGCAATGAGTCGCGCAATGTATCTACATCGGCGTCTGGGTTGCGGCTCGACGCAATCATTGCCGAGATCACTTCGGTCTCAACATAGCGATGTGCTGCGTTGTGTCGACGAAAACGTCGTCGTGCATCGCGCACAATGCGCGCAGACTCAGTAGCACGCAAGCGCATGTAACCTGCGCCATAAGGAATCTCAACATCGTCACGCACAGGTCGCTGTCGATCTTGAACTGCTTTTGCAATCACCTTCGCCATGCGAATGTCGCCTTTCACGCGCTTTGCAGCATTCGTATCGATCACTCCAATGCGATGACCCGGCACCAAGTCGGCAAGCACAACTTGTTCAACTCCTGCTTCGCCCAACGAAGGCAACACTTGCTCGATGTAACGCAAGAACACGCGGTTTGGACCGATAACTAACACGCCCTGATCTTCAAGTGGAAAACGAAATGTGTACAACAAGTACGCGGCACGGTGTAACGCCACAACTGTTTTGCCTGTGCCAGGGCCACCCTGCACAACAAGCACTCCGTTGTGACCAGAGCGAATGATCTGATCTTGTTCGGCCTGAATTGTTGCAACAATGTCGCCAAGTTGTCCTGTGCGGCCGCGCGCAAGTGCTGTCAACAATGTTGAGTACCCGCGCAAACCTGTTGCGGTTTGCTCAACACCCGACGCAACTCCTCCACCAAGACCCTCATCATGACCAACACCCAAGTGTCCTTCGCCAAACAATTCGTCTTCGATGCCCAACAATTTTTGACCATTGACAGCAAAGTGGCGGCGACGCGCAAGACCCATCGACTCGCGACCAGTTGCGCGATAAAACGGCTCGGACACTGGGGCGCGCCAGTCGACCACGACTGGCTCACGATGCTCGTCGGCTACAGCAAGCCTCCCGATATGGAAACTTTCAATCTCGCCTTCGGATTCGCCGAATCGATCGATGCGTCCAAACACAAGTGCTGCGTCGCCCAGGTCGAGTTGCGTCAGACGTAACACCAATTGTTCGTCAAAAGCGTTGCGCTCGTAGCGGGCCTGAAACGTGCCACCCGTATCAGCTTCGTTGAGGGTTCTAATGCGCCACGCGTCGGTTCGGCTGCGCTCAAGGCACTCATATGCCCTGTCGATATGGGCCTGTTCGGCCGCGAGGTCTGGGTGATGTTGACTCATTTTGGGGTCTAGAAATTCTACCGTCTGATTTTGTGAGCACGATCTGCCTACCGCACTTTTGGGGTGTCAATATCCACATTCGGTCACAAACAAAGGACCTCAATGTCACTCAGAAATCTCAGAATATGTTTATTCATCCCAGTGCTCTTTGGGTTGTGCTCATGCGTCACTCAAGGAGGTGTGCTCCAACTCGACACTGGCAAGTTGGTGTTGTCGCCAACGGGCGAAATGAGCATGGTGATGGATTCGGTTCCGGTAACAACACACGCTTCAACAAATGCGCCTCTCGACATGGTTGAGCAATTGCGCAGAGACTTCATGGCGAACGATTTGTACTACCACGAGTGCATGGTTGCGCCGAAGAAATGCGATGTCACACGTATTTCTGCACCAAACTCTCCGCAGCGCACAGACCTCACTCGGCGTGTGCGGGATTTTTCGATCGCCAACATTCACGCCCGCACAGGCTCAGGCGTTGCGCTTATACGCATTGACTCACTCAGCATCATTGACGCCAATAACGCAATGGTCAACACCTGTAGCTACAACTCGATTGTCATGGTCGATGGTGGAGCAACCGACAGTCCCGTTGACGACATCATCTTCAACGACGCAGTTGCCTCGTATTTGTCGGCGTGGATGCTCACGCTAGACAACGGAGTCTGGAAAATATATTCATGGACAACCAGCATGACCAAATTCAATGTTGATCAATGCGGATTCCCAAAGTCGTGAAATCAGGCACGAAGTTAAACACGAAAAGCATCATGTTGATCGCCATTGCAGCAACGCTGTTGAGCAATGTCAGTTCGGTTGTGGTGCACGCAACACAAACTCCGTTAATTGACGGATCAACGATCGATGTCAGCGGCTCGGCGCACGGCGACCAAATTATTGCTGGCATCGAATATGGTGCATCACCCGTGAATGGCGGTGGCGCAGACCCCGAATGCGAATGGTCAGAGTCAATGCCCCGCGATGCAAGCGCAACCGGTCCCGGCCATGTCGTAACAAAACGCATTGGTTCTACCAACTACAGGTTGTTCAACTACACATGTCCCACTCGCGATCCGGCAACCACCTACCACTGGCTTCCCCAAGTCTCGACCGAGCAACTTGCACAACATGCAGCATCAGTCGTGTACGACAATCTTCCGGCGATGTGGGGCAACTTTGCTCCACCCGCACGGCGCGGATTTGTCGATGTGGGGACATGGATTTGGGTCAACCCGTTGTTATGGATTCCTGTTTCCGTCACAGCATCCATCGTTACTCCAGCAGGCATCATTTCGGTCACCACCAAAGCCACACCAAAGAAACTTATTTTTAATCCGGGCGATGGCAACTTGGGCTCTGGTCCGCTCACATGCAACAACTCAGGTTTAATTTGGATCTCGCAATTTGGAGACCGCATGCCTTCTGCGTGCATGTATACCTACCGCCATTCTTCTGCGACGCAAGCCAGTGGAATATTTGAGGCCGAGGTTGCTGTGCAATGGCACGTCACATGGTCTACAAATCTGGGAGCGAACGGAACTATTGGCGACCTCACGCTTCGCACATCACATCAGATGAACATTCGCGAAGTGCAAGCCCTCGTTAGTCGCTAACTGTTGCAATTGCGCCAATTTCTGCATGCAGCGCATCAATGAGGTCGACAGCACCAACCTCTATATCTAAACCCCTGCGTCCGCCACTCACAAAGATTGTTGTGTGCAGCACTGCGCTCTCATCAATAACAGTTGGCAAGATCCGCTTCTGACCAAACGGACTAATGCCTCCAACGACATAACCGGTGATGCGCGACGCATCGCGTGCTGCCACCATTTCGCAGCGCTTTGCGTGCAACACTTGCGCCAGTGCTTTGAGTGAAAGCAGCGTATTGACCGGCACAATCGCAACCACTGGCCCATTCTCCGACTGGGCCAGAAGTGTTTTGTAGACCCGGTCCTCTTCCACGCCAAGTGCATGAGCAGCAGCCCTGCCGTAACCAATTTCATCCGTAGCGGCTGCGTCGTGGTCAAACGTGTGCGCAACGTAGTGAATACCGAGTTGTTCGAGGGTGACGAGAGCTGGCGTGGCTGCCTTCATGGGCACATCATACGAAACAAGAGATGAAATAAGAAAAGAAACAAGATATGAAACATGTAGTAACGAGGGCCCGCACCTGACACACTGAAGCGTCGCCAAGACGACGCAGAAAAGGAACATCCAATGCCCGTTAGCAACTCCCGAGACACCATTTTGATCGAGCGCCGTTACGCGGCAGTTTTCAGCACATTGACCGACGAATCGATCGTCAAGCTTGCAGGAGCAGTTGAAGAAAAACTGCGCGATGCCCTCGCCAAGGTGCTCGCACTTCCAGCCGGCGCATTTACCGAGCCAGCCACGCTCGCACCGAAGATTCGTGAAGCAATGAAAGAGCGTCGCTCATACCTCGACACTGGCGTGTTGTTTGGTGAAGGCGCAACAGAGCGAGCAATCGAGTTGCTCGGCGATCAGTCAGACGATCCAAGCCTGGAAGATCTGCAACTTGTGATCCCAGCGCTTGTTGAAACTTTTGGTCTCGATGCAGTGCGCCTCATGGCTGTTCAATACTCGGTTTCACTCGGCGGCTTCCGCAAACTTGTCAACACCGATGAGCGATTCAAAATTCCAAGCGCACCAGTGACGACCGCTAGTGGTGCCACCGGTGGTTCAAGTGTCGATGCAGCAGCACAAGACGAAAAGCGTCGTGCACGTGCAGAGCGTAAAGAAAAAGATCGTCTCGACAGAGCAAAGGCCGAAGCGCAGCGACGCGCCGCATACGGTCGCATCTAACTCAGCGCAAAGAGATCACCATGTCGCTCAAACTTGCGTCGATTCAAGGTCGGGCGCAATTTGTTGTTGGGTCATCAACCGAGTTTCGGGTTGTAGATGTTGAGCACTCCAGCAACGGCTCACTGCCAAGCGATGTGATGTCGTGCTATTCGGTGTGGCACTCACTTCGCGCACATGCTGCAACGCTGAGTTCAACAGACGGGGCTAGTTGCTCAATCGAACAACTCGACTGTCCCGTGCCTCAACCACGACAACTTTTTGCAGTAGGTCTCAACTACAAAAAACACGCCGAGGAAATGAACAGCCCAATTCCAGCTTCCCCACTCACGTTTGCCAAGTTTCAAAGCTCGATCAACACGCCATGTGGCGACGTTCAACTCGTTGGCGCAACATGCGACTACGAATCAGAGCTCGTCATCGTGATTGGTACTGGTGGTGTCAATATTGCTCAAGCAGATGCATGGCAACACATCGCAGGCATCACTGCAGGCCAAGACATCTCTGATCGCACGCTGCAATACAGCGGCGTGCCGCCACAGTTCAGCCTTGGCAAGAGTCGCACTGGTTTTACACCGATGGGTCCGTGGGTTGCCGACATGCACGACAATGCCAGTCGCGACAACTTACGACTCACGTGTTCTATCAACGGCGAGATGCGTCAAGACACCAATACCAACGACATGATCTTCGATATTTCGCAAATCGTTTCGTACCTGTCGGGCATCTGCAAGCTATTTCCTGGTGACGCAATTTTTACTGGTACCACTGCTGGTGTTGGCCATGGGCACAAGCCACCCATCTACTTGCAGAGCGGCGACATTATTGAGACAACCCTTGAGGGCGTTGGAATAATTCGCAATCGCTGCATCTAGTAGCGCGACTGGCTCGTCCCGCATTAGATTTTGCAGTTATGCAAACCGGTCAACGAACCGTCATTACGGGAGCCAACCTTGTTGACGGCACTGGGTCGCCAACGCGGCACGCCGACGTTGCATTTGTCGACGGAATCATCACCGAGGTCGGCGCACCGGGATCAGTATCGACAGCCCACGCACATCGCCACATAGATGCCGATGGATTGTTGCTCACGCCAGGCTGGGTCGATGTGCACACGCATTACGACGCTCAGGCAACATGGGATCCATGGTTGACTCCAAGTAGTTGGCACGGCGTCACATCTGTTGTGATGGGTAATTGCGGAGTTGGTTTTGCTCCAGCAGCACCCGAGCGCCATCAGTGGCTCATCGACCTCATGGAAGGAGTCGAAGATATTCCCGGCTCCGCAATGGTGGAGGGCATTAAATGGGAATGGACTTCGTTCCCCGAATATTTGGACGCCCTTGAGCGCACTCCCCACGTGCTCGACATGGGCACACAGATTGCGCACGGTGCACTACGGGCATTCGTGATGGGCGACCGCGGTGCCGCCAATGAGGATGCAACAGCCGACGACATTGCACAGATGAGCGCAATCACCGAAGAGGCACTGCGTGCTGGTGCGCTTGGTTTTTCCACATCGCGCACGTCGTTGCATCGCAGCAAGCACGGCGAGCTTGTGCCGGGCACAAACGCTCAGCCAGATGAGTTGTTTGGTATTGCCGACGCGATGAAGCGAGTTGGTCACGGCATCTTCCAGTTTTCTCCCGAACATTCGCGCGTGCCCGTTGACGAATGGCCGTGGATGCAAGAGCTCGCGCGCCGCTCTGGCGCCACTGTCAGTGTCAACGTCAATCAGCTAGATGACGGCAGCGAAGTGTGGCGCAAAACTCTTGCGCTGCTCACGAAGGCGCACGCCGATGGAGAGAAAATCGTTGCTCAAACCGCCGGTAGGTCTATCGGCATCTTGATGTGCCTCGAGGGCAGCGTGCATCCATTGCTCGCCCACCCCGCATATCACGAAGTTGCGCACTTACCATTTGCCGAACGCATTGCGGCGCTCAAAGATCCTGTCCGGCGTGCACGATTTGTAAGCGAAGTTCCAACAGACGGTTTTTACAATGGGCTTGTTACAAAATCTTTGCATCGCTTGTACCCAGTCACTACTGCCAACATTGATTACGAGCCACACCCAAGCACAGCAATTGGCGAAATAGCAAAGCGAACCGGTGTTGCACCAATGCAACTCATCGTCGACCATCTGCTGACCGACGATGGCAAGGGCATCATCTACTCACCGTTTTTCAATTACATCTACGGCGACCTTTCAATGACGTACGAGATGATGCAACATCCGCAAACACGAAATGGTCTCAGTGATGCCGGTGCACATTGCGGCGCAATCTGCGATGGTGGCATGCCAACATTTATGCTCACGCACTGGGCACGCGACCGCACTCGTGGTCCAAAGCTTTCACTCGAACACATCGTCTATCGTCAAACACGACAAACCGCAGAGATACACGGCTTGCTCGACCGCGGCATTGTTGCGCCAGGTATGAAAGCAGATCTCAACGTGATCAATTTCGACGAACTGGGTTTTGACATGCCATATATGGCTTACGACTTGCCTGCTCAGGGCCGACGCCTCGTGCAAACTGCGCGTGGCTACAACAAGACTTTTGTGAGTGGCGTGCAGACAGTTGAAAATGATGCGTTCACCGGTGAATTGCCAGGCAAACTCATCCGTGGTCCGCAGCGCTAAACACGCCGCAAATCTCTAGCTCGTCATTCCCCCAAGACCGACAAGCCCGCGAGCAAGTTCAATCTCGCCCATGTGGCGCAATCCGTGTTGATAAATCCAGCACTCAACCGCATCCAACACCGTGATACCAACGTCGCCCGCAACACGAGCCGAATATGTTGACTCAATTTGCGGTGGAAACGGACGGGCAATCACAACACGGGTCAGTTCGTTTGGATCCAATGTCTCGAGCCATGAATGCACGCGGCCAAATACCAACTGCAAGTACTCCTGAAAAGCTTCGTAGTTGCCAATGCGTTGGCCAACCATTTCTTCCACTGTTTTATGTTTGCCATGATCGGCAATAGACGGATTGACGCGGGCCTTCCACTCGTCATTCCAGATCGGCGCGACGCCAGTGATCAGCATGAACGATCCGTCAATCACGTTGACAATGTGAAACAGACTGAATGCGATCGGCATGACACCTTCGCGCTCAAAGTGATTGACATGATCAATCGTCATGGTGCTCAATGCTTGGTCATACAACGAATGCAAGGCCTTCATGCGCCGCTGCAACGAGTCGAGAATCAGTTCGTTTGACATAAAGGTGTTATTCCTTTGCTGCTTCGGTTTTCAAAAATGCATCGATATCGGCTTTAGTTGGTCGACTGCGAATTTCGAAATGCACCTTAGAGATCGTTGAATTAAACGCAAATGGTGCAACGTAATCACTGACAACTGGCGACAACTGATCGCTTCCTAAATCCATTCCCATCGAACCGAGCACTCGCACGATCTTAGGAATGTGTACTGAACCGATATCTTTCCCATCGACCATCAGCGTGATCGTGCCAGTTGAATCTTCACGATCGAATCGGACACCAATCTGATGATTGCCTGGCTTCAGCGAAATCGCCGCACTTGCCCGCTGATGTTTGCCAAGCGCGTTGTAGTCAAAGTGCAAAACAGAATCTTTGACGAAGAACGAGTGCCCAACGTTGTGGGCGCCGCGTGCATAGATCACGCCTTCAATCGGCTGATTACCTACAACTACGTCTGCGGTAATCGTCCAAGCCCGACCACTCAACAATGGGCATGCGTCTGCAGGAATATGCGCAACGGGTGGATAGTACGTATAGGTGTTTCCGTAGTGCGGCGAACCAGGACGTGACTTTGAACCGAAAATCTCTATACCTCGATCGTCAAGCGGCAATACACCATGCAACTCTGCTTGCTCCCACCACAACGCAATCATCTCTTTGAGCTTTGCTGGCTGTGTTACAGACAAGTCATGCATTTCCGAAAAATCTTCGTCGAGTTTGTACAAACCCCACGTGTCGTTTTCGTACGGCACGTTTTGGTCGTGGAAAGTGACCGCCTTATAACCGTCGGCCCAGATCGCGCGATGCCCCATCATTTCAAAATATTGCGGTCCGCGCTTGGTTTCTCGCGTTGAAGTATTGAATGTGTATGTCAGGCTCTCGCCGTGCATCGGCATCTGTCCATGCCCATTCACTACAGACGGAACAGTGATGCCAAGCGCTTCATAAACCGTTGGCGCGATGTCAGTGATATGGCAAAACTGTGAGCGAATGCCACCTGGCTGATCGATTCCTTTTGGCCAGTGAAGAATCAGCGAGTCACGAATTCCACCGCCGTATGTCTGCGACTTGTACCAACGACTCGGCGTGTTACCCACTTGCGACCAACCCCACGGATAGTTGGAGTGCGCGTTCTTGGTGCCGATGTCGTCAAGCCGATTGGCAACCATGTCGTCTACGTCTTCCCACATGCCGTTGAAAAAACTGAATTCGTCAACAACACCTTGTGGTCCACCTTCACGACTCGCACCGTTGTCCGACAGCAATGCAATCATCGTGTTGTCGGTCAGATTGTGTTTGTCAAGAAAGTCGAGCAAGCGACCAATCTGCGCGTCGGTGTGATCGAGCATTGCAGCAAACGCTTCTTGTAAACGACACGCAAAGAGTTTTTCGTTGGCAGTCAACTCGACCCATGGGCGCACGCCAGGGTTGCGCGGCGAAAGCACGGTGTCTGGCGGGACAATGCCCATCTCAATCTGTCGCTTAAACCAAACATCGCGATGCACGTCCCAACCTTCGTCAAACTTGCCGCGCCACTTTGCCAAATAACTATCTGGTGCATGGTGCGGTGCATGCTGCGCACCAAATGCAAGATACAAATAAAACGGACGATCGGGTCGCACCGAAACCAAATCACGAATCCACGTTGTCGATTGATCGACAAGATCTTCCGAGAGGTGATATCCCTCTTCTGGAGTGCGCGGCGGCAAAATATGTTGATTGTCGCGAGTGAGTTCCGGATAAAACTGATCGGTCTCGCCATTCAAAAATCCGTAGAAGCGATCAAAGCCTTTTTGCAACGGCCAGTTGGTGTGCGGGCCTGCTGCAGTGCACTCTTCCATTGGAGCAAGGTGCCACTTGCCTGCGCACAATGTTGCATAACCCTCGAGCCGCAATACTTCGGCCATTGTGGCTGCCTTCGGAGTAATGCCTCCGCGCATATTTGGAAAACCTGTATTCCAGTTGGAAACACCGCGCATACCAACTGCGTGATGATTGCGACCTGTCAGCAAACTTGCGCGCGAAGGTGAGCACAACGCTGTGGTGTGAAAGCCCGTGTAACGCAAGCCGTTTTGCGCAAGACGATCGATATTGGGCGTGTGCAGTGTGCTGCCAAAACAACTTGGGTGCGAAAAACCCATGTCGTCAAAAACGATAGTGATGACGTTGGCCCCATGTAGACCCTTTGGCAAGTCTGGCCATGCCGGTGTCGACGTCTGATACGACGAGTCAATAGTTCCTGCAAAATGCGGTTCGTTTGGGTGCACCGACTTGTTTTGAGCCATCTCACTATCTCCCATTTTCCGAGTACTGCTGTTCCAATTATTGCTTCGACCAACTTTTCTCATAGTGTATGCAAAAAGATTGCTATGTTTGCTATCGCACAAATAAATGCACAGATACTGGAGGCCTCATGGAAGTCATTTTGCTCGGCACAGGAAGCCCAATGCCAGACGCCAAGCGTGGTGGTCCTGCAACGTTGGTGAAAGCCGGTGCAACCCAAATTTTGGTTGATGCTGGTCGCGCTGTAGTGATGCGACTCACTGGGGCCGGTTCGTTGCCCATCTTTTTGTCGGGTGTACTGATCACTCATCTACATAGCGATCACCTCACCGATCTCAACGATGTCATCACCACGCACTACATCATGAGCCAGGCCGAAACTCCGCTTCACATTTACGGCCCACCTCGCACGCAAGAAGTGGTCAACGGGATACTCGCATCACTTGCACCCGACATCAGTTACCGACTCGCACATCACCCAGACACGTTGTGGTGGCAACCAAAAATCATCGTCACCGAAGTAACACCGGGCATGACATTCACGCTCGGCGAAGCACAAGTTTCGGTTGGCCAGACTAATCACGCACCTGTTGAGCCAACTGTTTCGTATCGCATCGAACACGAGGGCAAATCTGTTGTGCTCGGCGGAGACGGAATTCCCTGCGAAACACTCGACGCCATCTGCAAAGGCGCCGATGCATATGTGCAGACTGTGATTCGCGCAGAACTTGTCGGCCTTGTAAAAAACAAGCGCTTCCTTGATATTTTGGATTATCACTCGACTGTCGAGCAAGCAGCACAAACAGCAACACGTGCCGGTGTAAAGAAATTAATTTTGACGCACTACGTACCAAGCATTCAGCCTGGCCAAGAAGAAGAATGGCGCGCACTTGCCGCAGCACACTTCGCAGGTGAAATTGTGCTCGGCGACGATCTCACTGCAACAACTATCTAACTGTTAATACTGCAAAAATCAAAACCATAAACATAAACACAAAGGCCTACAACATGAAAACATTGCGCACACCCGACGAACATTTTGCCAATCTCGATGGCTATAACTACGAGCCACACTATTTCGATATTTCCGACCTCGAGGGCGGCACGTTGCGCGTGCATTACATCGACGAAGGCCCGCGCGATGCTGATCCGGTGCTACTCATGCATGGTGAGCCATCGTGGTGCTACTTGTATCGCAAGATGATTCCGATCCTGCTCGCAGCAGGACACCGAGTTGTAGCCCCCGACTTGGTCGGCTTCGGTCGATCCGACAAACCAACAGAACAAACTGATTACTCATACGCCAGGCACGTTGCATGGATGAGCGAACTGGTTTTTGACAAACTGCAACTGCGCCACATCACATTCTTCGGTCAAGACTGGGGTGGGCTCATTGGCTTGCGTCTTGTCACCGCCGAACCTGAGCGATTTGACCGAGTAGTTGCCGGCAATACCGGTCTTCCGATTGGCCGCAAGGTGGATTTTTCTTCGAATGACGCATTCATGCAGTGGCGCAACTTCTCACAAACCACTCCAACATTTCCTGTTGGCACCATTGTTAATGGCGGCAGCCTCAAAGCACTTTCGCCTGCAGAAGTCGCTGCATACGATGCGCCATTTCCCGACGAAACATACAAGTCCGGGGCACGCATCTTTCCAACTTTCGTTCCAGTGACGATTGACGATGTATCTAATCGCGACAACGAAATCGCGTGGGGTGTGCTGCGCAAGTTTGAAAAACCATTCTTGTGCACCTTTAGCGATCAAGACCCAGTCACTGCGGGTGGCGAAAAGGCGTTTATGCGCGACGTGCCAGGTGCAGCCAACCAACCACACGTGACGATCAAAGACGCGGGTCACTTCTTGCAAGAAAACAAAGGCGAAGAACTGGCCAACATCATGGTTGAGTTCATTGCCAACAATCCGCGATAACAAGCGCACACGGCAGTAATCATGCCGCAATAGATTGGTTGCGTGAAACGCAGTCGATTGATGTTTGTGTTGGCCTGCATCACGACAGGTTGCACTTCAACAACTTCCGGCACAACATCGTCCGTGACGATGGTTTCAATTACTCCTACAACCGCTGCGCCGCCTACAGCCCTCACCTTTGCTTTTACTGGCGACATACTTTCGCACACTCCTCTCATTGACCAAGCCAAGCGCACGGCAATCGCCAACTCAACTGCCGAAACACAACTTGACTACGACTTTCGTCCGATGTTTCTAGACATCAAACCATTAATCAGTGGTGTTGACATAGCGGTCTGTCATCTTGAAACTGCAATTGCCCCAGAAGGCGAAGAGCTTTCGACATACCCATTCTTTGGTGTGCCAAAAGAAATCACCACTGCCATTGCCGATGCCGGATTTGATCGTTGTTCAACTGCAAGCAATCACACCTACGACCGAGGTAACGACGGCATCGATGCAACTGTCAACGCACTTCAAGACGTAGGCATAGAACAATCGGGAATGGCGCGCACCCCAGACGAAATAGAGCCAAAGGTTTTCGAAGTCAAAGGCATCAAGCTTTGTCATCTTTCATACACATTTAGCTACAACGGTCTCATCATGCCCGACGAGACCCAATGGCGCTCTGCCATCATCAACACAAAGCGAATCTTGCGCGATGCAAAGCGTGCTCGCGAGTTGGGTTCGCAAGCCACCATCATCAGCATGCACTGGGGAACGGAAAAAGATTCCAATGCCAATTCAATGCAAACCTCAATTGCAGATGAACTCACCGCATCAGGACTTGTTGATCTGATCGAACCCGACCACCGTATTTGTCCCGAGCTGGGCCTGCTGCCAACCCCGGGCCACACACCGGGACATGTCAGTATCTGCATTGAATCAAAAGGCGAGAAAGCCATCATTACCGGCGACATGATGCATCATCCAATTCAGCTCGAACGTCCGGGGCAACTCGCCCGCTTCGACATGGACGGCAAGGTGGCCTGCAACACTCGCGTCAGTTTTGTCGAGCGTGTTGCCAACAGTGGCACTTTCGTCATTGGCAGCCACTTCAACGAACCTACCGGCGGCTACGTGGTGCGTGATGCACATGGCTGCCGCCTTCAGCAAAACCAACAATAACAATCCGGCCGCCCGGCCCAAGAGGTGACCCATGAGCAAGAATCCGTTTCCGATGCCCA
>ENA-ORFA01000566-ORFA01000566.1-marine-metagenome-genome-assembly--contig:-NODE-566-length-15553-cov-3.506785_pt1 | contig 15553 bp, 10 predicted proteins | sample MGYA00248621_ERZ508587 | MGnify/ENA primary metagenome ERZ508587 (study PRJEB26250, sample SAMN06266239) | marine metagenome | isolation source: Columbia River Estuary | place: USA:Columbia River Estuary... | reverse complement strand
GGCCCTCCTCGAAAGTATTTTTCACTTACCGAAAAGGGTCAGCTTTTTTATCAAGAACTGGGCCATACCTGGGAAGAGCTCTCCTTTGCCGTAAACAAAATAATTACCCCTAAACCAACCAATCTCTAATTATAATCAGTTGTACTATGAAAAAGATCATTACCATAAATCTGAGCGGACGTGTTCTTCAAATTGAAGAGCCCGCATACGAACAGCTGCAACAATATGTTGCGAGTTTGCGAAATTATTTTTCAAAAGAAGAAAGCCGCGAAGAGATCATCAATGATATTGAGGCGCGAATCGCCGAGCAGTTTTATTCTTTTTTACAAAAAGGTGAACCCTGCATTACAGAAACACATTTACAAGAAGTGATTGCTGCCATGGGAAAACCAGAAGAAATTGCTGGTGAAGAGTTAGTGAATGAAAATTCATCAGCTGGTCCTTCAATGGGTCAATCAAAAAATACAATTGCACCGGAGTCTAAGAGAGATTTTTTCCGTGATGCTAATAATCGTGTATTGGGTGGTGTGGCAAGTGGAATTGCGAACTTTGTAGGAATCGACCCAGTGATCATTCGTGTATTATTTGTTTTACTTAGTTTTTCAAGTTTTGGAATCGTTTCGCTGGTCTATATTATTTTATGGATTTTATTTCCTGCAAAAGAAGTGGAATCTTACGGGGGCCGTCGATTTTATCGTAATCCAGATGATCGTGTGTTGGGCGGTGTAGCAAGCGGGATTGCAGCGTACTTAAAAGTATCGCCAAGAAATATTCGCCTTATTTTTTTAGCTCCTTTACTGCTTCAAATTCTTTTTTCTATTTTAAACATCTTTGATGACTCTGCCTTGGCAGAGATGATATTCAATTTGAGTTTTGGATCGCTGGTTGGCTTTTCTATCCTACTCTATATTGTACTATGGATTATTCTCCCCAAAGCAGAAACGACATATCAAAAAATGGAAATGCGTGGTGAGCCTATCAATCTCGAACGCATTCGTCAACATGTGAGTGAAGGGTCTTTGATCATAAAAGAAAAAATGGAGGCATGGGGTAAGGATGTGGAATTAACAGCAAAACAACTTTCTGAAAAAGCAGAAGAGCTAGCAAAGGAAGTCAAACAGCCCGGCAAAAACTTTTTCCGTTCCATTGGCAAATTCATTAAGTTGTTATTTAAAATTTTCTTCTTTTTATTTTTTGGCGGCTTAGCCTTTGTGATATTGATTGCGCTGGTTGCAATATTGTTTGTGGGTGTAATATCATGGCCGTTACAACACTATATCTGGAGTTCGGATTATCAACAAGGTTTAGCATGGGCAACTGTTGGATTATTCTTGTTGGTTCCGGTTGTAGGGTTTATTATTTGGATGATTCGCCGATTGATTAACACAAAGGCAGGACATGCATACCTTGCTTGGACCTTTGGAACGTTGTGGGCACTGGGATGGGTGTCGGCTACTTTATTTGTATCCAGTATTACAAAAGACTTTAGTTATCAAGAAAAAATAGTTGATACAGTTTCTCTACCCGTTGCTCCTGCTCAAAAAATGGTAGTGAGGGTATCAGAACCTGAGTTGGAATATAGCGGTAGTTATAGTTGGATCGAAGGTGATTCAAGGGGGTGGGATGTCACGAGCGATACACTCAAGCTTTCCAATGTAATTATTAAAATAGAACCGAGCAACGACACTACATATCAGGTTCAACTGGTTCGTTATGCAAATGGCCGCACAGAAGAAGAGGCCGCAAAGAGAGCTTCCGCTATCGACTATCATCTTTTCGGAGATGCAGTCATTGCTAATAAATCGGCGATAAGTAAAAATAAAAGCGGAGATACCCTGGAACATACTATTAAAAACCTATCTCATTTACAACTGAACCTTGGAAGCGGCTATTCAATTCCTGCGTCTTCAAAATATAGAGCTCAGCGCATTAGGGTTATCATTAAGGTGCCCGTAGGTGGCCGCATTTCCTTTGATGAATCGGTAAGAGAAAAGTTGAGTGACGTAGAGCTTTTGGTTCGTCGTAAACACAATAATAAGTTTGATATTGAATGGACGGATACCAATATCCGCTATCGCTCAAACATTGAGTATACGATGGGCGCAGATGGTCAATTGAAAGCTGAAGATGGCAGCTCAGTTTTTTTCGAAGATGTCATCATTGAAGAGACTAAGGAAGTGCCGGAACCGCCCCCCGCTCCCTCCGCAATCCGGGAAAGGGCTTCACTTGCTCCTGATTACTTTCCGGCACATAAAAAGTTACAGGGTTGGGGCCCATCTCCTCTTCGTCTTCTTTTGGGATAGCCACCGAACCGCGTACATTTGTGTTCTTAAAAAATAGAAATGTCGGTTAAGAGCACACCTTTTTATCAGCAACATATTGCATTGGGAGCTAAAATGGCTCCCTTTGCTGGTTATAATATGCCTATTTCTTATTCGGGCATTAACGACGAACATCTAACCGTACGTAAAACAGCAGGTGTGTTTGATGTAAGTCATATGGGCGAGTTTATATTGAAAGGTCCTAATGCACTGGATTTGATTCAGCGCGTTACAAGCAATGATGCTTCCAAGTTGGTGAAAGGAAAGGTGCAGTACAGTTGTATTCCAAATGACAAGGGTGGAATTGTTGATGATCTGCTGGTGTATTGCGTAGAAGATAATAGTGTATACATGCTGGTGGTGAACGCGTCTAATATTGAAAAAGATTGGAACTGGATTCAACAGCATAATACAAAAGGAGTGGAGATGCACAACATCTCTGATAAAACTGGTTTACTTGCTGTACAGGGTCCGCAGGCAACACGCATTCTTCAGCCATTGACAGAAATGGATCTTATGAATTTGGCTTATTACACCTTTGTGAAAGGAACATTTGCCGGAGTAGAAAATGTGTTGGTCAGTGCAACGGGTTATACAGGTGCCGGCGGAGTAGAAATTTATTTTGAAGATATAAATGACAATGCATCCAAAATTTGGAATGCAATTTTTGATTTAGGCACTTTACAGGGATTAAAACCAGTTGGACTAGGTGCACGGGATACACTGCGACTGGAAATGGGTTTTTGTCTCTATGGAAACGATATTGATGACACCGCATCACCATTGGAAGCCGGGTTGGGTTGGATTACAAAGTTTACAAAGGCGTTTACAAATTCAACAGCACTGGCACAGCAAAAGGCGGAGGGTGTAAAGAGAAAATTAGTTGGATTAGAAATGATTGACAAGGGAATTCCGCGTCATGGATATGAAATTAAAAATGAAGAAGGCGCTGTAATTGGTGTGGTTACATCAGGCACGCAATCTCCTAGTTTAGGAAAGGCAATTGGGATGGGATATGTTGCAACTGAGTTAGCCACTATAGATTCAATCGTTTATATTCAAGTGCGTGACAAGCAGTTGAAAGCAAAAGTTGTTAAAGTACCTTTTATTTGAGTATGCCTACAATTCATCTAACTACATTTATTGCAGCACCCGCCAATGTTGTATTTGACCTGAGCCGTCATGTGAGTGTGCACAAAGAGGCGCATGTCGGATATAAAATAGAAGCCGTAGCGGGCACCCGTTTTGGTTTACTGGAGAAAGGCGAAACAATTACGTGGAAGTCTTATCATCTTTTTAAAGAGCGCTTACAACGAATCAAAATTGTGGAAATGATCAAGCCGGAGATGTATGTGGAGGTTCAGTTGCAGGGCGATTTGACTATGTTCAGACACGAACATCATTTTAAGCCTATCGATAATGGAATGTTGATGATTGATTTACTTACCTATGAATTTCCTTATGGTCAACTGGGTCGGCTATTTAATGCAGTTTACTTCAATCAGTATATGGAAAAGTATCTCCAGCAAAAAATCTCGCTAATAAAAAATTATGCTGAAACAGATCGCTGGAAAAAACTATTAGTCCGCTAGTTCTTTTTAATCAAGCGCAGGCTTTGTAGAATTTATTCTAAATTTGCGCACGCTTATCAACCATGTCTAACAAACCAACGCTCTATACTTCACTCTCTCCCGCTCTTCTACATCTTTATGACCTAAGCAACAGCGTAGTTGTGATAATAGATGTATTTCGTGCCACTTCTACTATTGCTGCTGCCCTATATAATGGCGCTCGTGCAGTAATTCCCGTGGATTCTGTGCCCAAGGCCATTGAAATGGGAAAAAGTATTGACGGAATTGCCGCCGGGGAACGCGATGGTATGATCGCAGAGGGCTTACAACATGGAAACTCTCCATTGGAGTATACCAGAAGTTTTATTGAAAATCGCAATTTGGTATTAACTACCACTAATGGTACTCGATTATTACAGATGGCCTTAGATAGAAATGCTTCCACTATTATTGCGGGTAGTTTTCCTAATCTTTCTTCTGTATGTTCTTTTTTGATCAAGGAAGGAAAAGATGTGGTATTGGGATGTGCGGGTTGGAAGGACCGTTTTAATCTTGAAGACACGCTTTTTGCTGGCGCAGTCATTAATCAGGTGCAGGAACACTTTACCATACATTGCGATAGCTCTTTGATGGCAGGGACACTCTATCAAAAATATGCTAGTGATTTATTGGGATTTGCGCCACAGCTCACGCATTATCATCGTCTGGTGGAACGCTTTGGATTGATTAAAGACATTGAATTTTGTCTGACTCCAGATGTGGCCAATGTGCTACCTGTTTATCAGGATGGAAAGCTGATTGTAAAAAAATAAATCCTTGAAGATACGCAATTTTTCGCTTGCTAAATCCAATTGAAAATTATTCACTTCTTTATTTTTTCCCACAGGGAAATTTGCATCTTATTCCTTTAGATTTGTAGGTTCCCCTTTACACAAGGGGTTCATTGATAATTGTGGCACTACCCCATCTCGTAAAATATATTTACACACACGGTACCGATGAAGTGATTCGTCGTGGAAAAAAAATTCATGCTATTGGCTTTGTTGAGCTAACGGAGTATGATGAACTTTTTGGTACTGTAACCTTTCGGGTACGGGACGATAGTTATAATACTTATTATAAAGTATACATCCATCACTTTAGAGAGCCTGGTGCTACATCCTTACGTTGCTCTTGTCCTTATAATCTGGGAGATATTTGCAGACACGAAACAGCCGCCTTACTTCAACTTCAGGAATTATTAGATCGGGGTCAGTTACAAACCGGACAGATACAGTATGATCAGCGTCACACGGTGGTAAAATTGAAAGCAATCGATCTTAAAAATATTCGCTTACTCTGTGGTCCGCATATTTTATCGCAGGCTGAAACGCATTTGCGTACCAAAAAAGCGGCCATTGAATATGCTGAAAACGAAACGGTCAAAGCCCGTGTTTCATTAGAGGGCAAGGACTATGATGTACTGATCCGAAAAAACGAAGAAAGAAATTTTGATACAAGCTGTGATTATGAGGATACACAACACCCTCTTTGCTTGCCCAAAGTAATTGTACTGCTCCAATTATTGAATACGCATGGCGCTAACTATTTTGACAGTATTCGGAATTGGGATAAAGAAAAAAATAAATTACTGGAGGCTTATGGCTACTCGCTCCAGGATGATCTTACTAATAAGTTTGAATTTGCATACAAAGACGGCAAACCTTTTTTACGTGTGTTGGATCCTGGCATTAAGCGTGTAATTACATCCTCTTCAATAGCTCGTCCTGTGCTTTTCCCAACCAAGCCACTTCTTGCGGAAGAGAAGGTGATTGAGAAAATTTCCAATGTACCCAGCCGCCGGATTGGTGTTGTATTCAATTTTAATAAAAAAGAATTTCCACGTTTTACAATTGATCTGGTTATTGGCGAGCCCACTGACGTAAATGATGGTTTTGCGGGCAAGGTAGAAAAGTTGGATATCACACGCTTTGTAGAGGTAGATGATTTAAATGACTCTGATCGTGAAGTACTACAAGCAGTACGAAAGCTTCAGGATGCGGAGGTAAAAAAGTATGTAAGTCGCAACTCTCCTTTTTCGGGTATTTGGGATAATATTATTCACCAGGAAGGCGATGATTTGCCTGATGAGACCAAGGATTTAATCACGGAGTATTTATTGCCTAAGCTACATCGTCTGTTCAGGGATCTTTCCACATCTCCTTTTGTATTTCAACTCAAAACAGGAAAATCTTTCAAAACAGCACATCTAGTACCGATCGAGTTGAGTGCAGAAAGCGTTGTACCGCAATTTTTGATTAAAAAGAATTCGCACTATACCGTACAGGCTCAGGTAAAAGTTGGGGCACTGGAATTGAGTTTGAAAGATAACGAGTGCACATCCTCACTATTATTTGAACAAAATGGAGTCTGCTATTGTTGGAAAACAAAGGAGATTGTTCAATTGAACGAAACGTTTTTACCAGAAGGTAAAATAAATTATCCCATAGCGGGCTGGACACAGACCATGCAAAACTTTGTTTTGCCGCTTTCCCGTAATTACAGTGTTCGATTTGATAAATCACTCACTAAAGAAATTCGTGGTGTTAATCCTGAGGCACGAATACAGTTGACAGAAAAGGGGGACTATTTAATTTTCAAACCCAATTTTGTTTATGAGGGTTTTGAAGCAGGTCCTACCGATGGAGATCGTGTATTGGTTCCACAGGCCGAAGGTGTAATGGTAGTACACCGAAATCGTGAAAAAGAAGATCAGTTTTTACAAAAACTAGCTTCTCTGCATTCAGGATTTGTGTACAATGCAGAAGATGGCACCTATGCATTAAAGGGTACAGAAGTGTTACGCAATAACTGGTTCTTTCTTTTCATTGATGCTATGAAAGAATCAAAAACACCTGTATTTGGGTTTGAAAATTTGCAGCACTATCGATTTAATACCGCTAAACCTAAAACACAAATATTTATTAGCAGTCACACCGACTGGTTTGATGCAAAAGTGAATATCGCTTTCGGAAATCAGCAGATTACTGTGGCAGATGTAAAGAAAGCGTTAGCCAACAATCAACAGTTTGTGCAATTGAGTGATGGAACCTTGGGGATCTTGCCAGAGGACTGGTTAAAGAAGTATGCACTCTTATTTCGTGTAGGAGAAGGTAAAGCCGACTCACTAAAGCTTTCTCGTTATCATTTGGGAGTGGTAGATGAATTATATGCAAATCGTGACCAAGAAGAACTGGAATTACAGCTGGAAGAAAAGTACGAGCAGCTCAGACAGTTCGATCAAATAAAACAAATTGAACCACCCGCTTCATTACATGCGGTATTACGTCCTTATCAGGTTTCTGGTTATCAATGGCTTAATTATCTAAAGGAAGTTAACTGGGGTGGAATTCTTGCGGACGACATGGGTCTCGGAAAAACAGTACAGGCGCTTTCTTATTTGGAGCAATTTAAAAATCAGGAAGGGAAGCTTCGTGCCATTGTAATTTGTCCAACCACCCTGATTTATAATTGGGAGAATGAAATAAAAAAATTCACCCCCTCTTTGCGTCATCGTATTCATCATGGACCTCAGCGCATACGTAAAAAAGAAGAGCTGGAGCAATACGATGTTTTGATTACAACGTATGGAACCCTGCGAAGTGATATTAAAATTTTGAGCGCTCTTCAGTTTGATTATGCTATTCTAGACGAATCGCAAGCAATCAAGAATCCTTCCAGTAAAGTAACCAGAGCGGCACAATTGTTGCAAGCAAAAAATCGCTTGTGCATGAGTGGAACTCCTTTACAGAACAACACGTTTGATATCTATGCACAGATGAATTTTCTGAATCCAGGTATGTTGGGTTCAGTGGAGTTTTTCCGTCAGGAGTTTGCTATACCCATTGATAAGCTTGGTGAGCCTGATCGAAAAGAGCATCTACGGAAATTGCTGTATCCGTTCATCCTTAGACGAACCAAAGAGCAGGTGGCCAAGGATTTGCCTGAAAAACAGGAGATGGTGGTTTTTTGTGAGATGGAACAGGAGCAAAGAGATATTTACGACGCATATCGTAATGACTATAGAAATCAGATATTAGGATCAATAGAAACGCAAGGGATTCAAAAAGCGCAGCTGGCTATCCTACAGGGATTGATGAAGCTTCGCCAAATATGTGATTCTCCTGCTATTCTCAACGAAAAGGAAAAATACCCCAATCATTCCATCAAATTGGACGAATTGGCTCGTCAGCTAAAAGAGGATATCAGCGATCATAAGGCACTGGTTTTTTCCCAGTTCCTGGGGATGCTAGCCTTGATTCGTACCAAGTTGGAGGAGCTGGAAATACCCTATGTATATTTTGATGGAAGTACCACCGCTCCAGAGAGAGAAAAGGCAATACAACAGTTTCAACAACAGGATAAGATTCGTGTGTTTTTGATATCTCTCAAAGCTGGTGGAGTAGGATTAAACCTAACTGCAGCCGATTATGTCTATATCATGGATCCTTGGTGGAATCCTGCTGTAGAACAGCAGGCTATTGATAGAACGCATCGAATCGGGCAGACTAAAAATATTTTTGCATACAGAATGATCTGTAAGGATAGTATCGAAGACAAGATCCTCCAATTACAAGAGAGAAAGAGGGCGCTTGCAAAAGATATTATTACGGATGATTCTGGCTTTGTGAAGAGCTTATCCCGTGAGGATGTGGAGTATCTGTTCAGTTAAGTTTTAACAAGTTTCCACAAGTTGCCCTGCCCCTTTACGTCTATCTTTGCGGACTTCAACTATGTTTATGAGAAAATATATCAGTTTACTCCTGTTTGTATTGTGTATTGGGAAAGGAGCGATGGCTCAACGGGCCGAAGGAGTAATCAAGGGACAGCTTACTGACTCCAGTGCTAAACAGCCGATTGTAGATGCAACTGTATCGGTTGTAAATAGTAAAGATTCTTCTCTAGCCAGCTTTGTACTATCCAATAAACTGGGAGGTTTTGAAATCAAGAATTTGCTTCCCGGTGATTATCGACTAATTGTTAGCAGCAAAGGACTGGAAGAAATACGTCGCAACTTTAGTATTACCAGTGATAAAAAAATAATTGATCTGGGAACACTTGTGATGAACAAAGATTTTAAGATGATGGAGGGTGTTGTGATTACTACAGAGTCTCCCATAGTAGTAAAAAATGATACTGTTCAATTCAACACAAGTGGTTTTAAAACAATACCCAATGCAACTGTAGAAGATTTGCTCAAGAAAATTCCAGGAATGGAAGTAGATAAAGAGGGAAATGTAAAAGCGCAAGGTGAACAGGTCCAGCGAATTGTTGTAGATGGAAAAGAATTTTTTGGAAACGATCCTAAGCTAGCTACTAAGAACCTGACTGCTGATATGGTAGAAAGTGTACAGGTCTTTGATGATATGAGCGAGCAATCCAAGTTTACTAAAATAGACGATGGAAGCAGAAGTAAAACCATCAACATCAAATTAAAGAAAGATAAAAACAAGGGTTATTTCACAAGAGCATTAGCCGGTACGGGAAGTAACGATCGTTTTGAGGGTAATCTAAGTTTCAACAACTTTAATGGAAACAAAAGATTTTCTGTACTCTTCAATACTAACAACATTAATAAACAAGGTTTCTCTTTTAATGATATTATCAGCACCATGGGTGGATTCGGTGGCTTTGGCGGTGGTGGTGGATTTGGAGGAGCCGGCGGCGGTTTTGGCGGCGGCGGTGGTGGTGGTATGCAAATAGTCACTATGGGCAGAAGCGGTGGTGGTGGATTTGGAGGAGGCGGCGGCGGTTTTGGTGGACAGAACACCGGTATTATTCGCTCGCTTTCATCCGGGCTCAATTTTAATAATGAGTGGGGAACAAAAGCAAAATTCACGGGAAGTTATTTTTTCTCCGATTCAAGACCTGTGCAAGAGCAAAGCACACTGAGACAAACCTTCTTTGTGAATGACTCGACAGCTTTTCAAAATAGAACTTCTCGCTCTGATAATTTAAATCAGAATCACCGCTTCAATGTTCGGTTTGAATATCAGATTGATTCACTCACTTCTATTTTATATACTCCACAGTTAACACTGCAGCATTCTGATAATATTAGCTATGACTCCAGTTTAACCACGTCCCAAACACCTACTCGTTCTTATACCGCTATTAGCACTAGTTCGCAAAATTCGAATGTCCGCGATGGTATGAATTTCAACAACAATATTTTATTTCGTAGGAAGTTCAAGAAAACTGGTAGAACTATTACTATTGGCATAAATAGTACAATGGGGATGAGTGAAGCGGATGGAAAAACAATTTCCAACAACCAGTTTTTCCGTCCCGATGGAAATCCATTTTTTAGCTTCTCTCAGAATCAGCAATACACACAAACAACAAAGACGCGTAACAACGTGGTAAGCACCTCTTACACGGAGCCGCTGGGAAATAATAAATTATTAGAAATCAATTATGCTTACACGAATAATTTTAGCCGTTCTGAAAAAGAGACCTTTAATTATAATGCAGGCAATGGTAAGTATGATAACCCCAACCTTTTACAAACAAACCAGTTTAAAAATTTATTTGAAGCACATCGCGCTGGTTTGAATTTTCGCGTACAGGAGAAAAAATACAATTATCAGTTTGGGGTAGGTTTACAACAATCTTCACTGGAGAATCACACCTATCAAGCTGCAACGGGTAAAGACTCTTTGATCAAGCAAAACTTTACGAATTTATTCCCCACGGCCAATTTCAATTACACGCCTTCCCGCAGCAAGAATCTTCGATTCTCTTACAACGGCCGAACTAATCAACCCTCCGTTACACAATTACAGAATGTGCCCGATGTAACCGATACGCTCAACGTAAGAATCGGAAATCCTAATTTGAAACAAGAGTTCACGCATAATGTCAGCTTGGGCTTTAATACGTTTAACTTGGCTACATTCCGGTTTATTGCTGCTAATGTAAACATCAGCACTACCAGCAATCGTATTGCAAATAGTATCACAACGGTTGGTCCTGTACAAACTACCACTTATGCTAACGTAAATGGATATTTGCGAGGGTTTTCATTTTTTACATTAGGTCTTCCTTTCAAAAATCCAAAGCTGAAAGGTTCGAATGTCAATTTTACCAACACGATGCTCTATCTGCGTGATATCAGTTTGATCAATAAACAAGAGAATGTTACGCAAACCTTTACTGTTACTCAGGGTGCGGGTATTAGTATCAATAAAGATAAATTTGATATTGGCTTAAGAGTTAATTTGGGTTATAACAAATTAGGCTATTCTATCAACAAGCAGTTAAACGAAGATTACTGGACGCAGACCTATAATGCAGATCTTACTTACAAGCTGCCTGCCAACTTTATTATTGCAACCAATTTTGATTACTTAATTAATACAGGTCGTGCTGCTGGATTTAATCAAAGTATTCCGCTCTTGGGAGCTAGCGTCAGCAAACTCTTATTTAAAAATAAAAATGGGGAGCTGAAGTTATCTGCTAATGATTTACTTAATCAAAATCAAAGTATAACACGTACGGCTGGAGATAACTATTTGCAGGACACGCGTAGCATGGTCTTACGTCGTTATTTCCTGGTTAGTTTCTTATTTAACCTGAACAAAATGGGCGGTAAAACGCAACAGCAACAACAGAGTATGCCTGGCATGCCTCGATTTATGATGCGTGAAATGCGTGATGTACGAATGAACTAAGAAGCTAGTTTTTAAATGTTGGCTAGATGAATATTAGCACGCACCAGGTCTTCTGGTGTGTCAATGGCAATACTGCTGTAATCAGTCTTTACCATTCGGATTTTTACACCATGCTCTAAGTACCGAAGCTGTTCTAGTTTTTCTGTTGCTTCCAGTGCTGAGAGGGGCCAGCTTGTAAAGTCCAATAATGCTTTTTTGCGAAAGGCGTAAACGCCGATATGCTCATAATATGAAGTGGAGGCGCTTTTATCTCTGTTGTACGGGATTGGACTACGACTGAAATAGAGCGCATCGTTATTTAAATCAGTAACCACTTTTACTACACTGGGCTCCTGAATCAATTTTGGATCTTGAATGGGTTGCATTAAAGAGGCGACCCCCACTTTTATATCTTCAAAGGCTTTTATCAAGTCGGCCAGCGGTTCTTTTTTTATAAAAGGAGTATCTCCTTGTACATTTAGAATTAGATCAACATCTAATGTAGCGGCAATCTCTGCAATTCGGTCGGTGCCGCTTTCATAATTACGACTGCTTCTTTTGCATTCACCCCCAAAGCGATGTATCTCTGCTTCTATTTCATCGCTGTCGGTTACTACAATTACCTGATCAAATAACATTGTTGATTGTGTCGCTTCCACAGTATGACGAATCACCGTTTTATCACCCAGCGACTGCATGAGCTTACCTGGAAACCGACTGGCTGCATAACGGGCAGGAATCAATGCAACAACTTTCATACCTGTTATTTAATTAGTTTGTTTTTGAAAAGGACTTTTCAAGAGATTCACTAAGTCTTCGTCCTTTTCTTTCGGATAATCTCTATCAATTCCATATTGAATGGACTTGGCGTCTAAAAAACGAAATGTACCAAATACTCGATCCCATACAGAGAAAACCGCACCGTAGTTGCTATCGGTGTATGGTTGTTTCCAATGGTGATGAACCTTATGCATATTGGGTGAAATCAATATCCAGCTCAGGAAACGATCTACGGTAGCGGGCAGACTGATATTAGCATGCGTGAATGCAGTGGCTATCACTACTAACGTTTGATAGATCATTACCGAATACATGGGTGCTCCTGAAAAAAATATCAGTAGCAAGAAAAAAATTCCTCTTAGCAAACTATCTCCTGGATGATGACGCAGGCCTGTGGTTACATCTACTTTTTGATCACTGTGGTGTATTATATGAAAGCGCCATAAAATTTTTTGTTGATGCATCACCCAATGTACTAGCCAGCTGCTGAAATCGAGTGCTAAGACGCCAATTAGAATAGTTAATCCGATGCCAGCATTACTCCAGTATACCAATCCAAAGGATTGTTGATTGCACCAATCAGAGAGCGCCACAATCAGAATGGCTAGTAAGGTGTGTATAATCAGATGGATAATGGTAAAAACAAAATTGATACCGGCGTGCTTGAGTTTACCTCTTTGGTAGGGGAGTTGAAAAAGCGGAATCGCTCCTTCGAGTATCCAAAAGAATAATAGTCCTCCCACTAAAAGGGCCAGTCTTTCGGCCGGGCGTTGTTCAAGATCTTGAAAGTAGTTAATCCACTCCGGCCACATGGTAAATTATTTATTGATTCAGCATCAAGGGCATTACAAGCATTTGCAGTTCTTCGTTCTCTTCAATTTCTGAAGGTCTCAAAATACCTGCTTTATTGGGCGTAGATAATTCAATAATTACTTCTTCGCTTTCGGTTGCTCCCAGCATTTCAATTAAAAACTTTGCATTGAATGCAATCACCAAGTCTTCTCCGTTGTATTGACATTTCATGCGTTCATTTCCCTCGAAACTAAAATCCACGTCTTGTGCTGCTAATTGTAATTCGCTTCCGCTAATACTCAGGGCTACCTGATTAGTGCTTTTGTTACTGAAAATACTTACCCGACGAAGTGCACTTTGAAACGCCGCCTTGTTTACGGTTAGCGTGTAAGGATTTCCTGTAGGGATTACAACTTTATAATCAGGGAAACGTGCATCGATCAACCGGCAACTCATTTGAGTAGTGCCGTAGCGAATAAATAAATGATTGCTGTTGTAATTAATGGTCACGGCTTGGTCGGTATCGGGAATTGCAGCTTTGACCAGATTTAATGGTTTTTTAGGAACAATAAAGGAATCCGCTTTTGGACATTTGATATCAGAACGTTTATAGCGAACCAAACGGTGCGCATCGGTTGCCACACATTGCAATCCCTTTTTGTCTAATTCAAAAAACACACCCGTCATGGCAGGACGGAGATCGTCGTTGCTAGTGGCGAATAATGTTTTGTTGATTGCAGTTAGCAAGGTTGTTGCACTCATCTCAAAAGAAGTAGTGTCGTCTGCACTTGGTTCTTTGGGAAAATTATCAGGATTTTCTCCCATCACCTTGTACTTACCATTATCGCTTGTTATTTCGATTGCAAAATTCTTGTCGATATTGAAAGTGAGCGGTTGGTCGCCAATATTTTTTAAAGAGTCCATTAGAATACGTGCCGGAATACAAACCTTGCCTGTGTCCTTGGCCTCGATATCTAATTGTACCCGCATCACCGTTTCCAGGTCAGTGGCCACTACCGTCAATTTATTTTTTTCTACTTCAAACAAAAAGTCCTCCAGGATAGGCAGAACCGTGTTTGTGTTGATCACACCGGAAATGTGCTGCAACTGTTTCAAAAGCACTGAGGAATTAGCAATGAATTTCATACCATTTCTATTGATAGGTTGATGGCGAAACTACTGATTTTTTGGGTAGATTTGGAGGGATGTATAAAAAGGTATTAACGCCCGAACAGGCACTCCAAAAGCTGCGACATTACTGTGCTTATCAGGAGCGTTCACACCAAGAAGTCCGGGAAAAACTCTTTCAATTGGGCTGTCCTTCCCGAATTCATGATGAACTGATTAGCTCGCTGATACAGGACGATTATTTGAACGAAGAACGCTTTGCTACTGCCTATGCCGGCGGAAAATGGAGGGCCAAACATTGGGGACGAATTCGTATCAAGCTGGAACTGCAGCAACGAAAAGTCAGTGCCTATTGCATTCGAAAGGCCTTGGAGCAGATCGAAGAGGAGGATTATCAAAAGGTATTGGAGGTACAGGCTATTAAAAAGTACGATTCACTTAAGCAGTATCAGTATATAATTCGGAAGAAAAAAACAATTGATTATTTGGTCGGTCGTGGGTTTGAGTCCACATTGGTTCGTTCTATTGTTTCCAAACTTTAACCTTATGTCAAGCATTACAATTTCATTAGTACAAACCACACTGAATTGGGAAAATAGAGCAGCTAATCTGCAGCATTTTGAAGAAAAAATTGCATCGCTAGCCGGAAAAACACAGGTGGTATTCTTGCCTGAAATGTTTACGACGGGATTTAGCATGAACCCTTCCCAGTTAGCAGAGAAAATGGACGGCGAATCGGTGACATGGATGAAAAAAATGGCAACGCAGTATCGTTTGATTTTGACTGGAAGTTTAATCATTGAAGAGGGCGGACATTATTTTAATAGATTGATCTGGATGTTGCCCACCGGTGATTTCGGTTATTATGATAAGCGCCACTTATTTGCTTTTGCGGGGGAAGACAAACATTATACTGCAGGCAATAAGCGATTGATTACGGCTGTTAACGGCTGGCGGTTCAATCTGCAGGTCTGTTATGATTTACGTTTTCCGGTATGGGCTCGTCAACAAATCAGTAATGGCGAACCCGAATATGATGTGCTGGTTTATGTAGCTAATTGGCCAGAAAGAAGACGACAAGCCTGGACTACATTATTACAGGCGCGTGCCATTGAAAACCAATGTTATGTAATTGGTGTGAACAGAATTGGTGAAGATGGAAAAGGAATTTATCACAGTGGGGATAGTATGGTGATTGATCCATTAGGAGAAATTTTGTTGGCCCAAAAAGATCAAGAAACAATCAATACCCTCACACTCAATAAAGAAA
>ENA-ORFA01000563-ORFA01000563.1-marine-metagenome-genome-assembly--contig:-NODE-563-length-15579-cov-2.953425_pt1 | contig 15579 bp, 10 predicted proteins | sample MGYA00248621_ERZ508587 | MGnify/ENA primary metagenome ERZ508587 (study PRJEB26250, sample SAMN06266239) | marine metagenome | isolation source: Columbia River Estuary | place: USA:Columbia River Estuary... | reverse complement strand
GGAGACCACCGATCTGCGTGATAAACTTGAAGGCAATACCATTTATTTCCGCAAAAAAATGACCGAAGCCGGTTTCGACATCAAGCCCGGCGACCATCCGATCGTACCGATCATGCTGTACGATGCGGTATTGGCCCAGACCATGGCGGCACGTTTGTTGGAGGAAGGGATCTATGTGATCGGATTCTTTTATCCGGTTGTGGCTAAAGGACAAGCCCGTATCCGGGTTCAACTCAGCGCCGCCCATGAGCAGGAACAGCTCGAACGAGCCATTGCCGCCTTTGTGAAGGTGGGGAAGGAGCTGGGCGTAGTGAAGTAGATGGGAGATGGAAGATTGGAGTTGGGCTTGAGATTTTAACAGTTTGCGTTATACTTCTGGGCCTGTCCAATCGTTTTCATCCTATGTCCAACCGCATTCTCTTTTTCAGTGCCCTGTTGACGATCTTACTGTTTAGTTCATTTGTCAGCATGAAACGTGATTGCATGGGTCGGAAGCACGTTAAGTTGAAGAACGGGATTTACTTGTAAAGGTGAGAGGATGAGGAGATGAGATGTTGAGATTAAGTCAGTCTCATCCCCTCAACTTCTCATCTACTCATCATTCTCTGTTCATCGTATCTTTGCCAAAACCTCCCGGCATGCGATCTTGGTTCCTGGCAATCTGCTCCTTTCCCCTGTTTTTTACTTCCTGTACAGTCAACAACAACGTCAAGGAAGATGATTCGTTGGCTCCTTTCTTTACCGACAACCGAGTCAATGGTTGCTTCGCGATCATGAACAACGCGACCGGTCAGTTTACTACGTACAACCTGAACCGCTACCGCGACAGCAGTTATCTGCCGGCCAGCACCTTCAAGATCATCAATTCCCTCATTGGACTGCAAACCGGGGCCATCAGCAGTGATAGTATGGTCATTGCCTGGGACGGCGTTACCCGTGAGATCACCGATTGGAACAAAGACCTGACCATGTACGAAGCGTTTCGCGTTTCCTCGCTTCCTTATTATCAAGAGGTGGCTCGTCGAATTGGAAAAGACACCATGACTTTCTGGTTGGATAGTCTGAAATACGGACTGCGTTCAATCAAGGATACCTTCCGACTGCAGTCAGCGGTCGACTCTTTCTGGATCGATAATTCGGTCAAGATCACGCCCGATGAGCAACTAGGTACTGTAAAACGCTTGTACTTCAATCAACTTCCCTTCTATAAAACCTACCAGGAAACGGTCAAGCGCGCCATGCTCCGAGAAAGCAATACCAAATACCGCTTGGGCTACAAAACCGGTTTGGGCTTTACCGAAAAGGGACATGCCCTGGGATGGGTTGTGGGTTGGATCGAAGAGAACAATCATCCCTATTTCTTTGTACTGAATTTGGAGTCGGCTGATCGGAATATCGAAATGTCGAGCATTCGGATGAAGATCCTGACAGGCATCTTAGATCAACTTGGATTCCGCAAAGGGGAAAGATAATTTTACAGCATGTCCAACCTGCACTACTATACCGATTCGTTGACCGGCTACCGCCGACTGAAAACGCTCCCTGTTCGCATTGGGCATCTTTGGTTGGGTGACGGCAATCCGATTCGCGTGCAGACCATGACCACCACCGATACGATGGATACCCTCGCAACGGTGGAGCAGTCCATTCGCTGCATTGAGGCGGGTGCGGAACTCGTACGTATTACTGCTCCTTCCAAAAAAGAGGCAGAAAATCTCCAAAACATCAAGGATGAACTCCGCAAGCGCGGGTACAACACACCGCTAGTAGCCGACATTCATTTTACGCCCAATGCCGCCGAGATCGCAGCCCGCATCGTCGAGAAAGTGCGGGTGAATCCGGGTAATTACGTCGACAAGAAAAAATTTGAACAGCTCGAATACACCGATGCCGAGTACGCCGAGGAGATCGATCGCATCCGCGAACGCTTCACCCCGCTGGTCCTCATCTGCAAAGAACACGGCACGGCTATGCGCATCGGTACCAATCATGGCTCGCTGAGTGATCGAATCATGAGCCGATACGGCGATACCGCCATCGGCATGGTCGAGAGTGCGATGGAGTTTTTGCGGATCGCGCGCGATGAGGACTTCCACAACATCATCCTCAGCATGAAGAGCAGCAATCCGCAGGTGATGGTGCAGGCTTATCGTTTACTGGTAAAGACCATGCAGGATGAATTCGGTGTTTGTTATCCTTTACACTTGGGTGTCACCGAGGCCGGCGATGGAGAGGACGGACGAATCAAGAGTGCCATTGGCATCGGTACCTTGCTGGAAGATGGCATTGGGGATACCATTCGAGTTTCACTCACGGAGGATCCGGAATTCGAGATCCCGGTTTGTCGCGATCTGGTCAAGCGATATGCATCTCGAAATGCCGCATCGGTTGTGGGCATTCCGTCAATTGAGTCGTTGCCGTATTCCCCATTTGAGTATAAACGTCGGGTCAGTTTTGTAGTCGACCGCGTAGGCGGCAAACAAGTGCCCGTGGTAGTGGCGGATCTAAGCAAGACCGATCTCAGTGCGCCTACATCCCTGCAAGCAGTCGGCTACACCTACGATGCGGCTACCGATAAATGGAGTATTGCAGATGCAGCGGCCGATTATGTATTTACCGGCAATCAGCTCTTGCCCTATGCCATTCCCGGCACCTTGAAATTAATCGCATATCCGGATGCTTGCCAACAAGCGAACGATCCGGTTCATTATACACCGATTTACGAAGCCACTGGTTATTTGCAGGCCTCCGATCGCCATGCAGCGCTGAATTGGGTGATGCTGGATTGTTTTTCGGATGAAACGAACATCAATGACTTTACCCATTTGGAGGAATTGGCGAATGATCCGACCGTGGTGCTTTGCGTGAGTAGTCGTCGTGCCAACGCGATGCAGTCGGTTCGTAGAATGTTCGTGGAGCTGATGGATCGGAGTATTGAAAATCCGGTTGTTTTGCTCACCGATAGTTCGGCCCAAACACCCGATGAACATTTGATCCATTTTGCGACCGAGACAGGTGCTTTGTTGTTGGATGGCATGGGCGATGGGGTTTGCTTGGGATATACCTCTTCGGCTGGCATTGACAATACACAAGTGAAAGGGCGCACGTATTTGCCGGTGCAGAACCTCGATCAATTCACCAACAATACGGCCTTTAGTATTCTGCAGGCTACCCGCACTCGAATATCCAAGACAGAGTACATCAGTTGTCCGAGTTGCGGACGTACGCTGTTCGACTTACAAGAAACCACCGCCAAGATCCGTTCGGTTACGCATCACCTGAAAGGGCTGAAGATCGCGATCATGGGTTGCATCGTGAACGGTCCGGGTGAAATGGCCGATGCTGACTTTGGCTATGTCGGAAGTGGACCGGGCAAGATCACCCTGTACAAAGGCAAAGAGGTCGTAAAGAAGAATGTGAACAGCGAGATTGCGGTTGAAGAGTTGATCAATTTGTTAAAAGAAGAAGGGGTCTGGCACGAGCTATAAGTTTGGGCAGTTTGGGTAGTTTGTAAGTTGTCTACCAATAACCCAACTGCTCAAACATCCAAACTCTCCAAACTGCCAAACTACCCAAACTTTCTACCATGTATTATATCATCTACCCGCTCCTCTGGCTGATCTCTTTGTTGCCTTTTCGGGTATTGTATGTTTTTTCAGATGCGATTTATTTTTTGGTTTTTCATGTTTTTGCATATCGAAAGGCGGTGGTGTTGTCGAACTTACGGATTGCTTTTCCTGATAAAACGGATGCGGAGCGGATCGTCATAGCCAAGCAGTTTTATCAAAATATGATCGACACATTTGTCGAGTCGATCAAGTTCATCACGCTTTCCAAAAAGCAAGCGCTTCAACGCAGCTCTGCCAATTTTGAGGTGCTGGATCAGGCCTTGTCGTCCGGGAAACCGGTATTCATGCTAGGCTGTCATCAATTCAATTGGGAATACGTGAACGTCTTGTACCCCGTGCACTTGACAGTTCCCTTCATCGGTGTTTATATGCCGATCGCGAATCGGGCGTTCGATCGGATCTTTTATGATTTTCGCAAGCGATATGGAACCGTATTGGTGCCGGCCACGCAATTCAAGAATCAACGGGAAGAACTACTAAAAGGACAATACGTTTTGGCGTTGGCAGCCGATCAGAATCCCGGTCATCCGGCCAATGCGTACTGGTTACAATTTTTTGGCAAACCCGCTCCGTTTGTAACCGGTCCGGCTAAAGGAGCCATCAAGGCTGATGCAATCGTGGTCATGGCCGAAATGCAGCGTTTGAAACGCGGTCATTATCATTTTGCCATGCGAATCCTAACCGAATCGGCCAACTCCTTTGAGCCGGCTCAACTGGCGGCGTTGTATCGAAATGAGCTCGAGCGTGTGATCCGTCAAGACCCCGCAAATTATCTATGGAGCCACCGAAGGTGGAAGTACGAATGGAAGGCGGAGTACGGGGAACTCATGGGTTGAGGTAGTTTAAAAAGTCGTGAGATCGTTTAGATCGCGTATTAACTTACTCAACGAGCCAAAGCCGCTTCTTTCACGATCTGTGCTTTTTCTTCTTTGCTGATCGCAGACCAGCCACCCAGTACATTCCGGAGTTGATGAAAGCCCTGGCGTTTCAATAAAGAGCATGCGATTACGCTGCGGTATCCACCCGCGCAATGCACATACAGATTTTGTGTGTCTTCGATCGTGGACATGGAGCCGGGATCGGTCATATTGCCCAAGGGAAAATTCAAGGCGTCTTTTAAGTGTGCGCCTGCAAATTCATTTTCACGACGTACATCCAACACGAGTAGATTGGGGTCATGCGGAATATCCATCATGAGTTCGTCTGCTTCCACATCGATGATCATGTCGGTTTCTTCTCCGGCTTTTGTCCAGGCTTCGAAGCCGCCTTGCAGATGGCCGTCGATCCGATGAAAACCCACACGGGCCAATCGAATGATGCTTTCTTTCTCCTTGCCTACTTCGGTGATCAACAGAATCGGGGCATCGAAGGGGAGCAATCCGCCTGCCCACTCGGCGAACCGGCCCTCGAGACCGATGCTGATGGATCCCGGAACGAATCCAAGCGTAAAGGTGGCAGCGGGGCGTGTATCGAGCAGAATGGTTTCATCCTTGGTGGCTGACTTGAAATCAGTCACAGAAAGGGCGGTCATGCCTTTCTCGATCACGGCATCCAGCGGATCGTAGCCTTCTTTGTTGATGCGCGCATTGATGGGGAAATAGGGAGGTGGGGCAGCGATTCCGTCGGTCACTTGCTCGATGAAAGATTCTTTGGTAGCCGCTTTCATTGCATAGTTGGTGGCCTTCTCCTCACCGATGGTGCTGAAGGTATTCGGACCCAGGTTTTTTCCGCAGGAGCTTCCCGGACCATGTGCCGGATACACAATAACGTCATCCGCGAGTGGCACGAGTTGTTTCTGAATGCTCTCATACAACATGCCGGCTAGTTCTTCCATCGTTAAGTCGGCTCCTTTTTGAGCCAGGTCGGGTCGGCCTACATCCCCCACAAACAAGGTATCCCCGGTGAACACGCAATGGTCTTTGCCTTGTTCATCCTTCAATAAATAACAAGTTGATTCCAACGTGTGACCGGGTGTATGCAGCACAGTGAACTGCAAGGCGCCCAGTTTGATGACCTCGCCATTCGTTGTTTTGCGGATGGGGAATTGAGTCTCGGCATTTGGACCGTAAATGATGGGTGCGCCGGTGGCTTTGGCTAAGTCGAGGTGTCCACTCACGAAATCGGCATGAAAATGGGTCTCGAAAATATATTTGATGGTCGCTTTTCGCTCTGCGGCCAGCTTGATATAAGCGTCGATGTCCCGCAACGGGTCGATGATGGCCGCTTCACCTTGACTTTCTACATAATAAGCGGCCTCGCTGAGGCAATTCGTATACAGTTGTTGAATGTACATGGGCGCGATTGAAATTTCGCCCCAAAATTACTGCGGAATCAGGATTTTCTGCGAATCAATTACCGGCGATCGATTGGGTCAGTTGATTGATCTGACGGATGCGCGGCAGGTTGGGGGCATAATAGATAAACTTGCCGTCGCGTTTTGTTTTTACAAACCCCGCTTTTCGAAGAATGGCCAGGTGCTGGGAAGCAACCGATTGTTCCAGCCGCAATTTGACATAGATCTCGGTGACGGTGATGGTGCCGTTGTCGGCGATCAAACGCAAGATCTGTTGGCGAAGTTTGTGGTTCAATGCACGCAGGATGACAGCAGATTTTTTTAAGGCAAGCAGATCCAATTTGATTGGGTTGCCAGCTTCTTTCCCATCGGAGATATTTAAGATATAACTACTCATTTTCCTTGCGGCTTTTTTACGCCTAATACATTAGACGAAAATTTATTATTTATCCTTCGGGGCTTGATGAAATTCTTTCAAATAGGTCGGTTCCAGATACGCGAGATTCGAAAATTCGGATCGCTGAAATTTTTCGTAAGTAAGGCCCGCTAGTTTTCCCATTAAATTCTTAGCCGTGTATAGGGGGAATTGCTTAATTCCGATCAATCGTTCGATTTTCGCAGCGCCATCTCCGGTATAGATCACGTGGTTTTTTTCTCTCCAAGATTGAAAGGAGTCCGTGCCTAAGATCATCGCTTGTTCCTCCACAACCGGGCGCAAGTCTCGATCATAGACTCCGGCATAGACTTCATCGCGCCGGGCGTCGATCAGTGCGATGATGAGATCGGTGGCTTCCTCTTGTACACCTGCGGCCAGTAGCTGCAGGGTGCTGATCGAAATGAGCGGTATGTTTTGAGCGAAGCAGAAACCTTTGGCGGCAGCCATGCCCACGCGGAGTCCGGTATAGGAGCCGGGTCCGGCCGTTACGCCCACGGCGTCCAATTGTCCGATAGAAATCCCCGTTTCTTCGAACAGCGATTGGATGGCTGGGTGCAACCAGGCTGCGTGGTCGTTCTGTCGGGTATTTTCTTTCTGGGCAAGGATTTTTTTATCGCTTGTCAGTGCAACGGAGGCCGCATTCACGGCGGTATCGATTAGCAGCAAATGGCTCATAGTACTTGCAGGGCTTCGACCAAAGCCGGAGCCGGTGTATAACGCGGGTCTGTTTCCGATAAACGTTTGAGAAGCGAATGAATAGCGGGTAGTCCGATCTGTTCGCTCCATTCGAAGGGACCCATCGGATAATTCGTTCCTAGTTTCATCGCCAGATCGATGTCGGTGCGGCTGGCAGACCCTTCGCCCATTAGCAGATACGCCTCGTTGATGATGGAAGCCAGCACCCGGGTGCCGATTCCACCGAGCTGATCCGGCACGAAAACAGGTTGTTTTCCCAAAGCTGTCAAAACGTTGGAAGCGATGCTTTCTGCCGCCTCGTTGGGGGCTACTACCTCCCAGTCCGGTCCGTTGGTAAAGCCCGGCCAACCGTTGAGGCGAATGGTTTGCGGTGGGAGTTCAGCCAGGGTGAATTCCGGCGCATGCACCAACCACCAAGCATCGGAAGGGGCCGAATCGGGACGATCAAAAGCGTACCGGCCGTTTAGATCCAAATAAACAGACGCAGTAGGGAGCGGTTGATCGCCTGAGTAAAGAACCCAAGGCGCCAGGCCGTCCGGCTTAGCCGACGGGAAACGAGTGTTGAACAAATGCGCATCGCCTACAAAGACCCACATGCAACGGTTTTTTGCAAAGAAAAGAGATAAAGCTAACTTGAGGGACTTCTATTTACCATGACAAAAATCATCATCCGCACCGATCAGGCCCCCGCGCCCATTGGTCCCTACAATCAAGCTGTCGGATACGGCGATCTGCTCTACATCTCCGGACAGATCTGCATCGATCCCGCAACCGGACAATTGAACAACGCCAATCTCATCGATGAAACCCATCAAGTGATGCGTAACCTGCAGGCGATCTTGCAGGCGGCCGGTCGGGATTTTCAACACGTCTTGAAAACCACCATCTTTCTGATGGATATGCATCAGTTCGCCACCGTGAACGAAGTGTATGGCAGTTATTTTACTGGCGACTATCCCGCCCGGGAAACCGTTCAGGTATCTGCGCTCCCCAAATTTGTAAACGTTGAGATCAGCATGATCGTCGGCAAATAATACTACATGAAAAATCAATCTGTACTTACCACATTTCGCAATCTGTCGTTGATCGTTGCGCTCGGACTTTTCTTGCCCTACACACAAAAGCTGCAGCCCACTGACGGACAGGATGGATACGATCGTCCGGGGGATGCAATCGCCTTCGAAATAGAGCGAACCAAGGATCCGTCGACTGGTAAGGTGCCTTTTGCGGAACTCTGGCAAGCCAAATTGTCGACCGAATCTTCGAAGATCGCTTCGGTGGGAAGAATCAATGCATTGAGCTGGTCTGAGCGTGGTCCCAACGGCGACATCAACGGCCCCAACGGCAACAGCCGTCCAAACCAAGATCAAACAGCCGGACGTATTCGCGCGGCCATCGTCGATTCGCTCGATCCTACCCGCAAGACCGTTTGGGTGGGCAGTGTGTCCGGCGGATTGTGGAAGACCACCGACATCACCGTGGCGCCAGCCACCTGGACACTGGTCAATGATTTTCTCAGCAACCTAGCCATCGCTTCCATCTGTCAGGATCCTCGCCCCGGATTTCAGACCAACATGTATTTCGCAACCGGTGAATCGTTCGGCAACGCAGATGCCGTGGCCGGTATCGGCGTATTTAAAAGCACCGATGGAGGAAACACCTGGAATTACCTGACCAGCACGTCCGGTTTTCCCAATGGAACCAAGATCGTATGCGATCATCAAGGAAATGTATACCTCGGTACCCGTGGACAGGGATTGCAACGTTCAACCGATGGAGGTGCCACCTGGACCGGCATCACACCGGCCGGTGTGGGAACCAGTATTGCTGACATCGAGATCAGTACCACCGGTGGTCCCGGACGTCTGCATGTAACATCCGGAATTTTCTCGGCCTCCGGCTATGCATACACCGATTCTCCTGAAACAGCCACCTCATCCAGTGGTTGGTCAAACCCTACCACGCCATTCACCAGTTTCAATCAACGCGTCGAATTGGGTATTAAAGGAAGCACGCTGGTCGCCCTTCCCTCGAACGGAAGCTATCAGGTGCCCACCATCTGGAAAACTACTGATGGCGGCGACAATTGGGTGGCTACTACCGGACAACCTACCACCGGTTGGGCAACCGGACAAGCCTGGTACGGACTTTCCGTTGCTTTTAATCCCAACAACGATCAAGAGATCATCGTTGGAGGATTGGATAACTTCAGAACCATCGACGGAGGAACGTCCTGGAGCAAGATCTCCATCTGGGCGGGTACGTCCGGTCAATACGTTCATGCCGATCAGCACAACATTCAGTGGTGGGACGGCGGCAATAAGTTGATGTTTACCTGCGATGGAGGGGTACACTTCTCTACCAACCGCGGGTCGCTCATTCGCGACCGCAACAAAGGGCTGCGCTTAAAGCAATTCTACGGATTGGCCGTGCATCCTTTGGAAACAAACTATTTCCTGGCCGGCGCCCAAGACAATGGCGTACATCGGCTCAATCACGTTGGGTTGGATAGCTCCGTGGAAGTCACCGGTGGAGATGGTTGCTATACAGCCATCGATCAGGATGAGCCCCAATATCAATTCGGATCCTACGTATACAATGTTTATCGTCGGAGTTCCAACAATGGTCAATCTTGGAGCACGCCGGTGAATAGTCAAAGCACCGGTCGATTCGTGAATCCTTGGGATTACGATAACCTCAACAATCGTCTCTACGCGTGTAACAATGCCGGTACATTTTTACGTTGGGAAAATCCGCAGACGGGCAATACCACCACGGTGGTTCCGATGGGCGATTTTGCCGGACAAAATGTATCCGCTGTGCATGTATCACCCTACACAGCCAATCGAGTTTTTTTTGGCATGGGTGCTGGTCGAGTCGTGCGTGCCGATGATGCACATACCGCCGCGCCCACCACAACGGTGATTACGCCAACCGGTGCAACTGGATATGTGAACTGTGTAGTGACCGGATCTTCCGATCAAAACCTGATGGCCATTTATTCCAATTATGGCGTTAACAATGTTTGGGTAAGTAATAATGGAGGCGCTACTTGGGCTGCTTCTGACGGCAACCTACCCAATATGCCTGTGCGTTGGGCCTTGTTCCATCCCGATACCGATACCAAGGCCTTCATTGCTACAGAGACCGGTGTTTGGGAAACGGATCTGCTCAGTGGAGCCACTACGATCTGGAATGCCAACAATACCTTCCCGAACGTGCGTACCGATATGATCAAGTATCGGGCCTCGGATCGATTGATTGCGGCAGCTACACACGGACGTGGAATTTTCTCTGCAACGGTGCCTGCACCTTCCGGGTATACATTCTCTACTCCAGCACCGGTAGTTGCTTCCTGTCCCGCGCCGAATTCAATGTCGGCCACATTGGCAACCATCGTGGCTGGTGGATTCACCAACCCGATTAGCTTGTCGGCTACCGGCAATCCCCTTGGTACCAGCGTTAGTTTTTCTGCCAACCCGATCAATCCGGGCAGTGCGGTTACCGTTACACTCAACGGAACCAACACATTGCCGCCGGGCAACTACAATGTAACGGTGACTGGTGTGGCTTCCGGTGCGGCCAATCAAACGCGTACGATCACCTTTACCATCCAATCGGGTGTTGGTCCGGTCATTTCCTCACAACCCAACCCACAATCTGTCTGCTCCGGTGCAGCCGCTAGTTTCTCCTTGACGGCTACTGGTTCCTATCAATGGCAGATGAGTACCGACGGAGGAGTAACCTGGAGCAACATCGGTGGAGCAACGTCTTCTGTCTTTAACATTGCAACTGCCACTTCGTTGATGAATGGCAATCAATATCGTTGTGTGGTATCTACACCTTGCGGATCCACCAACTCCAACGCTGCTACTTTAACGGTCAGCGCTTCTACGACCATCTCGCAGCAACCCCAGTCCGCCACAGTTTGTGCAGGCGCCACGCAAGGTTTCTCGGTTACTGCTGCCGGCGGTACGCTGAGCTATCAATGGCAAACGAGTACAGATGGAGGAGCCAACTGGTCGAATATTCCTGGAGCAAACTCCGGTTCCTATTTGGTGGTCGGCATCACCTTGGGGATGAACGGCAACCAATATCGTTGTGTGGTAACGGGTACCTGTCCGCCAACGACAAACACGTCTTCGGCGGCAACGCTCTCCGTGACCAACGCACTCAGCATTACCGCACAACCCAGCAATCAAACGATCTGTGAAGGATCAAACGCGACGTTTAGCATAACAGCCATTGGCGCGAGCAGTTATCAATGGCAGGTGAGTACCGATGGCGGCGCAACCTATACCGCTATTTCCGGTGCGAATGCATCCAGCTATGTCTTAGCCAACGTTACTGCATCAGCTAGCGGAAATCTCTATCGTTGCATAGCAAGCAGTTCATGTGGAAACGCGACTTCCTCGGCGGCTTCCCTGACGGTGAATACCTTGCCATTATTCAACAGTTCACCGCAATCAGCCACGCTATGTGCGGGATCCTCGAATACATTTACGGCAACGGCAACAGGAACCGGATTGCTCTATCAGTGGCAGCAAAGTGTGTCGGGTTGTGCCGGTACGTGGACCAACATTCCCGGTGCCAACAGTGGGTCTTATACTGTCAGCAACGTCACGGTCGGCATGAATGGTTATGCGTATCGTTGTGTGGCTAGTGGGACTTGTAGTCCTGCTGCCGTATCGGATTGCGCTACACTCACGGTGGTCGGTGCTACCTTGGTCACTTCCAATCCGTCCTCGATCACGGTTTGCGATGGGTCAAACACCAGCTTTACAGTTGCAGCTACTGGATCCGATGTTATTTATCAGTGGCAGATCAATGAAGGAGCTGGCTTCTCGAATTTGAGCAATGGCGGAATTTATAGCGGAGCCACTACGGCCACATTGAATCTAAGTGCGGTTACAACTGCCATGAATGGATATCAGTATCGTTGTCTGGTTTCCAATCCCACTTGCAATACGCCCGCTTTCTCCAGTACAGCTACCCTGACCGTTAACAGTCTGCCTTCAATTGGAACGCAACCGGTTTCTCAAACCATTTGTGTGGGTTCGAACACGAGTTTCTTGATCACTGGCTCCGGAACCGGAGCTACGTATCAGTGGCAGGTGAACACCGGTGCCGGATTTGTCAACTTGACCAACGGGGCTCCTTACAGTGGTGTGAATACCGCTCAATTAACGATCACGGCTGCTGCTGTTGGATTGACCGGCAATCAATATCGTTGTGTGGTCAGTGGCGCTTGTACGCCGAATGCTGTTTCCAATGCAGCCACCTTGACCGTTCATGCGCCTGCTGTAGTGGCCACCTCCCCAAGCAGCCAAGAGATTTGTTCCGGTTCAAGTGTCACCTTCAATGTAAATGGCACGAGTGTGGCGACCATCAGTTATCAATGGCAGCTGAGTACGAATGGAGGAACGAGCTGGTCCAATATTTCCGGTGCCAATGCATCGAGTTATTCGATCTCGAATGTAGCGATGTCGCTCAGTGGGTCTCAGTATCGCTGTTTGTTGTCGAATGCCACTTGTCCAGCACAAGCGGCATCGGCTGCGGCCACGTTGACGGTCCGTCAACAACCTTCCGTAAGCCTGGCAGCTTCGCCATTGACCGGATTGTTGCCCGGACAGGTTACGACCTTGACCGCAACGCCTTCGGCACCCACCGGCGGCACGTACAGTTATACTTGGTCGCTGAATGGTTCTGCTGTTTCTGTTACAGGCAATAGTTTGCAGGTTGACATTACACAGGTTGGTTCGTATCAGACCACCGTTCGGGAATCTTGGTCGGGTGGATTGGTTTGTTCGGCGAGTTCTGCTGTTGTAAACATCACGGCATTGGTTAGCGACAAGCTGTTCATCTTCCCTTCACCGAACGACGGAAACTTCCAGGTTTCGTATTACAATTCCGGTGGCGTCAACACGCAACGCCGCATCACGATCTATGATTCAAAAGGATCATTGGTCTTTGATCGGAAATTCGCCATCACTGGTTCCTACACATTAATTCCAATCAATTTGGAACGCGGTAGTCGCGGCATCTACTATGTAGTGGTTGGAAATGCAAGTGGGGTGAAGTTGGCGGAAGGGAAAGTACACGTTCGATGAGGAGATGAGAAGATAAGGGGATGAGAGGAAGAGCCTTATGGAGTGGCGGTTAGGGTGGTGGCTGCTTGCTTAAGATAGACTTTCTTAAGGCAGTAATGACCGCCGACAGTCCTTCCATGTGCCCTCTGAGTTCCTCATATGCGTCTAGGCTTACCCAGCCAAGGTCTTTTGCGATCAGTATTTGATTTAGGGCTTCCATTAAACTGGAATATGCCATGCTATAGAAATGGCCTTGATCTTTTGCAGAGAATCGACCACTGCCTTCTGAAAGGTTAGAGGAAACGGATACGGCTGCTCGCCTGAGCTGCTGTGTTAATCCATAGCGCTCCTCAGCCGGAAATTTTGCCGTTATTTCATATAGTCTAACGACCATTTTATGTGCGCCGTGCCAAGCCTGAAGTTTTTCAAAGGGGTACGTATACATTGAAGCAAGGTCGCCAAACTTTAGGCTGAAACAAATACCACGTATCGGCATTGATCAACCTAAACCCTCATCTCCTCATCCCCTCATCTCCTCATCGTTTCTTCCACCCATTATTCGTCCGATCATAGTCCGGCAGTTTCCGATCCGGATCGATCACCACTTCCGTGATCTCGCTGGTAGTAGGAACACGGAAAGTCCATTCTGCGCCGCGCTGCCATACCTCCACGGGTAATTTGATGCGGTGTGATTTCCCGTTCGATTCTTTGACCTCAACCGTTGCGGGCATAACCATCTGTTCCTTATTGGTAATGGTAATGGAGGATCCGGCCTCAGGGTTTTCATCGATTGCCTTCACAGATTTAACCGTCATGTCCAGCTTCCATGCATTCAATATCCAGCCTCGCCAGAACCAGCTCAGGTCTTCGCCCGCTACATTTTCCATCGTGTGGAAGAAATCCCAAGGCGTAGGATGTTTGAAAGCCCAACGACGCACATACTCCTTGAATGCACGATCGAAGCGCTCTTCACCCAAGATTTCGTTGCGCAAAGCATGCAACATTTGGGCTGGCTTCATGTAAGCCGTAATGCCTAGATTGTCCTGTTGGATCACATCCGGAATGTTGTACAGTCCATCCATTTTATCGCTAAACACATACTTAACCAAGAAGGAGGAATTGGGGTCGCTGAATACAGATTGTTCTTTGTATTCACCATTCTTGAACGCTGTGGTCGACAAGTCGTTGATGAACGTATTGAAACCTTCATCCATCCACGCATACTTGCGTTCATTACTGCCTACGATCATGGGGAACCAGGTGTGCCCGAATTCATGATCCGTTACGCCCCAAAGTCCGGTACCTGTCGATTCCCAGCTGCAGAATACGATGCCGGGATATTCCATTCCACCTACAATACCCGCCACATTGGTAGCCACTGGGTAAGGGAACTCAAACCATTTCGATGAATAATGCTCGATGGAGCCTTTTACCATTTCGGTCGACAATTGCCATCCATCTTTTTTGACGCTTTCTGCGGGATAGGCACTCACCGCCATGCATTTTTTTCCGCTGGGGAGTTTGATGCGTGCTGCATCTAAAACAAAAGCCTTCGACGCAGCCCAGGCCACATCACGGGTATTCTGGATCTTAAACCGCCAAGTAACGGAAGCACCGATTGGACGCGAGGCTCTGTCTTCGATCTCTTTCTCGTTGCGGATCATGACCGTTTGATCACTGGTCGCAGCCTTTTCCCAGCGCTTCATCTGTTCAGTCGTGTAACATTCTTTGGGATTCATCAGCTCTCCCGAGCCGACTACAATCAGGTCAGCAGGTGTGGTGATGCTAAAATCTACATCTCCGTATTCGAGATAGAACTCGCCCGCTCCCAAATAAGGCATGGTGTTCCATCCTTGAATGTCGTCATAGACGCAAAAACGCGGATACCACTGCGCTACTTCATAAACCCACCCATTCTTGGTCTTGAGTCGCCCCATTCGGTCTGTTCCGTATTCGGGGATTTCAAATTGATAGCTTAATGCGATCTTGATCTTCTCGCCTGGTTTCAACGGTTGCTCCAAAGGGATCTGCATCCGCGTATCCGTAGTGATGGGGGCTTTCACCGCGTATTTGAGTAGATTCTGTTCCGCCCGCAGGTTGCTGATGGTATACCCATCGGTAAAGGCACCATTGGCCCAACGTCCGCCGGTCTGGGTGGTCGTCGCTGATCCGCGGGAATCCGGTTTGTAAATATTCTGATCCATTTGCAGCCAGAGAAAGCGAAGCGCATCGGGACTGTTATTGGTAAATGTCATGGTCACCTCACCACTCACTACATGCGTAGCCGTATCCAATTTGCACTGAATGCTGTAATCGGCCCGGTTCTGCCAATACGCCGGACCCGGCTCGCCACTGCTACTCCGTACCGGATTACCGGGATAAGGATAGAACTGGGGATTGAACGCCGCCCGATGGTCGTAGTTCTGGGCGTTCGTA